>JABAOF010002980.1_pt1 | contig 10366 bp, 8 predicted proteins | sample 7062171 | NCBI WGS metagenome assembly JABAOF01 (sample SAMN14538628, study PRJNA623070) | marine sediment metagenome | biome: marine biome [ENVO:00000428]; feature: marine pelagic biome [ENVO:01000023]; material: deep marine sediment [ENVO:00002113] | place: India: Gulf of Khambhat ... | reverse complement strand
TCGCCTCTACCTGGTCGTGGGTGACGTAGACAGTGGTAATGCCCAGTTCCTTCTGGAGCCTCTTCAGCTCGGCGCGCATGTAGAGCCGGAGCTTTGCATCCAAATTGCTAAGTGGCTCGTCCATTAGAAACGCCGCAGGCTCTCGGACAATCGCCCGTCCTAGCGCGACTCTCTGCTGCTGTCCCCCGCTCAGCTCACCGGGCTTTCGCCCCAGCAGAGGTTCGATCTGCAGCAGTTTCGATGTCTCCCGGATCCGCTTCTGGATCTCCTGCGCACTGTACTTGAAGTTCTCCAGGGGGAATGCCAGGTTCTTCCAGACGGTCATGTGGGGATAGAGAGCATAGTTCTGGAACACCATGGCGATGTTTCGGTGCTTCGGCTCCAGATCGTTTACCAGGGTGTCGCCGATGTAGATCTCTCCCTCCTCTGGATGCTCCAGACCGGCGATGCACCGGAGAGAGGTGGTCTTCCCACAACCCGAAGGGCCGAGGAACACCACGAACTCCTTGTCCTTGGCCTCCAAGGTTAGGTTGTTGACGGCCACGACGTCTCCAAAGCGCTTCGTCATGTTCTTTAGCATGACGCGACCCATGGCCACTCCCTATCTGGAGATGCCAGGCTACGATTATATAACCTTCGCAGTGGAGGAGTCTGGCACTAGCGGATCCTTTCCAGCATGAAGGACCCGATCATCAATGCCCTGTTCGTGTGCTTGTAATCCACCCAGTCGCGCGTCTGGACGTCGCAAATTCCTGCCACCGACAGCTGGTTCTTCTGCCCGTCGACCCGGAAGTGGATAGCCCCATCCATCTGATGCTCTATCGCTTCCACCTGCTGATCGCTGTGCATGCCACGCTCGATGGCGTAGATGGCCACGGACCTGGTGTTCCGCAACCTGTTGACCATCCGCTGCACAAACTTCAGGCCATCCTTCTCGTTGCCCTGTGTGAGGGAGGTGGAGAGGGTCATGTAGGCTAGCCTGAGATCGGGTGAGTCCTCCTCATCAACCTCCTTCTCGATCTTGTTGAGAGCCTTCATGATACCCTCGAAATCGCCGGCACTCTGGACCACGTAGGTGTTCCCCTTGACGATGGGACTCTTGCTGCTCCCCTCGGGCATGGGGGTCGAACCGTCGATCCACCACACCAGGCCCAGCTGCTCATACTCCCTGAAGGAGGGCAGTATGGGACCCATTTCCTTGGAGATTTCCGATGGGGGTCGTGAGGTTGTGATGATGACGCAGGGGGCCCCGTTCTTCAACCCCTCGGCTATGAAGTTCAGGATCCCGATCTCCTTTCCTACGAAAGGTGGCCCTACGAAGAGGACTTGGGATCCCATCGGGATGCCCCCAAGGAGTAGGTCATCCAATCTTGGAGTTCCGGAGCGAACCCTGTCCTCATCCACCACAGCCTCGATCTCCTCCTCCACCTCGACGTGCAGACCCTCCTGAATTGCCCTCTCCCTCTCCTTGAACTCCTTCTCTTTGCGGTAGAGGAGGGCCTTCATCTCCTCCTCCTTCTTCCGCAGCCTCTTCTCCCAGATGTGGAGAGCCCTCTCCTTCTCGCNNTGCTTGAACTCCCTCTCCCTCTCCATGACCTTCAACTTGACCTCGGCCTCCCGGGCCTCGAGATCCTTTTTGAGCTTCAATACCTCCTTTCGCCGGGCGGTGATCTCCTCGTGCTCCTTCTCGAGCCTCTTCGACAGTGCATCGAGGTGAGCCTCTCTCTCCTGGGTCGCCGCGATCTTGGCCTGCAGGTCCCTCTGCAACTCCGTTACGGACGACGCCTTCGAGTGGGCGGTCTTGTAGAGATCCCGATATTTGATCTCCTTCTCCCTCACCTTCTCCACAGAGTGCTCAAGGAGCTTGAGCTGCCTCTGGATGTCCTTGCCGCGGCTCTCGAGCTTTGTCTCCCTCTCCGCAAGGTCCTTCTCCTGAGAGGTCAAGGCCCTCTCCCGAGCCTGGATGTCGTGGAGCCTCGCCTTCGCCCTCTCCACCGCGTCCTGGGTCTTCTCATCCAGAGAAGCGTTCCTCTCCTCCGCCACCTTGAGCTCAACCTCTCGCTGGCTCAGACTCCTCTCCCGCTCGAGGAGCTTGGCTTCCAGTCGGGCAAGGCGGGCAGCCGCCCCCGCTTTTCTGCCGCGAAGGCCAATGCCTTCCTCCTTCAGGGCTACGGCCCGCTCCCGCAGGGTGAGTTGCCCCTCCAGGTCGAGGACCTCTCTCTTCCGGCGGTCCAGATCCGCCTTTAACTGGGCTTGCTCCTTCTCCAGCCTCTTGACCTCTCTCGACTTGCGGGCCGCGTCCTTCTCCCGCTCTCGGACGTCTATCAGGGCCTTCTTGACAACGTTCTCCTGCTTGGAGAGCTCGTCCTCACGCTTCGAGAGATCCTCGAAGTTCTTGTCGAAGGTCGCTTCCTTTTCGGCAACCTCCTGGCCCGTGAGGGCCAGGGTCTCCTCTCTGGTGGCGATGTCCGCCTCCTTCGTACGGATCTCCTTCTCGGCCTCCCTGATCTCCTTGATGCGGTCTTTGTGGACTGCCTGCAGGGCCTCAAACTCCTTCCTGCCCTCCTCGAGGGCCCTGATCTTGGCCGTTACAGCCTCCTCCTGGACCTCGAGGTCTGCCTCCCTGGAACGAAGGGCATCTTCCTTGTAGTCAAGAGCCTCGGCCTTTGCTTCCACCTGACCCTTGATGTAATGGAGCTTGTCGTTGCTGACACGGATCATCTCTCTACGATGGACCGATGTGGAGCTGGCGATGATGTGGAGCATCGACCCGCTAAAGAGGATGGCAACGGCGCTACCCATGAAGGTGAGGATGAGGAGATCGGGAGGTATTCCTGTGGAGAAGATGGGGGTGAAGCCGTAGACCATCAGGGCCATTGGGAGAGCGGCCGACAGCACACTCGCCAGCTTCCTCCTTCCCCAGCCCCTCCAGGTCATGGCCAGTGAGATCAGGGTGAGGGAGATTCCTGAGAGGGCGGAGGGGTAGAGCCAGGCAAGGCCCGAGGGGTCAACACCCTCCAGACTTTGGTTCACAAGCAGGAGCAGGATGATTATCGCCGTCAGGAAGGCGTATACGGTCATGAGAAAGTGGGGGCTCTTCCGGTCCCCTGCGTACGGTTTCCACTTCAGATGGAAGGCAAAGGCCGCGATTAAGGCTCCCGCCACCACCGGGGACGGCCAGGGTAGGAGGAGCTTAGCGTCCTCTGGGATGCCCTCAAGGGATCTCCCCGAGGGCGTTAGTAGAAGAAAGACACCGCTTGCCGCTAGCGCGAAGGCTGCCAGCATGCTGTACTGGTGGGATGCCCGTCCTACACGGAGCTGTAGGAGCGCCATCTTCTCGGCCTGCTTTTTGGTGACCGAGACCTTGAGCTTCCCCTTGCGAGGAGTGGACCTCTTGGAGGCGAGCTTGCCTCCGGAGGCCTTGGACCTCGCCTTGGCGGAACCGCTGTTCGCCTTTGACTTACCCCCCCTAGAACTCGCGGACCGCTTCTGCGCCATCGAACCATCCTAGTCCTAGCTGGCTTCGCTGGCCCCTCGGGAAGTGGATACTTAAGAGTTGAGACAGCAGTATATCAGGTGATAACCAGGTGGCCTGGACACCTTTATCGGCTACCCCTGCGTCGCTGAGCAGTAGGTCGGAGGTTTGGTGGTCCAACCATCGTGAACTCTCGGAGGAGCAATATGTCTGAGGGATGGAAGTACGTCAAGGGGCTCGGATCTGTGGCTGAAGCAAAACCCGTGGAAATGAGGGAGGGGGTCGTTCGAAGAACGCTGGTCTTCAGCGACCGTATGCTTTTGAGCTATTGGCAACTCGATGCCGGGATCCAGCTGGGGGAACACGACCACCCCTTCGAGCAAGCCGGCTTTGTCATCAGCGGAAGGCTGCGAATCGTCGTCGACGGCAAGCCGACGGACCTCCACCCGGGGTCCTCGTATCTCATTCCCATGAATGTGAAACACGACATCATCGCCCTGGAAGAAGTGGAGCTTCTCGACGTCTTCTCCCCGCTCAGGGAGGAGTATATAGACTAGTTACAGCTGCGGCATGAAACCTATTTAACCCCCATGCCCACTAGGCGGCCACGCTACGTTCGCGGGGTGGCGGAGTGAAGCTGTCTTTCATTGGGACTGGGAGATTGGGAAGCATCATCGCCTACACAGCCGTTCTCAGGGAGCTTGCTGACGAGTTTGTGATGGTCGATATCATCGAGCCACTGGCACAGGGTCAGGCCAACGACCTGAGGCACTCGATGGAGTACAAGGCGGACCTGTCCGTCAGATATGGCGAGATGGAGGACATCCGGGACTCCGATGTGGTCGTGGTGGCTGCCGGGAAGCCTCGTTCGCCGGGAATGACCAGGCTGGACCTTCTGGGATTCAACGCTCCAATCATGAAGGGCGTCGCCGAGAAGGTGGGCAAACTCGCCCCTGACGGCGTTATGATCAACCTCACGAATCCGATGGATGTGATGAACTACGTCGCCTACAAGTACTCCGGCTTCCAGAGGACCAGGGTCGTCGGGTCCGGAGGAATGCTGGACACCGTCCGCTTCCGGACAGCCCTTTCGGACTTTCTGAAGGTACCGGCCAGCTCGATAGAGGCCTTCGTCCTGGGAGAGCATGGTGACAGCCAGGTTCCGGTGTGGTCGAAGGTTATGGCCAATGGGGAATCCCAGACGTTCACCGACGCGGACAAGAAGAGCATTCGGGAGCAGATCAAGGAAGTCGCCATAAACATCATAGGAGGGAAGCACGCAACGGAGTTCGGTCCCGCCAACGCCACCGGTGACATGATTGAAGCCATCGCTCAAGACACGGGTGCCCTCATACCCTCTTCGATCGTCGTGAAGGGAGAGTACGACATGAAGGACATAAGCATCGGCATGCCGGTTGCCCTGGGACAAGGGGGCGTGAAGGAGATCCTCGAGTGGGAGCTTGACGACGCCGAACTCAAGGATATGCATGCTTCAGGAGAGGTGCTGACCAAGAGCAGGGACGAAGCTCTCGAAGTCCTCTCTAAGAAGTAGACTCCGCAGGAGTTGGGTTCCGATAGAGTCTGAGAAGTCCCCAGCCGCCAGGCCAGGTCTCAACCGAAACTCTCTTACAATACGTCAACCTGCGTCTAGCAAATTCGATGGGTCATGGGATGAGCGCGAGAGAGGGAGACGGTCTCAAGAGCGTTGTCTGCATCAAGCAGGTTCCCAAGGCACAGGAACTCTCCATCGATCCCGTGACGAAGACCCTCCGGAGGGCGGGAGTCCCCAGTGAGATAAACCCGCCGGACTTGAATGCCCTGGAGATGGCTCTCCAGATAAAGGATGCTCACGGCGGCGAGGTGATCGTGATCACCATGGGCCCCCCCGTCTTCGTTCCGTCTCTCGAGTATGCCATCGGTATGGGATGCGATAGCGCCGTCCTGTTGACGGACAGGAAGCTCGCCGCGAGCGATACCGTCCCCACGGCCTTGGCCCTCAGTGAGACTGTCAAGAAGATTGGCGGATACGACCTCGTTTTCTGTGGAGAGGAGACCACCGACAGTTCCACAGGGCACGTGGGTCCTGGCATAGCTGGACACCTCGACATCTCCCAAGTCACCTACGCTTCCAAGGTCCACATGGGCGAAACCACCATCCAGGGGGAGAGGTTGGTGGAGGACGGAATCGAGGTATGGGAATGCGACCTCCCTACCTTGGTCACGGTGAGCTTTGGATGCAACTCCCCTAGATTGCCCACGCTGACGGGAAAGATCCGGGCGAAGCGGAGCGGGTCGGTCGTTCAATGGAGTGCCGATGACGTTGGCCTGAAGGACGAGGAGATCGGACTCAAGGGCTCGCCCACGGTAGTCTCCAGAGTCGACACGGTCAAGCTCCCCGAGAGACAGGGAAAGATCTTCCGGGGAGATGCCAGAGAGTCCGTGAGTCAGTTTCTGGACAGTATGGCCGAGGACGGGACCTTGGTGATCTGATGGACGATCCCAAGGAGTACAAGGGGGTCTGGATATTCCTCGAGCAGCGCGGAGGGGTCCTAAGGGACGTCTCCACTCAGCTCATAGGTGAGGGCAGGAGGATTGCCGACATCCTCGGTTCCGAGCTGGTCGGTGTCCTCCTGGGGAACGATGCGTCACACATGGCGCAGGAAGGCATCGAGTATGGACTGGACAAGGTCGTCCTTGCGGAGCATGAGTACCTGGAGAGCTACACGCCCCGGCCCTACACCAAGGTCTTGGCGTCGCTCATCAAGAAGCACAAGCCCGAAATCGTCTTCTTTGGAGCGTCCAAGAACGGGCGGGACCTGGGCGGGCGCTTGCACGCTGTCATCCATACGGGACTGGCGGCCGACTGCGTCGCCTTCGACGTCACCAAGGAGTCGAACCTAGACATGATCCGTCCTGCCTTTGGGGGGAAGAGCCTAGCCCACATCCTGAGCAAGAAACACAGGCCTCAGATGGCATCCGTCCGTTCCAACGTCTTCAAAGTGCCACCGCGGCAGAAGGGGAGGAAGGGGGAGGTCGTCAAGGAGGAGGTGGAGCTCGATCCCGAGGATGTGGACACCAGGGTTGTCGAGTTCAGGGAATTCCAGAGGAAGGATAAGGTGGGCTTTGGCGGGGCCGACATCATCGTCTCCGGGGGTTTCGGGCTAAAGAAGCCCCAGAACTTCGAGCTATTGGAGGAGCTTGCGGCGGAACTCGGAGGTGCTGTGGCGTCCAGCAGGAAGCCTGTTGATGCAGGATGGATTCCCAAGGCCTATCAGGTGGGCCAGACCGGTCGGACAGTTCGGCCCAAGCTCTACATCGCTATCGGAATCTCGGGGGCCGTGCAGCACCTGGCTGGGATGCAGGAGTCCGACAAGATCGCCGCCATCAACATAGACCCCAACGCCCCAATCTTCGAGATCTCAGACCACGGCATCGTCGGGGACCTCTTCGAGGTGGTTCCAGAGCTGATTCGTCAGGTCAGAGAGAGGAAGAGTGCCAGAAAAGCGTCCACAGATTCGCCAAAGTCTGAACCAGAAGGGACTGGCACGGGCTTATAAACTAGCTTCGCGTTAGTTCGCCGGAAGGCTTCAGAGCGGCCTCGGCTCGGTGCACTCATGGGTCACGACGAGATAAGCTGGCGCATAGGTGGTCAGTCAGGCGAAGGCATTGACAGCACCGGCGAGATCTTCGCGTATTCCATGGCCAGGGCCGGCCTGGACGTGTACACCTTCCGCGAGTTTCCATCCCGCATCCGGGGAGGCTACACGGGCTATGAGGTCAGACTGAGTTCCAGAAAGAGGCCTCTCGCCCGCTCCGACGCCATCCACTATCTGGTCGCCTTCGACCAGAACAGTATCGACATCAACCTCAGCCAGATGGTTCCCGGTGGTCTCATCATCTACGACAGCGCCGCCTTCGAAGCCAACATCCCGAACGGAAGGGACCTCCACGTATGTGCGGCTCCTATGACGGAGATAGCCAAGGAGGCGGGTGGGCCCATCATGAAGAACATGGTGTCCTTGGGCATAACCGCCGGGCTCCTGAACTTCAGCCTCGAACCCATCTTCGACGGCATCTCTATGCGGTGGGGCGCGAAGGGAGACAAGGTAGTTCTATCAAACCGAAAGGCGATCGAGCGCGGGCTCGAATTCGCGAAGTCTGAGAAGAAGGAGGACAGTTTCGAACTAGATGTTCCCAAAGATAGGCAGAGGAGGGTCCTGCTGTCTGGCAACGACGCCATCGGCTACGGCGCCCTAGTGGCCGGGTGTCGCTACTACGCCGGCTACCCAATTACTCCGGCTACGGAGATCCTTGAGTGGCTGTCAAACCGCCTCCCGAGGTACGGTGGGGTCGTCATCCAGGTTGAGGACGAGATCTCAGCCATCGTCTCTGCCATCGGGGCCGGGTATGCAGGAGCAAGGGCCATGACGGCGACCTCAGGACCTGGCTTCTCCCTCATGACCGAAGCCCTCAGCTTGGCGGGGATGAGCGAGGTCCCCGTCGTCATCGTGGATGCCCAGAGAGCGGGCCCCAGTACAGGCTTGCCGACCAAGCCTGAGCAGTCCGATATCAGTACCGTTCTCTACGGCTCCCACGGGGACTTCCCACGAATCGTTCTGGCTCCTGGTAGCGTCCAGGACTGCTTCTACCTGACGGCTGAGGCCTTCAACCTGGCCGAGATGTATCAGTGTCCGGTTATCCTGCTCACAGATCAAGGCCTCTCCGCTTCCAAGATCTCGATCCTGCCCGAGGAGATTGACCCGGATGTAGTTCCCTTGGAGAGGGGAGAGGTCGTCCGAGAGGAGGATATCCAAGGAAGCACGCCTGAGGACGCCTCAGCGAGTTCGATGTTCAGTCGATACGCACTCACCGACAGTGGCATCTCGCCGAGGAGCCTCCCGGGCACCTCTGGCGGCACCTACACCGCAAACAGCAACGAGCACGACGAGACCGGTTATACTACGGAGAATCCCCAGATGCGTGTGAAGATGATGGTCAAGAGACTGAGCAAGGTGGCCACCCTGGGCCACACGAGGAGCCCACCCGTAGAGGCTTTCGGGCCGCCGGACGCATCGCTGGACGTCTTCGGCATCGGCTCCGTGAGGGGCCCGGTGATCGAAGCCGTGGAAGCCCTCAACGCGGAGGGGCACAAGCTTAGGTTCATACAACTCAAGATCCTCGCACCCTTCCCGACGGCATCGGTTCGGGAGTTCCTTCCGGACGGGGAACGTTTTGTCACCGTCGAGCACAACGCAACGGGCCAGCTCTCCAGAGTTCTCAGGGCAGAGTTGGGAATACCAAGAGAGCGGGTCAGAACCCTCCAGAAGTTCGATGGGACTCCTTTCAGGCCGAAGGAGGTCTACGAGGCGCTCAAGGAGATGGCTTGATGAGTTCCGTCAAAGACTTCGGGCTGCACCGTCCGACATGGTGTCCTGGCTGCGGCGACTTCGGCATCCTCAAGGCCATGCAGATCGCCCTGACGAACCTGGGCCTGGAGCCCCATCAGGTAGTCCTCGTAGGCGGCATCGGTTGCTCCGGCAAGATTACGGATTATTTCAGAGCCTACGGGTTTCACGGCGTCCACGGGCGCATTCTGCCGCTGGCCATGGGAGTGAAGCTGGCGAACAGATCCCTAACGGNNGATGGCGACGGCTACAGCATCGGGGGTAACCACTTCCTCCACGCCATCAGGCGAAACGTGGACATGACCTACATAGTCTTCGACAACCACGTGTACGGCCTGACCAAGGGACAGTCCTCTCCCACCGCTGCCTCCGGCTACAGGGCCAAGTCCGCGGCCTATGGAGTCGCGGAGCAGCCCATGCGCCCCATAGGCACCGCCCTAGCCATGGGCATATCCTACCTGGCCCAGGGCTTCTCGGGGGATGTGAAGCAGCTCACACGCCTCATAGAGGGGGGCATTAGGCACCGGGGATTCTCCCTGCTGAACGCCTTTACGCCGTGCGTCACGTACAACAGCGTGAACACCTACGAATTCTACCGCAAGAACATCGTCAACCTGGATGAGGATCCCGACTACGATGCTACCCAGAGAAGCCTTGCCATCGAGAAGGCCATGGACGTCACGAAGGTCTACACAGGCCTCATCTACCAGGAGGAGAAGCCGTCCTACGACCAGCGTCTGCCCAACTACCCTGACGTGCCCATCACTTCTCTGGACCTCAGCAAGGACAAATTCGACTGGAAGTCCACCTTCATCGAGGAGTTCGCCTAGTCCTCCAGTATCCTCGTCATCCTGTCAGCGTTCAAGAGTTCCTCCAGCTCCTCTGCACTCAGCTCGCCCTCCCGCAGGGCGACCTCGCGCACCGTGCGGCCCTCGGCAAAGGCTCTCTTGGCGATCTCTGCTGCCTTCTCGTAGCCGAGACGAGGTGAGAGGGCCGTTGCCATAGCGGTGCTCCACTCCACGTAAGACATGCACTTCTCGCGGTCCACCTCGATCCCCTTGACACACCTTTGCGTGAAGGCGACAACGCCGTTGGCCGCGATCTCGATGGACTGGAGGAGGTTGTAGGCTATGACGGGCATCATGACGTTGAGTTCAAGCTGCCCCGCCTGGGATGCGTAGGTAATGGTCGCGTCGTTGCCCAGAACCTGAAAGGCGACCATGTTGAGCATCTCGGCCATCACAGGGTTGACCTTGCCCGGCATGATGGAGGAGCCTGGCTGAACAGGAGGCAGCCGAATCTCAGCCAGCCCCGTCCGGGGTCCCGAACTCAGGAGTCGCAGATCGTTGGCGATCTTGGTCAGGCTGACGGCGAGGGTCTTCAGGGCACCGCTCACCTCAACAACAGCATCCGTGTTCATCATCGCTTCGAACATGTTGTCAGGACGCCTGAACACGAGACCCGTCTGTCGGTTAATCTCGGCCAG
>JABAOF010002476.1_pt9 | contig 10367 bp, 8 predicted proteins | sample 7062171 | NCBI WGS metagenome assembly JABAOF01 (sample SAMN14538628, study PRJNA623070) | marine sediment metagenome | biome: marine biome [ENVO:00000428]; feature: marine pelagic biome [ENVO:01000023]; material: deep marine sediment [ENVO:00002113] | place: India: Gulf of Khambhat ... | reverse complement strand
ATTCAGTTACCAATTTTAATATTTAATAAATCCTGCGCTGCCGAAATGTTGCATCTGGAGACCTGACCTCATTTGCCCTATAAATCCTATCCCTTCGAGATGTTGAAAGCTAATACCTGGTCCCTTTTATTCAGATAGACCTGATTCTTAAATTGTGGTATTCAGAATGAGCTAACCTTAATCAATAGGGTCAAAGGAAAAGCAATCACAAATCAGAATAAAGGAGATTTCGATGTTACGTATTTTTTGCACACTCCAATCAATAAAATCGAGTTTGCTCAAAAAAGGCCCCCTTTTCTTTAGTCTAATTGTTTGCCTTCTTCTGTTTGGTTGTGAAGCGGAGAGGAACAATTCCACTCAAGCTGCATCCCTAAATTCCTCAGAGAGTGATTTAAATATTCAACAGCCTCAGCCTTCAATTGATCAAGAGGATGTTTCCTCAGTTGAGGCGGTAGTGAGAGCAATTTATGAGGCGATTTCTTTCCGCGAAGGGGAGGAGCCAGACATGGATCGATTCCGGTCTCTTTTCAACCCTAATGCTCGATTCATCCGCATCACTCAAGATGGTGTAGATAAAATGGATGTAGAGAGTTTTACTGCCTCTTTCAGGGAACGAGTAGAAACAGGCGCCTTGAAGAGCTTCTTTGAGGCAGAGCTCTCTCGGAAGACTCATGCTTACGGGAGCATCGCCCAGGTGTTCAGCACTTATCATAAACGAATGAACACAGAAGATCCTGAGGGGCTTATTCGGGGCATAAACAGCCTTCAGTTATATAATGACGGCCAACGCTGGTGGATCATCAGCATTCTTTGGGAAGATGAACGAGGAGATAACCTGATTCCACAAGAATATTTGCGTTGAAATGTGTTCTGAGCAGTTCACTCAGGGGGTCAGTTCTACATTTTTACTGCTTTGGATAAGAAAATAATTCAGTTTTATTTTTTTCTCTAAATTGATGAGAAAATTTACATGCGTGGATCTTGTCCTTTAAAAATTTATCAATTGAGTTAAAATGGTAAAATAACTTTAAAGAAAAATTTTTGATTAAGGAGGAAATCATGAGCTCATCCTACAAATCATCATCAGGAAGGATTCTATGGGGTCTTTTTGTTCTTCTATTTATTCTTACTCCCCTGCTGCCAGGACAATCTTCCCCTCAGAATAATGGCGAAGATGAATTCCAGTATTTAAAAAGACAGTTTTATAACCTCAATCATCGGCTGGACAGATTGGAGAAGATAATCGATGATGTGCTGTGGTATCACAAGGTAGGAGATATCTGCTATGTGGACAAGGTGAGGATAGTCGGTCCGCCCAATCTCCATGAAAAGAATCCGACAGCCATGGGCGCCAAGAATCCGATAAAATTCTACTCCTATGTCTTCATTCCAAAAGGCATTGATCGCAGCCAGAAGTATCCCTTGCTTGTCTTCCCGCACGGCGGGGTTCACGGCGACTTTACTACCTATTACACCCACATCGTTCGGGAATTGATGGCCCAGCATTATATTGTTATCGCCCCAGAATATCGCGGCAGCACTGGCTACGGCCGCTACATTTACGAACTCATCGATTACGGAGGCCTGGAAGTGGAAGATGCCTATTCAGCCCGCAATTATATGATCGATAATTATGCTTTTGTCGATAAAAGCCGGGTCGGGATAATCGGTTGGAGCCACGGCGGTTTGATCACTCTGATGAATATTTTCGATCATCCCGATGATTACCAGGTCGCCTTTGCCGGCGTGCCAGTGAGCGACCTCATCTCGCGCATGGGATACATGACCGACAGCTATCGAGACCTTTATTCAGCAGATTATCACATCGGCAAAACCGCCAATGAGGATGTGGAGGAGTACCGCCGTCGTTCTCCCGCTTATAATGTTCACAAATTCAAGAACACTCCCTTGCTTATCCACAGCAGTACCAATGATGAGGATGTGAACGTGTTGGAAGTGGAACATCTTATCAAAGCCCTGAAAGCAGAGGGAAAAAAATTCGAGTATGAGATATACAAGGATGCTCCGGGCGGACACAGCTTCGACCGCTTGGATTTAAGTCTGGCCAAGAAAATCCGGGTTAAGATCTACAAATTCCTGGCTAAACACCTGAAACCAGAAAATCCCATTCAGACCGTAGAGGAGCTAATGCAGGCAGGCTACCGTTAACCGTTAGGGGTCAGATCTTAACTTTCAACATTTAAAATAAGCAACATCTCGTCATAATCTTTAATCTAGAGACCTGATCCCTTTTGTCTTCAACTTTTTTTATAAGAAACACTTAATTTTTTAGCAGCTTCTGCCGACTTTTTATCTTTTGTCCAAAAGGGTATTCCTGATAGTTTTGCAGAGGCCAACAGATGAACATCAATATAGCCAAGGCCGATGCCCATGAAATGATGTCTTTCCACAAAGCGCAATACTTCTTCCTGATCTGCAGTGGTTGCCAATGGAAGAGCTTGCAAAAGCGAAAGGATTTCTTTCTTGTTTTTTAGGTTGCCACAAGCCAGCTCACCAATTATGAAAGGATGACAGGCAATTCCTCCTTTCATCAAAAGTACCTCGAGTTGTGGATTTCCATCTCGAAAATGAGCTACCCAAACTGAAATATCAACCAGAACCATGACTACCTTTTGCTAAAATCTCCGCCTTGGGATAGGACGAATGGATTTCTCGGTTCCTCCCAACCTGGCCAGTCTTTTGCTGCTTTCAAGAGCAATCAGGGCTTCCAACCCTAGCCTAACCAAAGACGTTTTTTCCTTAATACCTGTTAATTCAGAAGCTTTGTTAAGAATCTTCTCGTCAATATTTATGGTAGTTCTCATACGCATATATATGCATAAAATATGCATATGTTTCAAGCTGCATTCTTTAAGTCCTGGCTTAGGTTTTACATATCAGAGCGATGCCTTTCTAAGATAATTCCGGATTCTTTTTGCTAGTAATATTAACGTATTCAATTTGACTCTTTTCTCATTAATTGATATTCTTTTGCCAACCTAGCTGAGAGGGTTAATAGTGGCTATCAAATGCCCTAAATGTCATTCGGATAATCCTGAGACTCAAAAATTCTGTGGAGAGTGTGCAGCACCCCTCCATCCCATNNTACCAGATCATCGAAGAACTGGGAAAAGGCGGGATGGGAAAGGTCTATCGAGCGGTCGATAAGAAACTGAATGAAGAGATGGCCCTGAAGCTCATCAAACCAGAGATTGCTTCTGATAAAAAGACCATCGGCCGATTCAGCAATGAACTGAAGTTAGCGCGCAAGATCAGCCACCGGAATGTGGGCCGGATGTATGAACTCATGGAGGAGGAGGGGACTCATTTCATAACCATGGAATACGTTCCTGGCGAAGATTTAAAGAGCTTTATCAGGAGAGCAGGACCGTTGAGCGCAGGTAAGACGACTTTCATTGCCAAGCAGGTATGCGAAGGATTGACAGAAGCTCATAGATTAGGAGTTGTTCATCGGGACTTGAAGCCTCAAAACATCATGATCGACAAAGAGGGCAATGCCCGGATCATGGATTTCGGGATAGCTCGTTCAATTATGGGTAAAGGGATAACAGGTGCAGGGGTGATGATCGGTACTCCTGAATATATGTCACCTGAGCAGGCGGAGGTGAAGGAAGTTGACCAGCGTTCTGATATCTATTCGTTGGGAATCATCCTCTATGAGATGGTGACCGGAAGAGTTCCCTTTGAAGGCGAGACGCCATTAGGCATTGCTATGAAGCACAAGAGCGAGGTGCCCAAAGATCCAAAAGAACTCAATGCTCAAATACCTGATGATCTGAGTCGGGTGATCCTGAGGTGCTTGGAAAAAGACAAAGAAGAGAGGTATCAGAGTGCCGGGGAAGTGCGTTCGGAGCTTAACAGAATAGAGAAAGGGATTCCTACTACAGACAGGGTTATTCCTGATCGAAGGCCCTCAACATCAAAGGAGATCACGGTAACTTTCAGAAAACGATGGCTCTTTATCCCGGTGCTAATTGCAATAGTGGCTGCAGCTGCCTTGGCTATTCTATTCTTAACCAAAGAAAAGCCACCAATAGTTCCTTCAGAGCAAAAAATGTTAGTCGTGTTACCGTTTGAAAACTTAGGCTCTCCTGAAGATGAGTATTTTGCCGAAGGATTAACAGAGGAGATAACCAGCCGCCTAGCTGCCCTGCACGGGCTGGGAGTCATTTCTCGGTCGAGCGCTATCCAGTACAAAAAGACAGAAAAAACAACCAGACAAATTGGAGAGGAGCTTGGTGTTGATTTTATTCTTGAGGGGACAGTACGTTGGGATAAGCGTCCAGATGGCCAAGGCCGGGTGCGGGTAACACCGCAGCTTATCCGTGTTTCTGATGACACCCAGTTATGGTCAGAGCGGTATGATCAATTCATACAGGACATCTTCGCCGTTCAATCCGAGATTGCGGAACAAGTTATCAGACAGTTGGACATTACAGTACTTGAACCCGAACGCCGGGCTATTCAAGCTAAGCCTACAGACAATCTTGAAGCTTATGATTACTTCCTGCGGGCAAGCGAAAGCGCGGAGAAAGCTGCACAAACTCGAGATAAAAAATACTTAGAACTAGCAGAACAGTTGGCTGAAAAAGCGGTCGAATTAGATCCTGAATTCACTTTAGCCCACATCTGGCTTTCTCGTTTTCATAGGTTGGTATATTTTGCGGGGGTTGACCAAACTCAGGAGCGTTTAGAGAAATCAAAAGCTGCGGTGGATAGGGCACTGGAGCTGGAACCTGAATTGCCTGAAGCGCATGGCGCATTGGCATTCTACTATTACCAAGGATTCTTAGAATATGACCGGGCTATGGAAATTTTTGAATACGTCCAAAAAGCTCGACCCAACTACCCGCCGAATTTAATAGGTTACATTCAGAGACGTCAGGGCAAGTGGGAGCAGGCTACTGCCACACTCGAAAAGGCATTCAAGCTCGACCCGCGTTCTTCCGCTTTGGCTAGCGAAGTGGGTTTGACTTACTTGTTAATGCGCAATTATGAGAAGGCCGAGACCTGGTTCAACCGTTCTCTCTCGATTGATCCAAACAAAGTCTCCTCTCAATTAATAAAAGTTGGGATTCAAGTCCTTCTGAAAGGAAATACTTTGCAAGCTCGAGCCTTATTGAAGACGATACCAGTAAACCAATTAACTGATTACATGTGGCTGACTCTTGATATGCTCGATAGGAATTACCAGGACGTGCTGGATCGCCTTTCCTCGCTTTCCTATGATTCTTTCGAAAGTCAGGACTTCTATTTTCACCGGAATCTGGTTTATGCCTCTGTGTATCGTGCTCTTAATAAAAAACCTTTGATGAAGCAGAATGCCGAGTTAGTGCGGAAAGCGTTAGAAAAGATGGTTCGAGAGCATCCTGGAGACCCAAGATTCTATTCTGCTCTCGGCCTCGCCTATGCCTATGAAGGAAAGAAGGATGACGCCCTTCTAGAAGGCAGACGCGCAGTAGAACTTCTTCCAGTATCAAAAGATGCAGTATCAGGTCCCATATATGTCTTAAATTTAGCCAAGATTTATACTGTCGTCGGTGAATACGAAGAAGCTATCAATCAATTAGAATATCTCCTCACAATCCCAGGCGGCGGAGATCTTATCTGGGATTTCGTCTCTGTTCCTCAACTTAGGCTCGATCCCCAGTGGGACCCTTTACGCGACCATAAAAAATTCCAACGTCTGCTCAAATAGCCAATTTGGAATCAGGTGATTTTTCTTATACTAGATTAGAAATCATTGATATTGAATACAACACTCCTCTCTGAACTCTAATCCGAAACCATCGTATTAACAAGTAAGATATGTTTATTTTGAAGACAGATTTCAAACTTTGAAAGAATAAATAGAATTATATGGGCAAATACGGGGCTTTTGTCTCATTCTTAAAGATAGGTCTGTATGCCCAGTGGAAATAATATTTTTCAAAATTAAAATGATTTCTGAAAGCAGATGAATGAAGTAAGCTTAATGAATGGAAGAGGAGGGAAATCATGGAAGAGAAAAAAATCAGGCAAATTGTAAAGAAATTGGCGCCTGCTTTAGCAGTATTCATGCTCACTTGTTACATCCCGGCCTTTTCGTTTGCAGAGGATGATATTCATGAGGCAGCAAAGCAGGGGGACCTGGCCAAAATCAAAGCGTTGCTGGAGAAAGACCCCAGCCTCATCAATGCCAAAGATAAAGACGGAGAGACACCGCTATTCAGGGCCGCTGAAGGGGGTCACCTAGAAATAGTGCAATATCTGGCAGCCAAGGGTGCGCAGATAGATATCAAGAATAATGCTGATCAAACCCCCCTTTTCTTTGCCGCTTATTCCGGGCAGGCGGAAGTTTTAAATTGGTTGCTATCCAATGGAGCTGATCTTAAAGGCCTGGACAGGTACGGCCGGACGCCGCTTTATTATGCATCCAGGGGAGCGTGGAAAGAAGCGACTGAGATTCTCGTCAAGAAAGGATTGGATATTGCCCAGGAGGACATTTTTGGTTTTACTCCTCTTAAATCTGCTGTCACCCGCGGACGTGCGGAAATCATTGCTGTATTCATTGCCTTGAAAGCTCTGAATCCAAGCGAAAATATAGGAAATCAGGTTCTGCATGAAGCGGCAGTTCAAGGTCACAAGGACATCGTGAATTTGCTGATAGCCAAGGGAGCGAACACTGGCAGCAAGAGTGATGATGGCGGAACCCTCCTCCATAACGCGACCATGGGAGGTCTTTGGGAGCTAGCGAAACAGCTGATCGATGAAAAAGCAGAAGTGAACGCCCAAAACAGCGACGGCCGGACACCTCTTCACTATGCGGTCAGGGAAGGAAATTTTGAAATCACCAAAATTCTGGTCGAAAAGGGAGCGGAGCTGAACATCAAAGGAAGAGATGGAAGAACCCCGCTGCAAATTGCCGAAGACTGGGATCATGAGGAGATTATCGACTTTCTGCTGGCAAAAGGAGCCAAGAAATTAAAGAGAGCAGAACTGAAAGATCCAGATCGACCCTGGGTGGGCATTTCCTACATCTCCAATGAAGGTTTCCTGATTGAGTCCAGAGCAAAGAAGGTTCTGGTGGATGCTTTGCACAAAAATCCCTACGGATATCCAAGCACACCACCCAAGGTGTATGAAATGATGCGTGGTGCCCGCCCGCCGTTTGACCGCATCGACCTCATTCTTATTTCTCATGCCCACAGCGACCATTTTAATGCGGAAATGGCCGCAGCGGTCTTGCTGAGTCATCCTGAGACTGTCCTGGTAGGAAATGAGATTACCACTCAGGAATTGGAAAAAGCAGCGGGAGATAATTTTTCAAAAATCAGCCCCCAGATAAAAAGCATCAACCCTGAATGGGGAACCATTGTCGAGGAGAAAATCAACGGCATCAACCTTAAGATTTTTGCCGTCAACCATGCTGAGCTTCCAGATGAATACGTAACTCTGGCTTACATAATGGATCTGGAAGGAATAAATGTCTTCCATCTTGGTGATTCCGTGCCCGCGTCCAATGAAAAACATTTCAAAGCTATTCAACTGCCAAAGGAAGGTCTTGATATTGCTTTTATGGATCCTTTCTTCCTTGAAGATGAAATTGGAAAAGAAATCATCAAGGAGCATATTCAACCGAAAAAGATAGTTCCCATGCATATGAGGTCTTCAGAGATAGCAGGTTTTACCCAAAGATTGAAGGTGCTTTATCCGAATCTGCAGGTTTTCAAAGAATGCTTGGAAAAAAAGCTTTTCGAACAGGAATCCCAATAGATAGCAGAAGAATAAAGTGCATAATAACAATACAACCGAGGCGGAAATATCTTTGTAAAAAATAGAAGGAAAGCAGGATGAGGAAAAATGCTATTTTCTGTTTTTTTATAACCGTGATCTTGGCCTGTCCTTCAGCAGCGAATGAGAAAACTGTCGAGATATTTTTGCGTGACGCCTCATTAGATGCCTGGAATCCTGTGACCAACGAAGTTCTTTTTATGAGGAGGAATGCAGACAATATCTGGCAGCTCTACAAGGTGAAAGCTGATGCTCAGAATCCCGAGGAAGAAAAGGAGAGCTTGAGCCTGGATCCTACCAATGCCATCGGTGTCGAGGCTTCAATGATTCCGCTTCTCCACAAGGGTGCCTCTGACTGGCATCCTTCTGGCTCGTGGTTCATCACAGAAATGGAGATACCTTATAACATAAGCTGGAGATTTGAGACCAGTCTGCCCTCCACCCGGCTTTTGGCTGAGCCTGGAGCTGGCTGGTGGAATAATCTTTTTTTGGTGAAAAGCGACGGGAGCCTGTGGATAAGGCTTACAAATTTCACGGCTTCGGACCTGGAGAGTGGAGTGCTCTACCCGAAGTTCTCGAAGGACGGGAAAATGGTGGTCTGGGCAGAGAGGATTGGCGGAGCCAAACCCTTTGATAAATACCCTTTTGCTCGCTGGGTCTTGAAGACCGCCAAGATGAACTGGGAAGCCAATATCCCCTATCTCTTTGACCGGAAAACTCATCCCCTTCGAGATGGCGCCATCTTTGAGCCTCAGGAATGGGGAAGAGACAATAAACTCCTTTTTGCGGCCGATATCGATTATTCAGACCTTCCTTATCCAGCCTACAGGATTGATATCTGGGAAGCAGAAGTGAGCGGTGAAGGCGAGATCAAAAGCTTGAAAAACCTCACCAGAAGCTCGGATTCTTATGAAGAGCAGTCCGCTTATTCTCCTGACGGAAAACTCATTTCCTTCATGGCCAATCTCTTCGACCGCGGCTATGAAAGAAGGTTGACCAGAGCCTGGAGAAGACACAAGACAAAATCCAATAATTTTATAATAAAGAACCTCTTTACCGACCTCTATCTCATGAACAGGAACGGAAAGGTCCTCGAGCGCCTGACTTATTTTGTGGAGAAGGATTGGCAAGGTCACCATCCCCTGGTCACCCGCAGCGCTTGGAGCAAGGATGGAAAAACCCTGCTTATTGCGGTCACTCTGCGCTCCAATATCACCGGAAAGAAAGTGGACGAATCCATTTATAAGTTGATTTTGTGATACATTTTCATTTTTCAGTTGAAAGATCTAAATCAAATTGAGAGAATGACGCCTTATATTTCAATACGGGAGGCATGATGAATCAAAAAATAGGTTTGAGCCGCAGGAATTTTTTAAGGGATTCAGCTATCGGCATTTTTGGTGCTGCCATACCTGCCAAGATGCGCCAGGAAAAGACTGAAGAAAAAGAAAAAGAGCCGACGCTAAAGGTCAAGAGCTTTCGCACCCTGGGGCGTACGGGTTGGAAGGTCTCAGAAATCGGCGGAGGTTATCTCGGTGAGGAAGGGTTGATGAATGCCATGCTGGATGCAGGAGTGAACTACATCGATACCGCAGAAAGCTACCCCAACCAGAAGTTGTACGGTTCTGTCCTTAAGAGTCGCAACCGGAAGGAGGTCTTTATCACCTCCAAAATGGAGATCAAGGAAGACGTCTCCAAGGAAGGCTTTTTGGAGAGGTTTAAGAAATGCCTGGAGGAGCTCCAGACCGATTATATCGATTGTATGATGATGCACTTGCCGTCAAATATCGAAATGCTGAAGACAGAAGGCTTCCATGCTGCCATGCAGCAGTTGAAAACAGAAGGGCGCTTGCGGTTTATCGGGGTTTCCCACCATGGGTCTTTCTGGTTCAAGGACCCTGATGAGACGATGGAGAAGATTCTCCTGGCTGCGGCTGAGGACGGCCGTTTTGATGTATTTCTCATGGCTTATAATTTTCTGAAGATGGATAACTCGGAAAAAGTGCTTCAGGTTTGCAAGGAAAAAAATATCGGCACAGCTTTGATGAAGACCAAACCCGTATCGACTTATTATTTGGTAAAATCGAGAGTCGAGGCTTTACAGAAAGAAGGAAAAGAGGTTCATGAGCTCTATCTTGCCGGAGTGGAACGCTTCAAGAAACAGGCAGAAATGGCCGACCATTTTGTAGAAAAATACGATCTAAAGAATCCAGAGGAAATAAAGGATGCGGCGGTGCGCTTTGTCCTGAGCAATCCTAATGTCAGCACGGTGTGCTGTTCCATGAGAAGCTTTGATGACTTAGAAAGGTTTGTCCGCCTTTCTGGCACCAGATTGAGCAATCTGGAAAAGAAGAAGCTAGCTGCTTTCAGGGAAGGATGCGGTCCGCTGTACTGCCGTCATGCCTGCGGAGTCTGCGAGCCCAAATGTCCCCATGGCGTTCCTGTCAACACCATCATGCGCTATAATCATTATTTTGAAGCCCAAGGCCGTGAAAAATATGCTATGACTCAGTACGCCGCCATTCCCGGGGCCAAAGCTGGCCTCTGCTCGAATTGTTCAGGATTCTGCGAGA
>JABAOF010003464.1_pt3 | contig 10369 bp, 7 predicted proteins | sample 7062171 | NCBI WGS metagenome assembly JABAOF01 (sample SAMN14538628, study PRJNA623070) | marine sediment metagenome | biome: marine biome [ENVO:00000428]; feature: marine pelagic biome [ENVO:01000023]; material: deep marine sediment [ENVO:00002113] | place: India: Gulf of Khambhat ... | reverse complement strand
GGTGATGTTGCAACGCTCATGGCCAACATGTTCTGGGAAGTCGGTGACCGCAACAAAGACGGCGTCGTCAACGTCGTCGACCTGACATTCGTCAGTTTTGCCTTCGGTACCAACATCGGCGACGGCATCCCACCATTCGACCCTCTGGCAGACTTCAACAGCGACAACTGGGTGAACATCGCAGACGTCTCAAACTGTGCCTACCACTTGCTGTGGCAACGGGAATACGTAAACCCACCGTGAGAATGAGGTGAATAGAGTGAGAGGAAGAAACATAATTTGGCTACCCTTTGTGGCGATGCTACTGACCTTCATGATGGCGAACGTCGGCTTCAGCGCACCACCTCCACCGGTACCGACGATCTTCCAGGATCCGTCTGGACGAATCCCTGGAGTACCGGCGCTTGGACACCCTGGTGAAATCTACAGCATGTCCATCAACGTCGCAGATGTCACAAACGTCTGGGCAGTACAGTTCACGGTTAAGTACATACCGTTCGTAGCTGTGCTGTCGGCGCAAGACTTCGCCGAAGGCTCCTTCCTATCAGAAGGTGGCACCTATCCAACGATGTTCAACGTCGTAACCGATGCGCTTGCTGGCAAAGCGTCCTTCATCATCATGCGGTTGCCCCAACCGGGTCAACCTCGCGTGGGCGTCTCTGGCAGCGGCGTGCTGGGAACGTTGAACTTCTTGGTCAAAGAAGCTGGCGAAGGCACCATTGAACTGATCGACACCATCTTGCTGGACACCAACGTCAACGAAATACCTCACGCCGTGGGACCTGGCGCGTTCTACGCAGGAACAACCGGCTACTTGGTCCGGGTGAACCTGCCGGATGGCCGCAACCCCAGGGTTGGAGATGTATTCACTATCGCGCCCAAAGTGAGAAACGAGGGTGACATAGGCCTATACGTCATGGTGCGCCTTGACATCCATCGTCTCGACGATGGTCGAAACATTGAGATCCGCAGCGGACAAACCTACGGAGGCGGCGGCCTCGGTGAACCACTGCCGTTTGAGTACTTCTACGTCGATGGCTACTACGAAGCTATAGAAACCGGCGGCTGGTCCAACGTAGGAGCAAGCTTGATCGGAGAGCCTGATGGCAACTACGCATCAAGCACTTCAGCCTGCCACTTGACATCCATGTACACTTTCGAGGACGTAGCACTGGCTGGACGAGAGATCCAGAACATAGATCTCCAGGGCTACACGAGTCAACCCGATGGTGCTAGCAACGACTTCGACCCCTACGTCTTCGCAGGAGGCGTACACGCGTGGACGTGGGCTGATTCAATGGGTGGATCAGTTCCTTGGGCATGGACTGGTGGCCGCTACTACCAAGGTAGCGCCTTCGACATGCCGGAATACTACGACGCATCAACTGGCTTCTACCTACACACCGAAGAAGGATTCAACAACATCGAGGTACTGCTGCACAACTATGGCGACTCGGGACTTCGCATGCTGATTGATGCTATGAGGTGGAGGGTGGAATTCGCTTCCATCACACCTGTGCAGATCCCGTTCTACTACGTGCCGCCTGGTGAGGAGATGGAGCTCCCACCGATCACGTGGCCCGTAGTCGAGGATCACATCGGTAGCTATGAACTCACTGCCACCATAGAGTACTCAGGTATCGACATCGTTACGTACCGCCACTACAACTCCATGGGCTCCCCGCAGAAGACGCTGTTCTTCACCATCAAACCATAGAGCAAAGCAGAACCATCGCAAAATCCCATCTCCCCTTTTATTTTTTTCAAATCGGATCCGAAGTCCTAGGATTAGTGTTTACGCATGAATCACAAAAGCCTCAAACTAGCTTGCGCTGTCTTTTTTGTTACGCTTCTTTTGTTCCTGCCCTTCAGAGGTGAGGCTATTACATGGTCGGTGAACCATAGACAAATCACATTTTATGAGCGTTTCGATGGATTTCCGGCGCTTGCCCAAGCAAAGGATGGCAGAGTCTGGGTCGCGTGGGCTCGCGAAGTGGAAGCAAACGGTATATTATACTACAAAATCTCAAGCGATCAAGGCAGGACATGGTCCGAGGAGCAGAATTTGACCAACGTTATCGGTGTAGGTGAAAATCAGAATCCATCGCTCTTGCAGGCGTCAAATGGCACAATCTGGGTCGTCTGGACCTCAGACAGACTCCCTCCACCGGAGCCTCCTCTGCCCGATTTCGAAGTGGCCACTTCACCTTCAAGCTTATCAATTCCGCAAGGCGACTCAGGAAACTCAACCGTCATCGTGACTTCAACTCACAACTTCTCCGAGGCAGTGATGCTCAGTGTGATCGGAGTACCCGCAGACGTGACCACCACGCTGAACCCCCTACAGGTTACTCCACCCGCTAACCAAACGGCCAACTCGACGCTGACCATATCAGTCGGGGTCACCGCCACACCGGGACCCTACACACTGACAATAACAGGAAGAAGTGGCCACATCATTCATTTCGCCAATCTGAACTTGGAAATCACGGCAACAGGGGGAACTAGTCAAGCGCCAGCGGACGACCACGCAATGCCATTCCCCACGTCGGCAGCAGCCTCGGTTCAAGATTACGAAATCTACTATAAAACCTCTCATGACAACGGCGATCATTGGTCCCCAACCCTCCAACTGACCACCAACACAGTCGATGATCTACGCCCCGCCATCATCCAGCTGACGAACGGCACCATCATGATCGTTTGGCAGAGCTACGCAGCAGGCAACTACGACATCTTCTACACGACTACCACTGACGGAATCACGTGGTCAACCACGGCTCAACTAACCACGCACGCAGCATATGACAAAGCCCCAGCCGCAACCCAAGCGAAAGACGGCACAATCTGGGTCGCGTGGGCATCAACGAGAAACGGCGACTACGAAATCTTCTACAACACGTACAACGGGGTTAGCTGGACCGGTGATCAACGGTTAACCTCCAACACAAACACCGACGTGCACCCTGCCATTGTTCAAGCCATCGACGAAACCATCCTGATCTTCTGGGCCACAGGCACCGCAACCGATGACTACGACATCTACTACAAGGCGTCCTCCAACAACGGCGCAACCTGGTCTGCCAGAATCCCGTTCATCACAACCGCCTACGAAGACGTTTGGCCCGCTGTCATGCGAGCCCGAGACACGCGAATCTGGGTGGCATGGTACAACAACGCAGCTGATCAACCCAACGGCAACTGGGACGTCTACTACACGACTTCGCTCGCCGGCGATGTGAACGGTGACACGCTGATCAACGTGATCGACCTCACCATCGTTTCCTTGGCGTACGGAATGTTTGCAGGCGAACCCGGCTACAACCCCGTAGCAGACATCAACAAGGATAACTTCGTCGATATGCGCGACCTCGTAATCGTCGCCTACTATCTCGGAGAGACTTAAAAGTCCCCTCGCGATTTTCCCGCCCGACCAAACGTGCACATCGATAACTTTAAATGTCTACTGACAAAGACTCACCCATTATACACGTTTAACTGAATGCGGGCTGAGAGAGATGAATCATAAGAAGATGGCCTTGGTAGCGGTTTCTGTAGCCATTCTGCTTCCCATCGTCTTGATGAATGTGCGACCGGTCTTAGCCATAACCGAAATGCGGCTTGACCCCGTGATCCTGTACGCGGAACCCGGTGAATCAATCAAGATCAACCTGACCATTCAAAGCGCTAGAGACCTATACTCTTGGCAAGCCAACATAACGTTTGACCCAACCGTGCTCAGCTATGTCAATGTGACCGAGGGCAGTTTTCTACAACGTCAACCTGAAGGAACAGTTGGGCAGCATCGCATTGAAGAGACGTACATCCTTATCAGCTGGTCAACCAAAGGTCAATACGTCGGCGAAAGCGGAAGCGGGATCCTCGCAGAGATCGAATTTGAAGTGCTCACAACCGGTGAATCTCTCATAGAACTGGTAACTGATCTGACGTATCTGACCCCCGATGACCCCGGAACATACACCACGTTCCTGTACACGCAAGGCTCCCCCAACCCGCCGCCCGACTTTGAGTATGTGTTCCCGACCGACTTCGCCGTACAGAACAGCATCTTCATTAATACGATCGAACCGCCCGTGGCCAGCTTCACATATTCTCCTGACATCCCCGGAATTGATGACCTGATTACGTTCGACGCATCGACAAGCAGCGCGACACCGCCCCACCAAATCGTCCAGTACCTCTGGGACTTCGGCGACGGAGAAAACGCCACCGTTGATACGCCCACCGTCGACCATACCTTCACAGAAGGCGGAATCTTCACAGTGTCCTTAACAGTCATCGACAACGCCACCGCCACCGCCTTGGTGCAGTCGCTTTTCAACCTGACCGACACTGAGATGCCGCCGATCTGGTATGAACTCCTGAGCACTGCTGAACAAGATCTGGATGTCGCGTTTCAACTCGATGTAGCCATCACCGCCGTGTCCGTGTCAAAGCAGGTGGTGACCGTTGGCGATCCTGTATCCATCAACGTAACGGCCTTAAATCGAGGCATCGAAACTGAAGACTTCGACGTAACCGTGTACTACGGCACAACCGAAATCGACACCCAATCGGTTGTGGCCTTGGCTGCCAAAGCAGACACGACGCTTACGTTCGACTGGGACACCACCGGCATCGCTCTCGGAAGCTACCAGATAAAAGCCGTAGCATCCACGATTGAAGGCGAAACCAACGTGGACAACAACCAGTACATTGACGGAACCATCACCATCGAAGCCGCAGCCGAGTCATTTCCCACCACCTTGATCGTCGGCGGTGCCGTTGCTGTGGTCGCTGCAGTGGTCGTGATCTTCCTCCTGCTACGACGACGAAGCGCTTCTTCACCCTGAGCACCGTGCCCTCCATCAGTTTCTTCCATCGGTCAGGCAGCATTCCAATCGAAGCAGCAACAGAATGCCTTATATGGAGAAAGTTTTAAACTCTTCGTCGAGTTTAGTGTATATGAGAGGATGGAGGGGAACTTATGAGCAGATTTAGGTTTCGCCATGTTCAAAACTCGTGTCTCATTTTTCTTTTATCGTCAATAATCCTTTTAACCGGGACACTCGGGATCTTCTTCACACCACCAATCACGTTAGCACAAGTTGGTCCCGAGATTGCGGTAGACCCTGCGAGCAACGAAGCAAATCCCACGGAGTCTTTCACTGTTGATGTCAACATCACTGACGCGGAGGATCTCTTTTCTTATGAGATGAAGCTGGGTTACAACCCAAGTATTCTCTCGGTCGCGAGTATTCTCGAAGGGCCGTTCATTAAGGATCAGACGACAGCTCCGTCGGGCACATATTGGTCCTCGAACATTCAAACCAACTACCTGTATGCCTCGTGCCTCACGTTGGGCCCGTACCCAGGCGTCAACGGCAGCGGCACGCTCTTCAACGTCACCTTCAACGTCTTGGATGGCGGAACATCCAGCTTAAATCTGTACGATTCCCTCCTCCTCAATTCAACCGGCGCGGAGATCTCACACAGTGTCGTCGATGGCATGTTCGCAACTTCGGTGCCTGCGGCCTCTTTCACTTTTTCGCCTCAAACCTATGGACGCCCCACGGTAGGAGAAACTGTGACGTTCAACGCGTCCACATCCTATGATCCTAACGGAATGATCACGAACTACGCATGGGATTTCGGCGACGAAACCAGCAGCTCAGGTGCAAGCCCCGTCGCAACTCACGTTTACGACACGGCAACTAATTCTACGACGTTCTACACGGTAACACTGACTGTGACCGACGACGACGCAGAAACCGACAATTCGACCCAGGAAGTCGACGTCAAGTATCACGACTTGGTGGTATTGGGTATAGACGCTCCTGAAGAGATTTTTCTGCATCAAATGGCAGAAATCGACGTAACGGTATTGAACAACGGCAGCCACCGTGACTCTTTCAACGTTACCGCGTACTATGACGCTACGCCCGTGGACGTGGCAACGATCACCGAAGTAGTGCCTGGAACGACTGAAACCCTCACCCTGCTTTGGGTCACCTACATCAACCAAACAACCCTGAGTCCCAACGCAACTCTCTTAGGAACGTGGACTGATCCACTCAACGCCTCCCGCCTCGACGGCAACTACACCCTCAGCAACACCACTCAGAGCATTCAAGAGTACAAGGGCTACGTCACCGACACGACGGGATGGACAGGCATCTCGAAGGTGGAAGTCGGGATTGCGGCCAAAACCGATGATGGCGGAGACGATCAGCTTAGCATCCAAGCGCAGCTGATTTCGAAGACACCGGGCGATGAACAGACCTACAACATCACGAATACGACCGACTCTTTCTTCTGGGTAGATGTAACCGGAAGCGACCCGTCCTACTGGGTACCGTATAAAATTTCGGCAAACGAGATCAAAATCAAACTGAAGTACCTACAAGTAGGAAGCACCGCAACACCAATCTACGTCGACTGGCTGCCCGTCCGCATAACCCCGCAGAATCCAACTGAGGTGCCTGCCGGTACGTATACTATATCCGCCAACGCATCGCTGGTCGACGGGGAAACGCTAGAGTCCCGTCCAGGCGAAGAAGCGGATCCCAGCGATAACACGTTGGTCGGCGACCCGCTGGTAATCGCCATAGCGCCTGTGCATGATGTGGCGGTGACCACAGTCGAAGTGGGTCCTACCGACCTAACAATTGGCCAAGCGGCTCAGGTGAGCGTTACCGTTGAAAACCAAGGCAACGTGGGAGAGACCTTCGACCTGCTGATCTACGCGAACTCCACCGTGATCGGGAATCAGACGGGCTTAACACTGACGGCTAGGGCCACGCAAGACGTAACGGTTACATGGTTTAGAGCAGCGGATGACACGCTTGAAGGAACGTACAACATCACGGTCTACACACCGCAAGTTCACGTGAACGAAACTGACACAACCGACAACCGGAACGAATCGACTGTGCAGATTCGGCTGCTTCCAGTCGCAGCCTTCGCAATCACGCCAGCTTTTCCAAAGGCGGGGGACGAAATCACCTTTAACGCTTCACTAAGCTACGCGCCGGGCGTGCCCGGAGGAGAAATAGTCGATTATGCGTGGGATCTTGGTGACGGAAACGTGGCCACGGGCATGATTGTAACGCATACCTATAGCACTCCAGGTTGGTATTGGATAGAACTGACCGTCTTCGACGATGAAGGTTTGAACAGCAGCCAAACGGAGCGGGTCAGATTTGATTTGAAGGTGGTAAACAGCACTCTAACCATATCCGCGTCGCCTCCAACGGTTCCTCTTGGCCTCAACACCACCATTAGCGGATCCTTGGAGCCGATTCGCGCTGACGCGGCTGTGACCATCAACTATACCACGGCTGACGACGGAGCTTGGACGACGTTGGCCACCGTCTCCACCACTGAAGACGGCGAATACTCCTTCATTTGGACCCCCTTGCAAGAGGGTACGTACCTGATCAAAGCGTACTGGGAAGGTGATATTCAGACAAATCCTGCCAATAGCTCGACACTGCAAGTAACCGTTAAACTTGTGGACGTAGCTGTGGACGAAGTTGCCCTATCCACGACCACACTCGCAAAAGGCGAATCGCTAACGATCAACGTGACCGTCACCAACCAAGGCACGGCCCCAGAAACCTTCGACGTCAACGTCTACTACAACACGACACTTCTGGACACTCGCACCATTAGCAATCAGGCCGCCGGCGCCACTGAAACCATCAGCTTCAACTGGAACACGCAAAACGCGGACGAAGGCACGTACACCATCAAAGCCGAAGTGGAACCGCTGCTCGGAGAAACCGACGTCACGGACAACTCGCGGACTCGCGACGTAACCGTTGAAGCCGCCGCCCCGCCCGTTGACTACACGCTCTACGCGATAGTTGGCGCGGCAATTGCAGGGGTAATCGTGATAGCCTACCTGGTTCTCAGGACACGATCCAAACCAAAACCGTAGACTCCTCCTCCTCGCTTCGTCACATAAAAGATATTCTCGCTAGTCGTACAAGGAATAGCCGAATCGTAACGAGACGGCGGACGACCCGAACAAGCGAAAAGGTAAAATGCGCTTCCAACCATATACAGTCTAGAGAGGAAGGGCTTGAGAGGCATTCTTAAAGTCATTAGACAACATCATGAAACAAAAATTGCGTGGGCCATCCTGGTTGCATCGTTGGTGATGGCTTCAACCATGCAGGCGACCTCAGAAACGTGGTCAAACCAAGAGCACCGATTAACCACCTACGTGGATTTTGACGGTCTGCCCAGCATCATCGAGACCGATGACCGAACCGTCATGATTTTCTGGACCCGAAAGACAGACGATCATTACAACATCTTCTACGTCACTTCTCGCAACCGAGGAACCAGCTGGTCCCAAGCGACCCAGTTGACTTTCTGTGGCGGAGCAAACTCCGGCGTCTCCGCCCTTCAAACCGCTGACAAGACGATCTGGCTTGTGTGGGCTTCAGACCGCAGCGGCAACTACGACCTGTACTACAAGACCTCGATTGACTATGGAGCCAGCTGGTCCAATGACACTCAACTGACCGATCATGCCAGCCACGACCTCAAACCCACGATCCTGCAAATGTCAAACGGAGAGATTTGGACAACCTGGTCGTCAGACCGTGAGGGCGACTACAATCTCTACCTGAAAACGTCGTCGGACAACGGCGGATCTTGGTCCAACGCAACGCAACTCACAGCTCATCCCAATCACGACAAGATGCCTTCTCTCGTTCAAATAGCGAATGGATCAATTTGGCTCGTATGGGCCTCCAGCCGCACTGGCAACTACGACCTGTACTACAAGACTTCTTCTAATCTCGGCGCATCCTGGTCCGACGCTACCCAGCTGACGGATGGTCCCAAAGTTGAATCCAACCCATGTGTGCTCCAAACCATGAACGGAAAACTCTGGCTCTTCTGGTCGAAACGGGAACCCGCAGACGTTGAAACCGCAACAGATGATCTTTACTACATGTACTCATCGGACAACGGCGCGACTTGGTCCGACAACATCCAATTTACCACCGACGGATATGACGACATATGGCCATCCGTGACCCAGTCGCACTTCGTGAGAATCTGGGTTGTCTGGACCTCAGACCGCGCAGATCAACCTGACTACGGCAACTACGACCTCTATTACCGAACTTCACTTTTGGGCGACGTGAACGAAGACTGGCAAGTTGACGTCGTCGACTTGACCAAAGTGTCACTAGCCTATGGGTTTTTCGAAGGGGAGCCCGGGTATGATCCTGAATCTGACATCAACACAGATGGTCTCGTCGATATGCGTGATTTGACCTCTGTCGCCATGAACCTTGGAACTACATGAGCCGTCGCGGTCGTTCACCGTTCACCAACTCTACTTATGTTATAGAGAATAAGACCAAAAACATAAAATAGCAAGGTGCTGTAAATACAACACAAAAGGTGAGAGAATGAAAGGAGAGAAGATCAGATACCTACCTTTAGTCCTGTCGTGCCTCATGATTCTATCCATGGCAAACTTGACGTCAGCACAAGTTGCTCCTCTAGTCTACGTTGACCCTGCTACAAATTCCGTAAATCCCCCCGCGTCTTTCGCAGTCACCGTCAGCATTATTGACGCAGTGGACCTCTTTTCCTACGAGGTGAAGCTGGGTTACAACCCGAACATTCTATCATTGGCGAGCATTGTCGAAGGCCCATTCATCAAAGATCAGACGACATCTCCGCTGGGCACCCTATGGAATGTAATCTACGGGTCTGACCACGTGTATGCCTCGGCCGTCACATGGGGCCCGTATCCAGGTGTCAACGGCAACGGCGTCCTCTTCACTGTGACCTTCAATGTCATCGATGCGGGAGCGAGCAACCTTCATCTGTACGATTCCATCTTTCTCGATTCAACTGCCACCGATATAACTCACGATCTAGCCGATGGTACCTTCGCAACCACCGCCTACGCCAATCTGCTGAGACGCAGCGCTTGGCCAGAGCACCATCACTTCGTGGTTTCAAAAGATGAAGATGCGACTCAAACCCTCAACGCCAAAGCAAAGAACCTTGGTCCCATCGACCTTTACATCAGAGCAACGTTCGACATCATGCGCGACGATTCTCTGCTTGCAACTGTGCATTCGGACAGTGTGCTCGTTGCGCCTGATACAATCGCTGAGCTAGCCGCGGACTTCGGGCCTCTAACAGCCGGTGACGCAGGAAAATACTACGTCAGCGCCCGAGCCTACTACAGCTATAGTGGAACCTACTGGTCTCCAGGAGAGAAGGTAAAGACGTTCAGCTTCGCTGTTGTACCCTAGAGCGAAGCCCCCCATTTTTAAGCAAACCTATTTAGGCGCGAACGTATGAAAGTAAAATGGGTGAAAGATTGATG
>JABAOF010052640.1_pt2 | contig 10371 bp, 12 predicted proteins | sample 7062171 | NCBI WGS metagenome assembly JABAOF01 (sample SAMN14538628, study PRJNA623070) | marine sediment metagenome | biome: marine biome [ENVO:00000428]; feature: marine pelagic biome [ENVO:01000023]; material: deep marine sediment [ENVO:00002113] | place: India: Gulf of Khambhat ... | reverse complement strand
TATTGATGAACATTTCCCGCAGGGATGCTTAAGTTTCATTGGTCAGCGACGCTATGAATCCCATAGACGAGCTGCCAGTAGACGTGTTTGGAAGAATCCCTGGGTCCCAAATCAGGTTGGAGCGAGCCCCATTCACAATTGGACAGCATTGATGATCTGGCTTTACATATTTCAAGAAGAAGCCCCTTACAATCCGCTCTATCAAGAAGGATTCGAAAGAATCGGCTGCATGTTTTGCCCAGCATCAACAATGAGCGAGTTTGAAATAATCGCCTCTCGGTTCCCTACAGAATGGAGCCAATGGATATCAACGGCTGAGAAGATTATCCAAAGAGAGGGACTCAGTAAAAAATGGTTAAAGCATGGATTTTGGCGCTGGAAAAACCCTCCAAAGATAATCAAAGAGCTCGCGGACAAGATGGAGGTTGAATTACCCTCCTATGAAGGGGTTCAACCAAAAGGGTTGATAGCCTACAACCTTTCATTATCGACTGACGAAAACACCGAAGAAGCACTCATTAATGGTCAATTCACAGCTCCGATTGACCTTACTATCGCTGCAGCATTTCTTCCCACAATTGGAGATGTTGTCCTCGATTTAGACCGGATGATACTGGAACTCACGGTAAGGGATGAGAAAAAACCCATCAAAGCATTCTTCTTCGGGAGTGGATTTTTTACAATAAAAGGCAATATAACTGAGAAAGAAGCAGAGCAAGTAGTAAAAGCAGTGCTTCGAGGTTTACTATGCACGGGCTGTGGAACTTGCCAATCACTTTGTTCACATGATGCCATATCGCTTGATTCAGGTCGTGCTACTATTATCAAAGAGAAGTGTTCACGTTGCGGTGAATGCCTTCGTGGTAAATGTCCAACTTTGTATGCTGGATAAAATAAGCCGATTCAAATTCTCGTTTACATCCCAATATCCTAGAGCTGTAATAAAACTTTTCAAAGAATAGTACATCAGGGATAATCTCCTTGAAGATGAATCATCGAGCGACGCACCATGAGTGAGGATGTTAAAAGCACTATCTCTTTGTACAAACGACTCTTCAGTCTGCCAAGAGATCGCACTCTAGTAGTCATCATGATATTGGGATCACTTCTTGTTGGTGGGATTACTGAGCTTCTACGAAACATCGGACATCCCGTTATCGTGTATGTTTTTCTTACTGGTGCTCTTCGAGGATTACTAATCACACTCCCCGCTGCGACAATTGCTATAATAACACTTTGGGCGAGCACACGAAAAGGAGGAATACTCAACTGGCACCGCCTTCTTGGAGTCATAGCTACTGCAGTATCTGTACTACTGATAGTCTGGTTTCTGTCAACACTTGTTGGTTGGGCAATTGAACTCCTGTTAAAATGGAACTATGGCCCTTCAGCAGGTGGCGGACTTACTACAATGTTTTACCTTCGAAACCTAATTTTAGCCGCTGCATTCACATCGGCCATGTTTCTCCTTATCGTGTTGAGCACAAGTAGAGTTGGTGTCGTAAGGGGAATCCTTCTCTCTCTTATTTTTCCAACAACTTGTATCTTGATGTATGTTGGGACAGAACCCGCATTGATTATTTCATCTTCTTGGTGGACATTTCTCGCAATCTATTTTCTCTGTGCCTTATCCTTCATATGCGCCACAAGTATACTACTCGCAGCTGTAGGGCGTCCATTGAAGAAATCGTTCAATGTCGATGGAATTCAACTATTTCGCGGTTTCCTTGAGGTTTGGATGGAAGATAAGGCAGATCTAATGGAACAAATTTTAACAGAAATTGGACGAGAAAAAGTACTTCCGTTTTCAGTGTTAAAATTTTCAACAGCAAATAAGAAACCATACTTAGTAAAAGTCATACCGGGTGTGCATCCAGGACCCTTTAAAAACACAGGGAGTAGCAACCTTCCTGGGAGAATTGGAGAATGGGGGCGGGAAGTTCTGAAGGCAACTGCATTCGCGCCCCATGGTACTGCCACTCATGATTTGAATCTGGTTTCGAACGACGAAGTTACACAATTTATGGATATGGTCCAAGATGGCTATGACCAAACATCACTAGTTAAAGATGTAACTCAGTTCGTAACTGCTTCTTCGGGTACAATTAAGGCAGGTTGTCAAATTTTTGGTGATACAGCAGTCCTTCTTTTGACTCGTTCACCTATCGAAATGGATGACATTAGTTTGACAGTAGGGGCACGAATAACCACAGAAGTTACGAAATATGTGAGAAGATGTATTCTCATTGATACACATAATTGCATGAGTGATCTCAAAGAATCTGTGCATGAAGATTCCGAATTAGTTTCAGATATGATTAAAGCTGCTGTATCGGCAACTCGTGAAGCCTTGAAAAAAAGCCGTGATCAACCTAACATCGGTTTGGCAATAAAAAGGGAAACGGGGTTTACGGAAGCGCAGGGAATGGGAACAGAAGGCATTTCTGTTTTCATTGTTGAAGTTGCTGGACAAAAAATGGCATATGTCCTCATTGATGGAAATAATATGGTCGTTGGGTTACGTGAAAAAATTGTGCATGCACTGGTTCCAAATTTTGTTGATTCAGCTGAGGTAATGACAACTGATACGCACCAAACTGCGGTGGTATCTTCCCAAAATGGATATAGCCCCATTGGAGAGCAAATTCCGCATTCTGATTTAATCTCAATAATTAAAGAACTCGCCGTGGAAGCAAGTGCCCAACTTGAACCAGGAACTGTCGAAGTTTTTCAAGGGGAGACTCAACCACTGAGGATCATGGGAGAAGGAACTGTAGAAAAGCTCACTAGTCTTATTCCGGTTTCAGCAAATGTTGCAAAGAGGGTAGGAGTTGGGGTTTATACGGTTACTTTTCTCATCTCCCTTGTCCTGCTCCTCTTCGTTCTTCCCATACCGCTTTTTCCTTAGCCGTTCATAATCCTTTTAGGATGCAGGCTATTTTGTAACGGTATCTAATATGGGCGGATTCACAAATGAATTTGTTCGAAATACGTTTCCACGGACGTGGTGGTCAAGGTGCCGTCACCGGTGCCAAAATCTTGGGTGACGCCACACGAATGGAAAACAAACACTTTCAAGCTTTTGCACATTATGGAGCCGAAAGAAGAGGAGCCCCAGTGATGGCTTTCACACGAATTGCAGATGAGGCCATTCGAATCCACAGTTACATTTACGAACCAGAGGCCATTGTAATTCTTGATGAAACACTCCTCGAGATTCCTAGCGTTCGGGAAGGGATAAACGAAGATACCTATGTCGTCATCAACACTCCTCAATCCCCTGAAGAAATCAAGCTCAAAGGTAAGATTTCTACTGTAGATGCGACAAAAATTGCTCTTGATATTGGTATTTTGGTAGCTGGTATTGCTGTGGTTAACACAATTATGTTAGGTGCTGTAGCACGAGCCACAAATATTGTTACAATTGAAAGTGTGAAGAATGCAATTCGTAAAGGTTTAGCAGATCTTCCAGAGAAAGTTATCGAGACGAACGTTGAAGCCGCTCAACGTGCATACGATGAACTCCAGATGAGGTATTGATTATGACGTCACTTAAACGAGAGCCACCTAATAAACGGGTTACCTGTATAACCTATCCAGAAGCAGGAGCAATGGGCCTGACTGGTGATTGGCGGATATTTCGTCCAGTTATAGATAAGGAAAAATGTACTGGGTGTCAAATCTGTTGGATGTATTGTCCAGATGCCGCGATTACAATGAACGAAAATAACAAACCCGTCTTCAACCTCGATTACTGTAAGGGATGCATGATTTGTGAAACTAATTGCCCTGTGAAAGCCATCATCCGTGTGCGCGAAACAGAAGCCGAAGCCGCCGTGGAGAAATAATCAAGGTTAGAAAAATGTCTAAAATCGTATCAGTTACAGGTAATCATTCTGCTTCATGGGCAGCACGAACAGCGATTCCAGCCGTAATTGCAGCTTATCCGATTACACCGCAAACTACTATTGTGGAGAAGATCGCTGAATTTGTGGAAAAAGGTGACCTAAAATCCGAATATGTGCGTGTCGAATCCGAACATAGCGCTATGGCTGCTTGTATTGGAGCTTCGGCTTTAGGACTTCGAACCTTCACAGCAACATCGTCCCATGGATTAGCATTAATGCATGAGATGCTTCATTGGGCAGGCCGCGCACGATTGCCCGTAGTTATGCCAGTAGTCAACCGGGCCCTAGGACCTCCCTGGAATATCTGGGTTGACCATACAGATACTATGTCACAGCGTGACACGGGATGGATTCAATTCTACGCCTCTAATAACCAAGAAGTTTATGACACGGTTCTCATGCTATTCCGCTTATGCGAAGACCCTAAGGTTCTACTACCAGGAATGGTGGCGTTGGATGCGTATATCCTTAGCCATACCTTCACTTCCATTGAAGTCTATGAACATGAAGAAATCACCGATTTTCTCCCCACCTATGAAGCAGGACATTGGAAGCTCAATCCAAAAGATCCTATGGCAATAGGGAATATCGCTGGACCTGAATATTACTACGAACTGAGTTACGCTGTTCATGAAGGCTTTGAAGCTGCCAGAAAAATGATTCCCAAAGTTGAAGCCGACTTCAGAAAGCATTTTGGACGAACACATGGTGGTTTCATCGACACCTATCAATGCGACGATGCAGAAGTCATCTTCATTGCCTTAGGAACATTGGGTGAAGAAGCCCAGCTAGCCATTGAAGAACTTCGAAGTGAAGGAATTCGTGCTGGGTCGGCGCGGCTTCGTATATTCCGCCCCTTTCCTGATAAACAAATACAAACCCTTGCACAGAAGGCTAAAGCCTTTGTTGTGGTTGATCGAAGTCTTTCCTATGGACACCTTGGTGGTGCCGCCACAGAAATCCGTTCTGCCCTCTATCGTGGTGGTCACACTATACCTGTCCAAGGAGTCATTGCTGGACTTGGTGGTCGCGACGTCCGCCACACCGACATTAAAAAACTGATTCAAATCGGTTTTGACATTGCTGATAAAGGTGAAGCGAGACCCGATATTTTCTATGGATTAAAAAGGTGAAGAGAATGGTAGCAATCAAAGAACTGCCCCGGGATGAATACATTGAACTTGGTCACGCGGCTTGTGCCGGCTGTGGTGCAACTATCGCAATTCGTCATGCACTAAAAGCACTCGGAGACAACACAATTCTCATTGTCCCCGCCTGCTGCATGTCCGTTATTCAAGGGCTCTTCCCCAAAAACGCCCTAAATTTGCCTGTCTTGAACACTGCCTTCGAGACCGCTGGAGCAGCTGCCTCCGGTATTGCTGCGGGTCTAAAATTCATGGGCAAAGATAAAGACATCAACGTTATGGCTTGGGCAGGTGACGGGGGAACCTACGACATAGGCATCCAGGCTCTCAGTGGTGCTGCTGAACGCCAGACTAATTTCATCTACACATGATATAACAATGAAAGCTATGGCAACACAGGTCAACAACGTTCGGGTGCTACTCCCTATGGCGCGTTTAGTACTACAACGCCAATCATTGGAAAACAGGAGCACCGTAAACCAATGGCACGGATTATGGCTGAACACGGGATTCCGTATACTGCGTCAATTTCAGCGGCATATCCGCGACTGGTTTTTGAAACTTATTCCAAAGCAAAAGACATAGTGGGAACCCGTTTCATCGAAATTCATGCAATGTNNGCAGTTGAAACAGGTGTATGGATTATGTGGGAGAAGGAAGGAGATGAGTGGCGGTTTTTGGGTAGGAGTAAACAGATCGCAGAAGGAAAAGTTCAACGAAAACCAGTGATGGAATATTTAAAGCCGCAAGGACGATTTCGAACTCTTATTAAGGATTCTAAGAGGGTTAGAGAGTTTGAGCGGGGTATTGAACGCGAATGGGACATATTAAAGCAGAAGGTCTCCTGCTGAAACGTGTATTATTGAAAGATTATGATATGAAGGAGAGAGATTCTCCTTTAAAATTACTTTAAGCTAAGAGGTGCAAGAAATGCCGTTGGAATTTATGGAAGAACTTTTGGAGATGGGTGAGTTCCAGATTAGGGTGGCTGTGAGTCGGTTGGCGAATGGAACTTTGATGTTGTTTAGTGATGGAGAACATAAGTTTGGTACGATAGCAGTAGGTGTTTCGACCCCGTTTGGAGAACTTTCTCCGACCGCAACATCGGTCATGATTGGGACTCGGTTTCAAGCAGAGGTGCGTGCAATTGCAGATATTGCGGCCCAGAAGTTAGGTGGAATTGTTATAGTAAATCTCTTTTTGTCAAAAGAGCATGAGGCAGAGATTTCTGGAATTTTAGCAGCTGTCCGACAGATTATTCTAAAATTAGAGCAGCAAGACGAGACGGGACCTGTTTTAGGCTGATTCGGAGTGGTTATAAGCGGGAAACTTATCTGTTATTAGAGTAGATTGTTCAAATAGCTTGGAGGTTAAGTAATTGGTATCAGAAAGGTGGGGATTCATTAAAGACCCCTTGTATGGCTACGTGGCGATAACTCCCCTCGAAAAGGATATTATTGATACGCGAGTTGTCCAGCGGTTACGTCGTTTACGACAATTAGCGGGGGCAGAATTTGTGTATCCGGGAGCTAATCATACGCGTTTTGAACACAGTCTAGGGGCAATGCATCTAGCGGGATTATTAGCAGAAAATATCACGGAAGATGAAACGGAGATTCAGTCATTACGCTTAGCTGCGCTTTTACATGATGTTGGTCATGGACCCTTCAGCCATATTTTCGAGGAAATCTTAGCCAAACAGGATCGGAATCATGAAGACATTAGTACATGGCTTATTCAGAAATCAGAGCTTGCTGACATTTTAAAGGATGGAGGACTCGATCCCAAGAATCTAAGCCGACTTGCTATCGGAAAATTAGAAGGAAAAGACAAATTATACCAAAATCAGGTTATTCGCAGCTCTGTAGATGTAGACAAACTCGATTACATCGTGCGTGATTCTTTTCATACAGGCGCTGAATATGGTAGTGTAGATGTTTTTCGGTTAATTTATACAACTGAGCCCTTCCAAGGAAATTTAGCCGTTAACACAACGGCACTCACAACTCTTGAAGCATTTTTGATTGCCCGGGTATTGAGTTTTCGAAGCATCTATTATCATCGCGTGTGTCGTAGTGTTCAGCGCATGTTAGCTGATGCCCTTAAATTGGCAGATGAAGAACTTGAATTCTCAACATTTACAGAACCTGGTGAATATCTAGATATGGACGACTATTCCACTTGGACACGCCTTAAACAGTTTAATGTATCTCGACCAATAATGGAACGACTTGAACGACGAGAACTACTCAAATGTGCTTATACTGTTGAATCAATTGTTCAAGACTATCCCACTATTGATTTATTAGATAAAGAAAGTGTTCGAAAACAAATCGAAGCAGAAATCGCTGAAAAGGCCAAAGTCGATGTTGAAAATGTGAAACTGGATTCACCTCTTCTTCCATCAGTACCCTATCGCCATTCCTCGCAGTTGGACCCCATGGAGATACCAGGATTTGCCTATGTTGGTAAAAAGAAGATTGCCGTGGACCTTATTGAGTTATCACGAGTAATTTCATCTCTCAAGGGCTATCTCGACATTGTTCGTGTTTATACAACAGCACCTCTCAGAAAGCGGGTAGGAAAAGCATCACAAGAAGTACTGGGAGGTACACCTTACGTTTCAGGAATTTCGATGTGAGTAAAGGATTAAAGAAAATCGGAGAGTTCTAATTGCCGACGGCGCTGTGGTATAATTTGTTTCACATTTAATTTCTCGAGAACGGCTCCAAATGTAACGGTATCACCACAAGTAAGATAGACAGAACGTGGTTTTGCTATTTCGATATATTGAACTAATTGCTGAAAATCAGCATGAGCTGACAAGATGAAAGCCTTGTCAACTTTTTTCATGGGAAAAAGCTTTGCCCAGCCTGTTGTCACTGCACGACTAAATTGGTGACCAGAAAGTGATCTTGGTTGATTAACAGGTCTAGAAGAAAGGTAAACATAGCCTCCTTGCCTCATCACTTCGCGCCCTTCCGTTGTTCGCTGATCAAAAAACTCGAGTGGAATGCCGTGCTGCTGGTAAACTTTGCTGATCTTTGCAATTGTTGGGTCCACGACAACTGGTGCGGTTAAAAAGGTATTAACAATACGAATTACTTCCTGGGCTTTACCAGTTGCATAGACTTGAAATGCTGGTATTTTTTGAGCTTTTAACTCGTGACTCGTCCACTCGGCAATTTCCGTATAAACCTGTTCCCGTGGAGGAAAAACTGCATCAGGGCGCCCATATGTTGCTTCCATTAGTAAAACATCGCAGGGAAGCGGGCTTGCTCCTTTCGCCGTCATTGAGGAACGGAGGTTGAAGTCCCCAGTGTAAACGAGGCGGGCGCCATTTTTTTCTATCACAAATTGTGCGGCTCCAAGCATATGACCTGCGGGGTAAGTCTGTATCGACCCCCCTCCTGTAAGGGGGAGGCTTTGGCCGAGTACGATTGGTTGAACTTTTCGCGGTGTTCCTGCAAGAGCTTTGTAGATGTCTAGGGTTTCCGGAGTTACGATTTTTTGGATGATACTTCGAAATCCTGCAATGTGATCAGCATGGGCATGAGAAATGCATGAGATTGTGTTTTGTGATACCCAATGACGGGGTATCTTAGTGGGATCAAAGAGTAGTTGTTGTTTACCTGCTCGAATTAGGATATTGTGTGAACTGATGAGTTTGAAATCAGGGGGAGGTCTCAGCATTTGAAAGTCCCACGAGTCATTAGGCGTAAGATTTACCTTCAGCTGGAATATGCGTATTTTCTATTTTAACTCTGCTTGATTTTTCGATAATCAGAGTAGTTTGACTATAGAGGTCTGAATCCAAGTAGTGCGAAGATGCCGAAATGCGCCATCAAAATGATGATGATAAGCGATATTGAGAGGGTTAAAACAATAATGGGACCCACTTTGATGCCTTCACTGGAGTCAGCAAAGAAGCGTATCAGACCTGCTCCTGCTGCGGGCATTGGACCCTCAGATTGGCGTTTTCGTTTCGATTTGGGCATATAATCCCGGCCTTCTAATTTGTATGGAACCCTTAAATCCTAACCGTTTTTAAGGTTTCTTGAATTAACAGTCATTTCCTCCTAAACCCTAATGAAGGCCGATATGAGTTGGAAAAGATGAAACCTAGTGAAGCCAAATCAACATATAATCAAATTTTTACACTATTAGAAAAACACCACTCCTGGATGCGAGATACTGTTAACTTGATCGCATCAGAAAATGTACATTCCCCTGCTGTTCGAGAAGCCATGCAGGTGGATTTCAGTGACCGCTATGCAGAAGGTTGGCCCGGTGAACGGGTCTATGCGGGGACAAAGTATATTGATGAAGTTGAGATCTTGGGCAACGAACTAACGAAGACTTTGTTCCGCGCTGATTTTGCAGATGTGCGACCAATTAGCGGTGTTTTAGCGAATCTTAGTATTCTTACTGCGTTTACTGAGCCAGGAGACCGGATGATGTGTTTATCTATACCCACAGGTGGTCACATTTCATCTGCCCGTCATCGCTTATGGGGTACTGCTGGCCGGGTTAGGGGATTGAAGATTCAGTATTTCAAGTATGACGAATACGAATTGAATATTGATGTTGATGCTACAATTCGGAAAATTGAACGATTGAAAAGGCAAGCACATTGACTTTTACATGTTTGGAGCTTCAGTATTTCCATTTCCTCACCCCATAAGTGAGATTGCAGAGATTGCCAAAGGATATGGAGCTTATGTGAATCATGATGCAGCCCATGTGGCAGGTTTGGTCGCCGCCAATATTTTTCAAGATCCACTTCGAGAGGGGGCAAATAGTCTCACTTTCAGTACTCATAAAACACTTCCAGGTCCTCAAGGGGGCTGCATTGTTGCCCACGAGGAGTTTGCTGACCGAATTAAACGAGGAGTCTTCCCCGCACTTCATAGCAATCACCATCTTCACCACGTTGCGGCGAAAGCTGTTGCAATGGCAGAAATGATTGCCTTTGGCAAAGAGTATAGTAAACAAATCATCAAGAATGCACAAGCCCTAGGATCAGCCCTAATGGAGAAAGGCTTCAAAGTTCTTGCAGAGCATAAAGGATTCACAAAATCTCATGTATTGCTAATTGAAGTGGCAAATAGCCCGCTTCAGAATGGTAGGGTTGTAGAAGAGAAACTAGAAGAAGCGAACATTATCATTAACCGAAACTTGCTCCCATGGGATAAACGCTTTGGACGGGACTACATTCGTCCGGGAGGCATTCGATTGGGTACAAGCGAGGTTACACGACTCGGTATGAAAGAGGCAGAAATGTCTCAAATAGCTGAATTTATGCGTAAGATTGTATT
>JABAOF010022596.1_pt1 | contig 10371 bp, 6 predicted proteins | sample 7062171 | NCBI WGS metagenome assembly JABAOF01 (sample SAMN14538628, study PRJNA623070) | marine sediment metagenome | biome: marine biome [ENVO:00000428]; feature: marine pelagic biome [ENVO:01000023]; material: deep marine sediment [ENVO:00002113] | place: India: Gulf of Khambhat ... | reverse complement strand
TCAGCCGCATAACCTTCCTTCAACTCCCCGATACCCATATCCCAATACCTTTGAGCTATCTGCGCATTATGGACAGTTAAGGTATTCATGGCCTCCATGAATCCCACCGAAGGATTTTTCCGGGCAAAGTGGTGAATCCACAAGGCCTGTCGTAATTCCTCAAGCATGTTTACCGTCATGGCATCCGTACCCAGTCCCACCCGGATTCCCTTTTGCTGCATGGCAATAATATCGGCAACACCCACCGCGTTGTTAATATTCGACTGGGGATTGTGAACCACGGAAGTATCCGTGGATTTAAGGAGGTCAAGCTCATTCTCATTCATATGAACACAATGGGCGGCAATGGTCTTCGGTCCAAGCACACCAGCTTTGTTAAACCGTTCGATCACCCTCATCCCGAAATTCTTTAACGCATGTTCCTGGTCGGAGTTCGCCTCCGCCGCATGAACGTGGAACCCGGTATCCAGGTTTTTACCTGCATCCACGGCTTTCTCCAGGGTAGATTCCGATAAGGTGAAACTGGCATGAAGACCGAATAACGCTTTTAAATAGTCGTCATTTTCCGAATTGCATTTTTCGATGAAATTCACATTTTCCCTGATTCCCTCCATGGCAATGTCGTTTCCGTCCCGGTCCGACACTTCGTAACAAAGACAGGCCCTCAACCCTACTTCTTTCACAGCAGCGGCAATTTTGTCAAGAGAACCTGTAACGGCAAACGGACTGGCATGGTGATCGATCAGGGTGGTGGTCCCTTTTTTAACCGCATCGATCAAAGGAATAAGCGCACTGTAATAACAGTCGTCCAGGATAAGCTGCCGGTCAAGCTTCCACCACAGTTTCCTTAATACATCAACAAAATCCACGGCAGGCTCGATTTTCCCCAGCCCCCTGACCATGGTACTGTAAAAATGCATGTGCGCATTAATGAAACCAGGCAGGATAACTTTGTTCCGGGCATCTATCACCCGGTCATAAGAACCTGTGAATTCATTACTCTTCCCGACCTGTTTGATTTTTGTGCCTTCGATAAGCACCGCTCCATCATTGATGAACCGGCTGTCTTTTCCCAGCGTAACAACTGTTCCGTTTTTTATTAATAATGTAGACATCGTTTTAATCCTCCTTGCCAGGGGCTTTTTTTCCAGGGGCTCTTTTTATAAAAACCGCCCCTGGACCCCGCAAAAATTTTTCATACACGGTCAGTCATCGTACCATGCTTCACCGCATCGTGCCCCATTATGGTCGTTGTAATCCGCTTCTTATTAATTTTTGTAATTTTGGTCATTGTAATTTGTAATTTTCATCTTAAATTAAGCTTCTGAAAGAACCGCGGTTTCTTCTTCTGTTCTTTCACGAAGATAAAGGGCACCGGAAAAACATTTCATGGTGCAAATACCGCAGCCGATACATTTAGACGCATCCGTTACCGGGTGTTTGTCTTCATTGAGAGTAATCGCAAGATAAGGACACCGGGTGCAATTTCCACACGAAAGACAAAGCTCTTCATGGACGTCGGATATACTTTTCTTAGCAGGCAAGTCCATAAAATCCCTTATGGGCTGCGGCAAAGCCCGCCCGATAAGCTCAGCCATAGACCGGATTCCCCGGTCAAGCATCAGGTGACTGACCCCCTCTTCGATGTGATCGATAACAGTATAACCGTATTTCATAACCAGGGTACAGAATTGAACCGTCTTTGCACCCAGGGCAAGGAAATCCGCAGCAGCCTTGTAATCCATGGGTCCGCCATTACCGGAAATAACAATACCCGCACGCGACGCATTCGCCAGGGTGAGATAACTGATAGGTAAAACCCCATCCCCACTCATACCTACAACAATTCCTTCTTCCCAGGCAGTTTTGTCCCCCTTCCTAAACATCATAGTAGGGAACGTATTTGCCAGCGTAACCCCGGCTTTCTTTGCCGGGTATTTGTCCAGCACCTCCTTGATGGCATTCATTATAGGAACAATAGAGGTTACCGCACCCGTGAGTTTGAAGAGTTTAGGAACCGCCCCGTCCGATACTTGCATAATCCAGTCGATGATCTTTGCCGTAAGTGCCGCATTTTGCGATACGATATCGCCTTCGGTACCGTCACCCCCCTGCGGACAGGAAAGACTGTATTCGATACCCATAACCCCGGCAGATTCCAGTTTCTTGGTATTACCCTGCCAGGCCCGGCTGTCGCTTTCATCGTTTCCCGAAACCGGACCGCCCGTGGACGCCATGGTAAGCCTGTCCGGGTACGATTTAACCAGGGCTTCGACTTCCCGGCAAACCCTGTCTAAGGGATGACCCGAGACATTATCGGCGTTGCCGTAGGTGTAACGGTTGAAAAGATGCATATATTTCCCGGGGATGTGAATCGGGACATTGTCAAACGCTGTTTTCATAATCCCGCCGGCCCATCCCGCCTCGTACGCAGCCTTCATCTGGTCCAGGCCGTCTGTAGGAGGAGCGGCGGAAAGGAGAAAGGGTGATTTTATCGGCTTTCCGAAAAAGTCTGTTTTCAGTGAAACCGGTCGTGACTCATAACCGTTAACAATAAAAGAACTTTTAACCGGGTTCTCTATCTCCGGTTTTTCTTCCTCCTCAAGGAAACTATGAACCATTGCGGCAATATTCTTTCCCGAAGCCACCGCTTCCACAACGGTAGTAGGACCGTTAACAAGGTCCCCACCGTAAAAGACCGCAGGATGATCTACCTTTTGAAAACTCGATTTTGCACCGATGGCAATGATCACATGTTGGAAATCATTGCGCACTCCTTCTGTCCCGGGGATGTCCATTATATCTTCAAGGTTGAATTCTTTCCCCGGAGCCAGGGAAACCTTGATCGTCTTGAAACCTGTTATATTTTTTTCATCTTTTATAATGCCGGTTACCCGTGTCCTCCCGGAAACCTCGATATTATAGTCCAGGAGAGACTGGCGTTCTTGTGAAGTTAACGGCATTTCTTTCAGGTTTTCCAGGGCAATAAGCTCGACTGAGCTGGCCCCATTCATCACCGCGGTAGTGGCGCAGTCAAGTACGGTTGCTCCTCCGCCGATAACTGCAATCCTGCCTGTCATGGAGTATTTCTCCGGGGTTTCCAGGTAGGATAAGCCGGGGACAGCAAGTTCTTCATTTTCAATACCCATGCTAAGTGGTGTGTCGAGCCCGGAGCAGACCGCCACAGCAGCGAAATCCTGTTTTAAAAGCTCAAGGGGACCGGGGATTTTTGCGTTGGTTTCCAGGGTAATATCTCCAATGGAAAGAAGATATTGGATATCCGATTTAATAACATCTTCAGGCAGCCGGGATCGTGGGATATAGAGGCACATCCCTCCCGGTTTTTCTTTTTGTTCCAGCAGGGTTACTGCATAGCCCAGCCTGGCAAGGACCACGGCAGCAGCGAGACCGGAGGGCCCGGCCCCGATAATGCCTACCTTCTTGCCATTTTTTTCAATCCCTGGAAATGAAGGCATCACGCCCATTTGTTTGGCTTTTTCAATAATAGTTGCCTGCACAGCCGGGATATTTACAGGCCGGTTCATATCTTTATAAACACATGCTGACATGCAGTGGGATTCGGGGCAAACTATCCCGCAAATCCCGCCAAGGGGGTTAGCAGTAAATATCCTGGCCGCGGCACGCCTGAAATCAGAGGGAAAACCCACTTTGGATGCCAGGATAAAATCCATGGGTGAACATTGAGCAGGGCATGCATCTTTGCAGGGTTTTTCCTCGCAATTTTCACATTTCTCCGCTTCGTATTTCAGTTGCGCATCGGTCAGAAAAAAATTTTTATTGTTGTTTGTATTTGTATGCATATGAACCTCATTTTACGTTTTGTATTTCAGGAATATTAAAGGAAAGATCATAAAATGTCAATATAGAAAGAAGACAAAAATTCATCGTCAATCTGTGCCTCCGGCGGCAAAAAACCTTTTTGCATATATGGTGACAAGTACAGGTTGCAGGTGCAGGTGGAAAAACAAAAAAAATTAAAACTACTTTTATTAAGCCACCTCTAATAGGCCAGGGCTGCCAGCCCCTTTTTGGACTTCCAAAAACTTTTCATACATGGTCAGCCTGTATTACGTGGCTTCAATCATCCTACCCCATTGGTTTCGTTTTACTTCTTGACTTTTTCTCTTCTCAACTTCTTATCTTCTTCTCTTCGTGTCCCTTTGTGCTTTTAACCGCATTATAAATGCCTTCGTGGCTAAAATTAGGTGATGAATTTAGGTTTTTAAAAGGGGTTGTTTTTTTTATCACGGTATGGTAAATATAATCTTCCGGTATTCCGGTAAAATTTGCGATGCTAATAAGGAAAACACCTGAGTGGGTAAGACCAAAGGGGATGAGGAAATAGTGCTCAGACCCCAAGGACAGAAGCTCAGGTTTATGAATTTCATATAATAATGTTGGGTTGTTAACGAAAAGGAATAATAAAATGAATTCAAACACAAAATATGAAAATTTGATAAACCACCATTTAAAACGCTTTCCTCAAGATCAAAATTTTGTGAAATTGTTATTACAGAATGAAGAATTTTTACCAGAAGAGAAATCTTATGGATCATGGTTGAAATTTAACTTGAATTCGATTGAGCGTGGTGAAATCTTTATCAGCACCATTGAAAAAAAAATAGGTCCGATAAAAGGACTGAAGGTTTTAGATGTTGGTGCTGGTTCCGGGGGCGCTTCCATTGCGTTCTATAAACATGGCTGTGACGTAACGGCTGTTGAAATAGATGATATAAGATTAAAATGGTTAAAATCCAGGATTAAAGATCACAAAATACCAATTCAAATTATTAATCAACCTATTGAAGAAATAAATTTTACAAATAAGTACGATCTCATTTATTGTAACGCTGTTTTGGAGCATGTCTTTAATTGGAAATCTTTTCTTCACCGCCTCCTTGAAATAAACCAGGGTCATATTTATCTCTCGTGGCCAAACAAATATTCGATTCTCGAAATATTATCAGATAGTCATTACCGATTATTCGGTGCAACTTTCCTGACCGGCAAATTGAGATTTTTACAAAAATATTATCTTAAAATGATGAAAATAAAAAGAAATCCCTGCGTTATATCTGTTCCTACGCTATTTTCCGTCAAAAAATTAATAGCCAAAAACAGTAATCTACATCAAGTAGCACCTTTCTTTCCATCGAGTTTTGAAAAAATCCAGAATCCGGAAAGGATAAATTATAAACCGGCACGGATTATATTGATCGTAATGAAAAAATTGATGATTCCTTGTTCTTTTATGGTCAAAATTGCCTGGAGTATTCGCAAAACTCGTGAAATTCTAATTTCAAAGGTAATGTGATGTAGTTAAACCCATACGTAACCTGGCAAATCACTCCACCTGAGATTTTTTCGTCTGTCCCGTTTTCCATCCCGTTTTCCTACGGCGGGGGGCCATAGAAGCCCAACCGGGAGAACTCTTTTTGAATTAATATGAATCGAGAAGAGGGCTGCTGCTTAAAACATTTGGGGAAACCTTAAATTTATCTTTTCACCATTTGCTTTACTTTTTCTCCGATTTCTTTTAAAATGAATTCTTGTTAAATTTTTTTATCAGGGGTTGATTGTGAAAATTAAGAAGGAGAAGAAAAAAGTTTTATATCGTGTGCAGTGTGCTTACAATGAAAAGCACATATTTGAGAAGTCTTTCGATATCGAAGAAGGGTCGGAGGATAAAGAGAAAAGCGAGGTGCAAACCTATTGCCCACAGTGCAATAAGTTGGTAACCGTGGTGGTAAAAGGAAAGGTCCTTCCTGATACCAAGATTTTCAGGGGCATTGAAGCGTAATCATTTTAACATTCATGTCAAGGAGAAAACCATGGAAGAAAAAAATGTGGTAAAAAGTAAGAAGCCGCCGGAGGATGCGGAGGATTGGTTTGAATATATACGCCAGGAAGAGCGCAGGACTCCTGACCGTCTTGAGGATGCAGCCAAATTCCTGGCCACTATGATTGCTATTTCTCTTTCTATCTTCACGGCTGTCATCAAAGCTGCGGGTTTATCGATAATTGTCTGGACGGGCAGGGTTGCATTATTTGCCTGGCTGCTTTCTCTTTTGTTTGCGTTTTTTGTGTTATTTCCTTTTCGTTACCGTTGTGTCAGTGCCAGTGTGAAATCTATTAAGGCTATGCATGCACGGATTGTGCGCATTAAATGGATTTTGTTGATCTTGAGTACACTCTTGTTTTTTGCAGCCCTGTGTATCCTGGTGGTTCAGCTTTTATAAACAAAAGCTTTTGCGGGGGATCAAGAAAAAAAGAAAGAAGTTGAGAAGATAAGATGTTGAGAAGGTGAGAAGAGAAGAAACGAAGAGGAGAAGAAGATAAGAAGTGAGGAAGAGAAGTTGAAGGCTTCCCCATGCATTTGAAACAAAGTACTATTTATTAAAAAATATCAACTTCAAAGGTGGTTACCTCCCTGGTTGTTCTAGAAAAGGAAGCCTTCGAGATGGCCCGAAGGGTCTGCTGTGGCCGCCCACGCCGCGGACCCCGTGCGGTACGAGAGATGATTAAAGGTGCCCTTCGGGCGAGTATAAAACGCCTTCGGCGAAAATTATAGCCACGAAGGACACGAAGGGGCACAAAGGAAAAGAGAAAGTGGGGAAAAGAAAAAGGGGCAAGGCGAAAAAAATAAATTTAAAATTTACAAATTTACACGAACCGAGCACGTCTGCGATGCTGTAATTCTGCCTTTTTCGTTTCTAACATGCTATCTCCTGGTAAAGCTTAAGTTGGCTCGATAATATCCTGTCTCGCCCTTTCAACAATTGTAAATATACCCAGGTCCTCCAACTCTTTTCGAGCAACCTCAGTAGAGCGAGCTGATGTAATAACTTTATCTATGGATTCCTCTACAATTTTAAGCACAGGAAAATTCGTTTGTCTGATTTCGTATTGCTTCAGTCTATCTTTCATCAAAGAATAAGCCGCTGAATCAATAGTCAAAGCGCACTGATGTTTTAATCTTAATAATTTTAAGATATCAATAATGCCAAAATTAATCCCATCTCCAAAAATTGAAGCTTTACCTTCCAGTAAGTCACCTAAAGCCTGGAGGTCACCATATAAGTTACCGTCAGCGTCGATTGCTATCTTCAAAATGGCAGCACCGGTATTACTGTAGAAACCTCGTCTTGTTGCAGAATCAAAAATTGACCTCTTTACAATGACTGTTTTACTACCAACGTTGGTTTTAATTGGTCCGAAATAATCAATGTCAAGCCCCTGGAAGGCTTTTTGCTTTCCCTTTGAAGGCGGTAATAAATCAACAAGCTTAAAGTTTAACCTTTCTGCCAATTTATTTAAAATTTCTTTAGAGTGCTCAAATACTCTTTCATTTGCGCAGCTATCCAATGTTGTGAAAGATTCTATTTCCTCATAAGTTAGTTGCATTTTGATACTAATATCAATATCATTAATCTCTTCACCAAAGAAAATATCTTTTATCACACCACCAAAAACGACTATATCTGTAAGGTTGATCTCTTTTAATAATTTTAAGAAATCTGTTAGTTTTGAATCACTTATATCTTCCTCGATGTCTATTTTTCCCGTTTTAATTGCCTTTTTAGCAAGCTCAACATTCAAGCCTATCGGTGCAGAATTAAAGTCTTCTTGCATCACCGTTTTTACGTTTCGAAGCATTTCGATGGCATCTTTAATAGCCTTAAATTCAGGATTAGTATACAATTCCCCATAAGGGCCATAAAAACTTTCCCAGGTATGAGACAGTAACTCTTCCAGCGAAGGAATGGCTCTCTTATCTCCTATTTGGCCCAGCACTGTTGCAGCAGTTGATCTTACTTCAGAAGAGCTGTTATAAATTTTGGCCAAAACATAGTAAAATGCTTTAGTAGGATTAATTTTGGCAAGAGCCATTAATGCGGCAGACCGAACATTAATTTGTTCATTTGTATCTTCAAGCTTTTCAAGTATGGGATTAAACGCTCGTTCATCTTTTAACTCTCCCAATGCTTTAATCGCTGCCTCTCTTATTTCATAACGACTATCACTAAGTTTCGATAAAACGTAATCAAATGCTTCCCCAGCGCCAATTTTGGCAAGAGCCATTAATGCGGCAGACCGAACATTAATTTGTTCATTTGTATCTTCAACCTTTTCAAGTATAGGGTTAAACGCTCGTTCATCTTTTAACTCTCCCAATGCTTTAATCGCTGCCTCTCTTATTTCATAATGACTATCACTAAGTTTCGATAAAACGTAATGAAATGCATCCCCGGCGCCAATTTTGGCAAGAGCCATTAATGCGGCAGACCGAACATTAATTTGTTCATTTGTATCTTCAACCTTTTCAAGTATAGGGATAAACGCCTTTTCATCTCTTAACTCTCCCAATGCCTCAATTGCTGCCTCTATATGATTATCACGCCATCTAGACTTCGGAACCTTTAATGCAGCTATATAACCCTGAATAAATTGTGCATCAGTTGCTCCGAACAGATTTAACACCTCAATTGCTGCCGAACGGATTTCTTCATCCGTATCTGCCAATCGTCCGAGTAAAGGCTCAATGGCTCTCTTATTTCCTATTTGACCAAGCACTTTCACAGCAGTTATTCTTATATCAGAAGATTCATCATTAAGATTGGCTAATACATAGTCAAATGCTCTAGGAGGATTAATTTTGGTAAGGGCTATTATTGCAGCAGAACGGATTTGGGCTCTTCCCTTTGTACCTTCAAGCTTTTCAAGTATGGGATTAAACGCTCGTTCATCTTTTAACTCTCCCAAAGCCTCAATTGCTGTCTCTATATGATCATCACGCCATCCAGACTCTGGAACCTTTAATGCAGCTATATAACCCTGAATAAATTGTGCATCAGTTGCTCCGAACAGATTTAACACCTCAATTGCTGCCGAACGGACCTTTCTATCCGTATCGGCTAATCGTCCAAGTAAAGGTTCTATGGCTCTTTTATCTCCTATTTGACCAAGCACTTTCACAGCAGTTATTCTTATATCAGAAGATTCATCAATAAGATTGGCTAAAACATAGTCAAATGCTCTAAGAGGATTAATTTTGGTAAGGGCTATTATTGCAGCAGAACGGATTTTAGCTCCTTCCTTTGTATCTTCAAGCTTTTCAAGTATGGGATTAAAGGCCCGTTCATCTTTTAACTCTCCCAAAGCCTCAATTGCAGACTTTATATGCTTATCATCCCATCCAGACTCCGGAATCTTTAATGCATTTATATAACCCAGGAAAAATTGTTCATCAGTTGCACTGAGCACATTTAAGACCTCAATTGCTGCTGAGCTAATACTATCTTTATCCGCTAATCTCTTTAAAACACTCTCTATTGGAATCGTCTTAAGTCTACGCCTCTCTGTTGATTGCCATTTCTTTAGGCATTCCACAATCTTTGGAAGAATAAAGTTATCCCTTAAACTGTAACTCCATTGAAATGGAAAAACGGATATTGAATTTACCAATAAGCCTACTAAAGAACCGATATAACCCCATTTTATAACGCCGGGGTTTTTTTTAAAAACTATCACTGCCACAGAAAAAACGATTAAGCCAAATATGCTGGGTTCTAGCCATTCACCTGCTTCATTAAATAAGCCCCTGAAAAGTAAAGACTTTATTATAGGAATTCTATTTTTTTTATTGAGTCCAAATTTTTTTGCCCATCTGTTAGTTATAAAAATATTCTTCAATACATATAGACCGAATGCGCCAAAATACGGTACCGTAACCCATATGGCAAATTGCCACCAGAATGGAAGATTAATAATGTTTGTGATCATGGAAATATCCATTTATATATGAGCTTATATCCATTTTAGACATAAGCCTATTTTAGAAGAAAGGTTGAAGAAAGTCAATAATCTAACTCCACCTAAATCACACAAAAAACAGGTGCAAAATGAAGACAAGAAAAAATTTGGTGTAATGCCAATTTTTACTTTTACGCTTCCTCTTAATAATTCATTTGGGTTCGATTTTTATTGCGGATTGTTTACCAGCGACAAACAATTTGTAGACATTGGCATTCTTGCTTCGGCTCATATGTACCGAATACTCATGCAAACTGTTTCCAATCTCTTTTTTTAGGACAAGTATTAGTCGGTTCATTTTTTCAAAACTTTCTTCTCTGGCGTGAACAGGAAGGTAACAAAGGTCGATATCCACTGAAAGGCGGAGTACCGGAAAGATAAAAAAGTTTACAGCGGTGCCACCTTTTATTGCAAACTCTCTATATCGGCTGATAAAGGGAAGGACACGCAGTAAAATGTTAACCTGTTCGATATATTTTTCCTTAAACATTGAAGCTCCGGGGAATTATGAGATGATATTCTTTCAAGTACTTTCCA
>JABAOF010004118.1_pt2 | contig 10372 bp, 9 predicted proteins | sample 7062171 | NCBI WGS metagenome assembly JABAOF01 (sample SAMN14538628, study PRJNA623070) | marine sediment metagenome | biome: marine biome [ENVO:00000428]; feature: marine pelagic biome [ENVO:01000023]; material: deep marine sediment [ENVO:00002113] | place: India: Gulf of Khambhat ... | reverse complement strand
CTAATCGCAGAAGCTTGCTATCCTGCCCTCCGATATCAATAATGGTCATAGCCTCAGGCACAAGCCGACGCACTCCCACAGCGTGACAGGTAATTTCAGTTATCGTTGTATCGGCAATGCTAACGGCGCCCCTTCCGTAGCCTGTTGCCACAATTGCAGCCACATCTTCTTTGCTAATGCCGTTGTCCTTCACGAGTCTTTCAAAAAGGCCCGATGTGAGCTTATCCTGTTCAACGCCCTGATCTGTTAGCCCTTCTGCTACAACCTGCAGGTTGTCAGTATCCATTAAGACTATTTTTATTGCTCGTGAGCCGGCATCTATTCCTACACAAATCATCTTTTTCTCCGTTACCTTCGCTTCGCTCGAGGACGAGCTTTTACGGTTTCCACCAGCGCCTCGATCCGTGTACACAGCGTCGGACGCATCGAGTCGGCCACGGGCGGTACTTCAATTTCCAGCACGGGAACATCAAGTTCGGCCTGGACGATTTCGCTAATGACTTCGCCTTCCAGTGCACAGTGGCTTGCCCCGGGGATGCGCGATATCAAGACCGCCTCTGCGTCAAACCTGCGAATGTCAGCGCATATCCGGCTTGCCCGATCCGCTGATGAACCTACCATAGGGTCAGCAAGCACCATCTGCGCCAGAGCTTCGACCGGCTGTAGGTCTTCTGGGATTGTGTCGAGTGCGTGGCTGAAAAGATATTCCGTGCCGCATATTCTGCCGCCGCAGTCTTCGAGAAGATTCATCACCTGTAAATCCGCTACAGGATTAACCCAGAAGATACGGGCGGCATCGGTACCGAGAACGCCTTTGACCGCCTGCACCCGTGTTTTAACTTCACCAAGTAACTCTTTTAGCACCTCGATAGTCTCATCCCGGTCGGAACAAAAATGTATCGCCAGCATCTCTGCGATAAGCATCTCCAAAGCAGGCATAGGGCACAGTTCGGCGGTAAACGCAAGTTGTCGTATTTCGGCAAGAAACGTGCGAACCTGATTTGCCTTTTTGATTCCGGCTGAGAGTTTCTCGTCATCCAGGTGTTGGCCTGCCAATTCTTCCAAGGCGGTTTTGAGCCGTTCGAGTTCCAACCTAACGAATTCAACCTGGCATTTTGGCGCTGAGAATCCGCTCGGCAGTTTCACCGACGCTTCGCCCGGCTCACCAGAGCGCCGATGCGGAACTTCCCACCACAGGATAGGGTACCCAAGACCGTTGAGCCGCTGTGCTATAGCGGAAAAATCGTCGCAAGTTGCCCCGACACTGCAGGTCAACAGCTCCGGAATAGGAAAATGCGCACCGGTGACGAAAGCTCCCAGCATCGCACGCACCGGACAAAAGGATTCATCTATACCAAGTGAGTCAGCGATTTCTAATAGCCCGGCATCGAGTTCCATCACACAGGGAATCCACCAGGCTCCATCGGGGTAAAAGGCAGCCAGGTTGTCAAATGAGTACGCCATCACGGGCACGGTGCCCAAATCCTTCATCGTGCCGACGAGCTTTTTTCCCTTGTTCCGAGCCTCGTGCAGCCGGTCTTCTTCCGTTAGCAGAAAGTTCCATAGTCTCAGAGCCGCGGCGGAATTGTCATACCGAAGCTTCAAAAGGCGTTTGTCTCCATCCCCAACGTGCCGGCTGAGCGGCCCGCCATAACTTGGCTGGTGCAGCCCTGCTCTTTGCAGATGTTCATATCGCTGGTCCCATTCTTCGAGGGTTATTTGTCTCGGCATATCGCTCACTGTAGCATCTCCAGGAATGCGCGAATTCGATTTGGCATTCTGTGCTGGTTTGTTTCATTGTCACCGCCAATGTCGATGTCAAGAACAGGCAAGTCAACCCAGTCTTTCAATCGCCAAAGCTCAGCGTGCCACATATCACACCATAGGTAGCGGTGGAAAATAATACCTCGGACGCTTCTGTTCACGAGCTCGCGAGCAAGCCACTTATAGAGCTCGTTGTTTGGCCTGCGCGATGCGTCCTGGATACCGCCAAAATATGCGTTGGCCAGTTCCATCAATGGGTCATCACGGAGTCTTCGGCGGTCAAAGGGCGCGCAGATTCCCCGCTCGCCGGTTTCGGTAGCATCCAGTACTATTCGTCCGCCAGATTGCTCAACGATGTCGAATATATCAAAGCTCTGCTTCATCAGCGGCCCGCCAAGAATCGCCAAAGGCAAACCTGCGATCGGTGTCTTGGCTCCTTCAGCATTATTGGGCATGGCGCTCGGTCCCTCTCGGCCGAATTGTACGATTGCTTCCGAGTAATCCCGCGAAGTTAAATGCTCTCTCGCAGACAGAATACATGCTCGGGCAGTATCATATTCGAGCATTACCTTTGCCAGATCATCGTGCGACGGTGAGTTACCACCCAGCCGAATAAGAAATCGCCCGAGCCTTTTCAGCTCATCAAGGTAAACCTTTTGTGCTGCGATGCTTTGCCACGTGTTCGGGACATTCATAAGAAAAACTGGCACATTGCACTTGCCAACAATAATATCGAAAGCTCGACGCATCTGGTCACATACTGTTGTCATTACAATTCCACAGGCTCTTTTTGCTGTTATCACCTCATCGATAAAAGCCCGAACGTATGGACAAACACCCTCGGCTCGGGCAATAGAGCCAGCCGAGCTTACCGCGCTAAGTATTATTCTGCTCGGGCGCAGACCGTGCGCTGCAATCCACTCAGCAGGCACATACGGGCAAGTGTAGATAATCGTCTTCATCAGCCTAAGCACTTCCGTTCACCAGTTCTGTCACGGATTGTTTCGAATAATGCTTCAACTCTCAACGCAATACGCGCCGAATCAGATGGTGAGTAATCGGTTTCAATTCTAAGATATGGGATGCCAAGCTCTTTCTCTGTAAGCTTTTTGACAAGGTACGATTCAACATCGTATGTAATACAGGCCTGCCAGATAAGGTCTATGATGCACTGCGGACGGTATTCCGCGACCAGGTTGCGAAGTACCTCAAGTCGCCGGTCATTCCTGGTCATCACCGAGCATGGCAGACGCAAGTATTTTTCAGCCAAGGCAGGTATCGGGTCCTCAGCCATTTCGTCAACGTCCTCCAGAATCGGCTTGAGCCCGGTGCAGTTGTCCATACATACAACAAGCCCTCCGTGAGACTCTATAATATCGAGCACACGTTCGGCCCCGTGGACCATCGGCACACCGGTCATCAAGACTCGCACCCGGGAATCCCTGCGGAAGTTAGCTTTCCGTGTCTCGAAAAGTCTAATCGCTTCGCTGTACTGTTCAAAGTCAGCGCTGATGCCGGAGATGTTGCTCTTAAAGTCCAGCAACTGCCTGCCGGTCAGCGGAGGCAATTGCGATTTCATCAGCCCAGCCAGTTCACGTCGCAACTGCCGCTCGCGATTCATAATCCTGATAGCTCGTCTTATTTCCACATCCTTGACCGTTACGCTAAAATGATTTTCCAGCTTGGCCTTGAGCTTGCGCAGCTCACTGGTCCAATGCGTCATCGCGTCGCTGTCCGTTGGTTTCTGAGGCAGTTCCAGCACATACATAGGTCGCGTCTCGGCCATCAATTCATACATCTTCTTTTTGCCATCACAGGTTGTCTCAGCCACAACGAGATCCGCCATTTCAAGAAATGGATTTGCCTTCTGAGCGTGGTAGCCATACGTTGATTTAATAAGCGGACAAAGGTTTGCCGGCAGGTATTCCTCAGCCGGCGGAATCATTTCCGCTGAGCCACCACACAGGCATACAGGTACGGCATCGGCAGCCATAATCAGCTCCCGCGGCGTATATTCACACATAATGCCTACTATCGGCTTGCCTTTAGCCTTGGCGTCTGAGGCATATTCGTAACAATTCTGTATCATCTTGCCGAACCAGTCTAAAGGCCCGTTTTGTGGTTCCTTCTTTACTGGACTTTCTGAAGAGCACTGTGGCTGGGACCGATTGCACGGCTCGGGGGCATCAGCGTGTACCTTTTTGTTGTCAGAACACTTTCCCATTTTATTCCTCGATCCTGAGACGTTGATTACTTTTTCTTGCGGGCGACTAACAGGCCTTGGGCTATCTTGCCTGCATGCGCTAACTGCTGCATAAACGTCATTTCCGCAGCCATCGACTTCATCAATTCGCTGTCAAAGCCGATAATTTTCAAGGCGTCATACGTTAATTGCATATTAAGCATATTGAGGTACAGGTCGACGTATGGCCCGAACCTGCCGGTATCTTCGGCTGCAATAACCTCACAGCCGTTCGCCTCGAGCAAATCGCTGTAACCTTCAAGGTTTTGTACATTTGGAAACTTCATAAAAGTCAAAAACCGCTCTGCTTCGGCATCGCTAAGTCCTGCCTTTCCCTCAATCCAATCGGTAAAAGCAATCACTCCATCCGGCTTGACTATACGTGCTGCTTCACAAATCAGTTTTTCCTTATCGACAACGTAGCACCATGCGTCTTCTCCCCAGACGAAACACGCGCCTGCATCTTCAAGCCCACTGTCACAGACATCGGCAAGGGTGAATTTAATTTTGTCGGACAGTCCCTCTTGCTTACATCGAAGACGTCCCTGTTCGACGACCTTTTCGGTTGCATCTACGCCATGCATCTGTGCCACATCGCGGAAACGCACCAGAAAGCGCATCCCTGCTCCGTTGCAGCAGCAGAGGTCAACACCTTTCATACCTGAACCGATGTCAGCTTTTTCGGCAAGGTCCATCGATGAAACAAAGCCGCCAATGTGAATCTGCTCTCCCATTATCAATTCCCAGAGCTGGCCTTCGGGACCGCTGTAAACAGCTTGAACCTCCTTTAGACCGATGTTATCCATAGTTTTCATAATAGTTCTCCCTAAAATTCATATTTTAGTTGAACTGCCCATACATTGTCCTCACGGTGGTTCAGCACATTGCCGAAGTGGGCGTAACCTACTGCAACCGTCAAATGGTCATTGACCACATAGCCCAGGCAAATATCCCACCAGTCGTTTTCCTCCTTAATCAGATGCTTGCCTGCCACGATGCACTCGTCCAGCAAGTCAGACTTTTGCCGATACTCACTTGCCAATAACAGCTTGTCGGTAAGGAAGTAGATAATGCTGCCTTCAAAGGTTGTTCTCCGTTCACCTGCAAAACCAAGCAGCCCTGTATGTATTGCATCACCATTACGCAGACCTGCTGATACAATAAACGGGCGGGGCAGCCAATCAGCTATTGTTTTGCTCGCGACAGCGGTAAACTCTGTTCCAAAATCGTGGTCAGCACCAAGCATATCACAAGTCCCCTGCAGTTGTTCGTTGATATCACCCAGATTTTCATGCCACTTAAAATGAGCGCCTAAGGTTATGGCCGGCATCAAGTCGCGTCCGAAGCCGCCTTCCTCGACTACCATCAGCCGGGTATTGAAATTGTGCAGCAAGGCGTGGCTATCAACATTATATCCTGTTGCTGCCTTGACATCGTCCGGCCAGTCCCCTAATCCTATACGTTCCAGTGCATAGCCAAGCTCTATCCTACCATAAATATTCTCTGTCACCGCGAAAGATTCAAAATCCTTTTGCCCTATCGCCGCGAAGCTGGTTGAGAAGCTGGGCCGCCCAAACACAGCACCTTCTTCAGGCGGATTTGCCAGATAAGCCGTATTGGTAATGAACACGCCGCTGTTGCCTTCAACATTATGAGTCGGCAAAGGCGGCCCTGCAATTATCGACGCAGGCAAACACACCACAAACACCAGCAAAGCAGCCAGAACGGTTCTTGTTACAGGTAACGTTTCCATCGTAAATACTCCTTCAAACAAATCTTTTCCCTTGTCATTCTCACTTTAACATTTCCGACTTTTCCTACTTTCAGGTTTCTTCCATTTCTTTTCCCCCTTTAGTCTTTGCCTTGTTTTGTTTTTGTTCCAATAAAAAAGGCGGGGAAGAGAAATTTTTCTCTTCACCCGCCGGTGCTCGTGGCTCAATCTCTTTACTCTATCAAGTGCCAGGTTTCCTCCATTTTTCTTTCAAACGGCCCCAAGTCAATATCTACATGCACCTGGTACTTGCCTTTGAAATCGCTTGGCACTCGCCACGAGTACCGGCAGGTGCCGCCTCATCCATACTCGAATTTACCCGAGGCAAGTACCGTTCCAGTTTCGTCAACGATTTTCAATTTTGGCGCAGAAACTCTCCGATTGTTTTTCATTATCGAATTTCCGTAGTGTTCACCGCCCTGACCGATAATCGAAAAATCTATTGAGGCCCGAGAACCGCTTTGGTGCACTTTGGGTTTAATCAGCAGCGGTGGGCCGAGTTTGAGGACCGTTGTCTCGTCGTTTTTCACCTCGACTCTTGACAGCTCTCCCCACGGGCCCCGGCTGTCAATCCGCCACGTGTTGCCGTTTTCCTTCATTGATACGGATAGTCGCTTAGGTCTGTATCCTCGCGCACGCAGTGCAACAGGTGTTAGCCCTGACGTTATTTTTGTTGTGCTGAACAAGCCGCTGCCAAGCTGCAGCTCGGCGCCGGAGCCATCAATTTTTATATACCCTTTCTGCTGTGAATAGAAGTAAAATGCCAGACACGCTGCTGCTATAATCGCAACAGAAATCCACATATCTCTCTTCTTCATATCTCTGCTACCTCTTTTGAACTTTTCGCATAGATACTACATATTATTTCAAATTAGATAAAAATTTTCAAATAAAAAAGTCCTGCTAAAGTATGCATTTCACTTCTATTCTATCACGTGCCGGGTTTCGTCCTGTTTTACTTCAAACGGCCCAAGGTTCATATCAACCTGCACCTTGTACTTGCCTTTGAAATCTTTTGGCACCCGCCACGAGTACCGACAGAGACCGCCTCACCCGTATTCAAAACGGCCGGATTCAATAACATCTCCGGCTTCATCAATAACCTTAAACAATGGCGGAGAAGTTCGTATGCCATTTCTTATCACATTGGGTCTATACTGCTCTGAAGCCTGTCCCTCAAGTTTAAAACCAATTAACACATTGCTCCTGGCTCGTCGTGAAGTTGTCTTAATTTGAAATGGAGGCCCGATTTTGAATGAAGTTGTTTCGTTCTTACTAATTTCAAAATCGCAAAGAGCTCCCGTATCACTATAGCTTGTAAAAGTCCATGTATTTCTTTCGGAGTCTATTTGGCTCAACTCGACAAAAAGGGCCTTATATCTACCTGCGGGAATCAGTATATTGTTCTTGAAGTTGGATATGTATTGATGTGCGGTGTCGGACCAAAGTTTCAATTTCACATTTTCGTTACCAAGATCAAGTGTTCCAAATTCGGGCTGGATTTTACTAAGTTCAAGAAATGTTCCACCTTCAGCAATATTAATGTTGTAATAAGAATTTCCCACCTTGACCATTCTACTAAGAGGCATTAGCTCTGAGTGATGGTAAAAATCGAAATCTAATTTCCCATTGCGATTCAGGTCGATTGCAAACGAGTCACATCCGGGCCTCCAGACATTTTCGACCGGTGGCGAAAATATTTTACCGTATCTACCATCAAAGTTGCCATCGACCATCGCCACCTCATAGATATTTTGACCCAGCAGAACCTTACCCTTGCGGTAGAACGCCGGACATAAGATAAGACGTCTCATGTAACTGTCACGAGTAAAAACATAAATCTGCTGAGCAAACTTTTCAGCAGCCTGTTCGAACTTCACTGATATGGGGCCGAATCTGTGGTAATCCACAGGGCCAAACAAACGTTTTTTAATGGTCTTGGGTGTGTAAACTTTTTTAGGGGCGAATCCTTTTTCATCAGATAAATAACCGTCAGCATCTGTATCCAGATAAAGCTTGGATTTCCTCCCGCGGTCTATTATCAGTGGAATTTCTCTATCGGCTATTTTTGCAAGAAAATAATTTACTCGATTGGATACTTTCTCAGGCAGGTCTTTGAATTGAGCCGGTTTTTCCGAGAGCTTGCCCTGAACCTGACAGGCAAAGTATATTGTAGATTCCGATATATCGACTTCCTGGTATCTTAGCCTGGCCTTGCCTTCTTCGGCAGGCAATAGGACTTTGTAGGCAAGAAAACATACGCACACTACAATAACGGCCAGCGCCAGCAATATGATAACAATGGCTTTTTTCATAAGACTTACTCCGCTCATATGAGGCCGCGAAGCACTGCAGCACATATTTATTCTACACTAATTTGACATAATGTATACCAAAAAAACGGCAAAATTGTAGATTGAATGAGCGCGGGCTGCTTGCTTTTCATCACCGATTAAGTAAAAAAGTTTTTCTCTTCGCTCACTAAAACTGATGGAACAACTTCGTTACTCTATCACGTGCCAGGTTTCATCCTGCTTTACTTCAAGTAGCCCTAGGTCCATATTTACCTGCACCTTAAACTTGCCTTTTAAATCCTCTGGCACTCGCCACGAGTACCGGCAGACGCCGCCTCAGCCATACTCGAACTGCCCGGAACCAACGACCTTACCCGCCTCGTCAATGATCTTGAATTTCGGTTCAGGGATCGTCGTCCTGCCCTTTCTTGCTCCGGGTCTGTACAGCACTCCGGATTGTCCCTCCAGATCAAAACCAACAAAGGCGATTCTGTCTCTTTGCTCCACGGATGTCTTTGTTGAAAATGGCGGGCCGATTTTGAACGCAGTTGTCTGACCTGGTCTAATTTCGAAGTTTTTCAGCTTTCCCGTTTCTCGGGTGCTTCTAAAGATCCATCGATTCCCGGAAGTATCTACGTGTCTGAATTCTATTGGCAATGCCATGTACCTGCCTATCGGGAGCTTCCAGTTTTTTCCGGGAGGACCGCTTAATATTTGGCGCGCGGCATCAGACCAAAGCTGAAATTGTACATGTGCACCGCCAAGGTCAAGTGTCCCAAATTCCGGCTCGACCTTCTTCAATCCAAGAGAACTTCCGCCCGTAGCAATGTCAATGCTGTAATAGATGTCAGAGTAGGCATTTCGCACTCTTATCATCCTGCCAAGGGGCATAACCTCCAGATGTTCCGAGCTTAATATATTATCGCCGTTGCGATCAATCGCAAACAGGTCGCATCCAGGCCTGTAAAAATCTACGACGGGAGGTGAGAATAATTTATCGTATCGTCCATCAAAGTTACCGTCAATAACTGCCACCTTGTAAGTGTTCCTGCCCAAGTCAATCTCACCGACCTGATACCCCGTTGGATAAAACATCAGGTACCTCCCGCGGCGAGTCATAACGTAAAATTCTGTCTTTACTTTGCTCTCAGCCGTGTCAAACTCAAGTGGGACTGGACCATATCTGTAGACCAAACCGCGCTCTTCTGCAGGCCTGGCGGCATAGCTCTTTTCGTTCGAAAAGTAACCGTCAGCATTCGTGTCCACATACAGCATGGAATGATACGGGTTCTCAGGCGAGTCCAGGATTACCGGAATGTCCCTGTCCGCTAATTTAGCGACAAAATACTTACAATCTTGGGAGAGACCTTTAGGCAGGTCCTTTAACTGCGAGAGCTTTTCGGAAATTGGCAACTGGTATTGATGGGCTAAGCTTGGCACTGATTCAGAATTTTTGGCGGCCTTGAATTCCAGCTTGCATATGCCTTCTTTGGCAGGTACTTGGGCTTTGTGTAAAAGAAAACAGACGCACACCACAATAACGGCCAACGCAAGCAATATGATGACGATGGCCTTTTTCATAATGTTGACTCCGCATCCAAAAAATCGCCAAATCTCGTAATATGATTATATTATACAGAGATGGTCCCAAATATCCAGAAAAAACCCACATGATAAGCTGTTTTGCAAACCGCTTGCTTTTTTTTATGGATGAAGTAGAATAGGTTTTGTATTGTTCGTCCTCACGATTCCCGTTTTGTAAAACTAAAGGTAACTTATGGAAAAGCAGAGTGAACAATTGTTGCGAAAACTGCCCGCGGTGGATGCCCTCCTGAAAGATCCAGACCTGGAAAGCTATATTACCGGCGTTGGTAGAGAAGTCGTGGCCGATTCGATTCGTCAAACTGTTGACGAGCTGCGAAAACTTCTTATTGCCCAAAAACCGACCGAGATAGATAAAGCGGCAATTCGCAAAAGAATCATAGCTGACACCAAGCGACATCTCAAAGCAATTACCAGCCCGCACTATCGCAGGGTCATCAACGCAACGGGCATCATTTTGCATACAGGCCTCGGCCGTGCAGTCCTTCCCTCACAGGCGCTGCGACAGATTCAGGACGAACTGTCCGGATATTCATTGCTCCAGCTGGGTGTTGAAACCGGCAAACGTTCAAAACGTGATGAGGGTATCGAGTGGCTTCTGCAGCAGCTAACCGGTGCCGAGGCGGCGACTGTTGTCAATAATAATGCCGCTGCCACCTTTATTGTGTTAAATACTGTTGCCAAAGGTAAAGAAGTTAT
>JABAOF010008312.1_pt2 | contig 10377 bp, 10 predicted proteins | sample 7062171 | NCBI WGS metagenome assembly JABAOF01 (sample SAMN14538628, study PRJNA623070) | marine sediment metagenome | biome: marine biome [ENVO:00000428]; feature: marine pelagic biome [ENVO:01000023]; material: deep marine sediment [ENVO:00002113] | place: India: Gulf of Khambhat ... | reverse complement strand
TGGAAATCGCTCAACTAGAATGCGCGCGCTTTATGAGATGAAAATCAAGAGGGAAGAATTTGGTTTCCTCAGGGAAAGTAGTGTGTTTGGTATCTGGCGGAATAGATTCTCCTGTTGCTGCTTGGTTAGTGATTAGGAAAGGGGGTGTTCCCATATTCGTCTATTACGACAATTATCCCTTCACCGGTGAATCTACCAAGCGTCGGGCTTTGGATACCATTAAGATACTGAGGGAATGTGTAGGCGAACGGGGTCTAAAGATCTATGTTATTCCGCATGGTCCTGACTTGGTAGATATTTTGAGGAACTGCCCCAGGAGATTGACATGTGTTCTTTGTCGAAGGATGATGTACCGGCTGGCTGAGAGAGTGGCAAAAATGGAGGGAGCTGAGGCAATAGTGACAGGAGAAATAATTGGTGAACACGCCAGTCAAACGTTGAGAAACATACGTGTGGAAAACACAGCTGTAACAGACATTTGTGTTTTGAGGCCGCTGATAGCCATGGACAAACTGGACGTAGAGCGTTTGGCGAGGAAAATTGGAACCTTTGAAGTGTCAACGAGACCAGGTCTCTGCTGTAGTGCTCCACCCAAGTCGCCTAGAACCCGTGCGACTCTAGAAGAGGTGACGGAAGCTGAAGAAAAGCTTGACGTGATTGGTATGATCGAAAGGGACATGGAGAATGCTGAAATCCTCGAAGTCTGAGTCCCGCGCGCGCATATATAGAAAGTCTAGAAGAATGGAGTAGGAGAATTGAAAAGAACATATAAACCGAGGAAACTGGATTAAAACAAGGCGGTATTTCGAGGGAAAAAGAACGAGTGTAGAATTAGATAGGAAATGTAAAAACTGTGGAATGGGATTCAAGCAACATGTTTCTTTCAACAAGGAAGGCGAAAAAATAACGATTAAAGTCTACCGATACAAATGCCCCTTCTGTCCTGCCTTCGTGAAGAAACCTATAACGGAAGAAGTCAGAAAAGCGTTGATCCTCCAAGAAACGGTAAAGAAATGAAGAAGCGATGCAGAGCAAAGACGTTTCTACTAGAATTCTCAAAAAGGCAGTCACAAGAAATATGATCACTTTGAACCAATACTCAGGAAGGAACAATCAACTTCCTCATGCGCACGCATCCTTGTATGAGGTTTTCATTTAGTTGAATTCTCCAAGGCTATTTGTAGTACATCTTCTGCAATTGCTTCGGCTTCGCTTTTATTAAGAACCTTTTTGATCAGAATTCTTCCATCCTTGCAGAATGTTACTTCAGTTCCTTTGCAGGTTCTTACGATCATAATGTGGGGAGTCCAAACGACTAGTTCATAATCCCTTGTTGCCTCGAGTAGTTGCTTCAGGCGATCCATAATGAAAAACGGTTTCCGCTGAAGTTTCACCTCATAAGCACTTCTATCTGAACAAAGCTTAACAAAAAACGGTATCATCGACCTATGTTCATTTTCCATTAGAATCCCGACATGCACAATAGTTGCCTTCATAAAATGTTTGGGAGTTTCTGATGTGAGCGCTTTGTGTTATAGACTTTACCCTCCTCTACGAAGATTTTTCACCTCGAGTTTACTGATTATATCTTTGTACACTTTCAACGCGGTTTCTTCGTCATCGATGTTTTTTATTAGCATTCTGCCTGGTTTGAACAGGCTAATTTCAACATCGCCGCTGTATTCAAAAACTATAACGAGTGACGATTTCATGAGTATTTTGAAATGTGGTTTCAATCTTTCATGAATCTCTTCAAACTCCAGATCTATAGGTTTTGGCGGGTTGATATTAGCAGTTTTTTGACCACACAACCACACCAATCGCTCTTTGCCTATTAGCGGTTTGGCGATTTTTCCTTGACATGCTGAGCAGTCAGGTCTCTTGAAAATGTCGATTTTTGTGAAGTACATGTCTCTGAAGTCGCAGACCATCAGTTTTCCCTTAAGGTTTTCTCCGATCCCAGCTAGTAGCTTCACGGTTTCCATGGCTTGCATCGTGCCGATGATTCCTGTTGTGGCACCTAATACTCCTCGTGTTTGGCAGGTTGGCAGTTGACTGTCGTCTAACCCTGGCAATAAACATTCNNGGAATCCTGTGTTTGGCGCAGGTTCGATTTATGAGGTACCGCGTCCTCATATTGTCTAAACCATCGACAACGCAATCCATGCCTTTGACAACTTCTTCAACATTATCTTCCCTCACGTTTTCCGGAATTGGCTCCACTTTCAAGTTTGGATTGATCTTTCGTATCCTTTGTGTAGCGGCTTCAACTTTCGGATATCGTAGGTTGTCTAAGCTATACAACACTTGCCGATGTAAGTTATTTAACTCAACAGTGTCTTGGTCAACAAGGCGCAGGTAACCAACGCCAGCTAGGGCCAAGTAAAGAGCAGAGACGCTTCCAAGTCCACCCAGCCCGACTACTGCAACCTTGGAACGTTCCAGCCTATTTTGTCCTCGACGTCCAAGCTCTGGAAGAACAGTCTGCCTACTATAAAATTCGTTTGGATCAAAGGTTGCTAGAGTGACCATGATCATTCACTTCTTCTGAATTGTAATGTCTTCTGTAGCGTCAAAAACGAGACTTGAAAGGAGCTGGAAGCCTTAAGCTTTAACCTCCGGTGACGGCTGGAAGGATTAACACTTCGTCTCCATCGTTGAGTAGAGTGTCAAGCTTGTTGAGGAAACGTATGTCTTTGCCATTTACGTAGATTTTGATCTGCCTTTTCGGATTTCCAGTCGTATCGAAGACCTTTGTTTTGAATGTGTCTCCATACTCTGCAGTCAAGGCATCGAAAGCCTCCTTCAATGTCGATGCTTCTGTTTCCACTTCTTTTCTTCCAATAACGGTTGCCAGAGTTGACAAAAGACGCAACTTCACTTTACTCATTTCTACACCTCCTAGCTTATGATCTTTCCAAGGGACTCCAAGTTGGGTTCGATTTCAACTGGCTTTGGGGTGCTATGTAGCATAGTCTCGGTTGCCTTCAAGCCATTACCCGTGACGTAGCAAACAACCTTTTCGTCTGGGGAAACCTCTCCTTTTTCAACCAGTTTTTTCAGAACCGCGATGGTTACACCGCCAGCTGGCTCGGCGAATATTCCCTCAGTTTTCGCCAAAAGCTCAATTGCGTCTAAGATCTCTGCGTCTGTGGCTGATTCAGCTGTGCCTCCGGATTCTCGGATGGTTTTCACAGCGTACACTCCATCGCCTGGATCTCCTATGGCTAAGCTTTTCGCAATAGTGTCTGGATGTTCAATTGGATCGATGTCAAGGGTTTTCGATTTGAAGGCGCTCACCACCGGTGAGCAGCCGGAAGGCTGGGCACCCGTCACCTTGATCTGCGTGTCATCGATTAGGTTGAGTTGTTTGAATTCTCTGAAGCCTCTCCAGATGGCGCAGAGTAGGGCTCCACTGGCTACTGGCACTATCACGTGGTCCGGTGTCTTCCATCCTAGTTGTTCACACACTTCGAAGGCCAAGGTTTTTGAGCCTTCAACGTAGTAGGGACGGATGTTTATGTTGGCGAAAGCCCAGTCGTAGGCTTCTGCAGCTTGGGCGGCGAGTCTGTTGGCGTCATCGTAGGTTCCTTTGACAGCTACTATTTTGGCTCCGTAGGTTGACGCTTGAACAATCTTGTTGAGTTCAATGTCAGCTGGAACGAACACGTAGCACGGTAGTCCAGCCTTTGCTGCGTGGGCTGCTACGGCGGCAGCCAAGTTGCCTGTTGAGGCGCATCCCACGGCTTTGGCGTCAAATTCAAGCGCCTTTGATACGGCAACCGTGGCAGGTCTGTCTTTGAAGGAATAGGTTGGGTTGACAGTGTCATCTTTTATAAACAGGGTTGTTAGCCCAAGCGCTTTAGCCAATCCAGTACACTCATGTAGAATCGTATAACCCGCGCCAAGGTCCACGATATTCGTTTTTTCGCATAGGGGAAGAAGTTCGAAGTATCGCCAAACCGTTTTCGGCCTCTCATGAAAAAGGCCTTTATCGAGTTCAATGGAGTCATAGTCGTATATTACATCTAGGGGTCCAAAGCATTCTTCGCAGACATAGCGTTTGGTGGGCGGATACTCTTTTCCACATTCTCTACATCTGAGGGTTTTGATACGTTCGAGTGTTGATGCCTCCTATAACGGTTTTAGGACATAAGGATTATTCAGTTATTAATAGTTTGCTGACATTTTTATTCCGATTGGAATACCATTCACTCTTGCATCCACATAAATCATCAGATGCTCTGCAGTTGGGAGCAATAGGCCTATTGCAGTTAGGGGAATGTTATGCGCGCGCTTATCATGTGAACTTGTTTTGTGATCCGTACTCTCTCAGCGTGTTGCCGCCGCTACATTTATAACACTGTTATAGATTTATCTCTATGCGCCCTCAGAACAAGCAAGCTCGAAAGAAGACAGATACGGAGGTGAGCCCCTTGAAAATGCTATTCATCCATTGTGACTACTTTTCGTATCTCACAACCAGGCCAACCAAAATCGCTGAGGAAATAGCGAATGGGTGTAAGAGTTGTGCCTTCAAGAACGCGGTAGTCATTTTTGTGACGGCGGAGAAATGCGACCAAAAGAACAGGGATATGGTGGTTGAAAAAAGTGTGGAAGAAACTATAAACAAAGCTAAGCAGCTTGGCGTCAAGAACTTAGTCTTATTCCCGTTCGTTCATTTATCTGAAGAAATAAGTGATCCCGACAATGCCATGCGAATTATGAAGGATATTCAGGAAAGACTTATGTCTCTAGGATATCTAGTAGACAGAGCGCCCTTCGGTTGGGAAAAAATCTTTTCTCTTACAACCAAGGGGCACCCATTAGCAGAATCTTCAAGAACCATTCGACTCTAAATAGACCTTATGGGTAGAGACAGGTACCAAAATTAGAGGAATCTGACAAGAATTATTTCCAGATTTTGCGAGCGCGTTTATTCTCATCTCCAATAATACTCGTTTAGGATACGTTTATGCCGTATTTATATGCAATGTCTTGGAAGGCTTGAGCTAGATATTTGATTTGATCCCATGTAAGTCCATAGGTATTTAGCTTCCACTGCTTCGTGGCTCCAACGAACTCCCCGACAATTCTTCTTTTTTTCAGCTCATCACTTAAGAAGAACCCCCTTCTTTTATGTGTGCGCGCAATTTTGTCAAAGCTTCCTGTAGTGTCCACTTTGGTTAAGGTGTGTTTCCTGGGCATTTCGCTGAGAACCTTGTTTCCTTCAATCTTGTTGAATTCGTTGATGAAATAGTTGATCTTCTTGACCTCATCGTCCCAGTGTTTAACTCTCTCCCGTATCCTAGGGAAACTAGCCATCATGGCGATTAGATTGGCGCCCATCAAGGTGCAGCCCATCATTTCAACTTCTTTTATTCCAAATTTTCTTCTGGTCACGTCACCAACCATCTGGGTCGTTCTGAAGACTTTGTCAGCCCACTCATCGGTCGTTGCTACAATCCCAGAAGGCGCTGGTGACGCAAAACTTTTATGCCCTGAACCAACCAGAAAGTCAGCTCCAATTTCTTTTCCGTTGATTGGCATCACACCTATTGAGTAGGCACAGTTGGCCAAGAAGGGAATCCCATACTCTTTCGCAACCTTCGCTATTCCATGAATGTCGTGCTCATTTCCAAGCATGTAATCAAAATGATCTATCAAGATCAACTTGGGAAGTTTTCCTGTCTCTTTCTCTACCTCTTCTATCTTGTGAGCAGTATTTTCTCCAGTGACGACTTTTTTCTCATTNNCCAGCGTCTTCCACAGCCAAAAACTCCGAGTAGTGCGCTAACGCTGAAACGATCACGGAGTCTCCTTTCTCTATGACGGAGGAAACAACAGCTTGGAAGCCCCTTCTCGCCCCTGGAACAACTCTAGCTTGGTCCATTCCCACAAATCTAGCTAGTTCACGGTGGAAATCAATAATCGGGGGTCTCTGAATCTTGTCGAGTCTGAATGGTTTTCCGCACCAGTCACAGGTTGAGTAGCCATCTCCATAAGCAATCACTGCTTTCATAGCTTCGGGGGTTAGCCTACCAGCGGCTTGGATGGGGTGAATGTTGATGAAGATCTCCTCTCTCGCTCTTACTTCAATATCTTCAATCATTTGTTTCATTTTATCAGCTCCTTTTCGATCACCGCCAAGCTCTGCCTCACTTTTTCGATGATTCGCTTGATATTCTCCCTTTGTTCCTTGTTGAACTGGTAGGTAGGCTTGGTGTCTCTGAAGGTTTGCCTTAAGTCTGTCAGAGCGAATAAGATGGCGAATGTTTCTTCTACAGCTTTTTCGACCATAATGCATCACTATAATACCTTAATTCATGTTTGGATTGCTCGATTGATCTTTAGACGAGGGGTAAAGGCCTTTTTTTTCTTGGAGCCGGGGGTGAGAATCGAACCCACGTAGAGCGGGTCTGCAGCCCACCGCCTGAACCACTCGGCCACCCCGGCAAAAAAACCTTCAACCATCGCACTATAACAGTGTTATATAACAGTGTTATAAGTTTTATTGCAGTTTTTATTCCAAAAATAATTTTTTCTCTGTCACAGTAATGACATTGCGCGCGCGCATTCGGCTATCTCCTTCTTACTAAAGAATTTTGTTAGAGAATCCTCTTCGTTGACGTGCGCGCATACTTTTTCAACTGTGGGTTTCGTTTGTCTTGGCAAGAGGCAATCTAATTCTAATCTCGCTTTTGTTCCCATAAACACTGTATTTGTGTAGCCTCTCTCCTTCAGGGATTCTAGTGACGAGTCCGCTTTTTACAAGCGTATCTAAGTTTCTCCAAAGCCCCTTCTTCGCCCCTTTGCTAAGACCCATCTTTTCAAAGAGTTCGTTCACTGTCATTCCAGTCGCATACTTTTCATAGTATGAAGCAATTTCTCTAAGAATCTCTCTGTTCCGTTTCGAACCCAGAGCATCCAGTGTTTTTACAGTGAGCTCTTCTGGAACAAACAAGCTTTCGTGAGTACCGAGAATCCTCTCAATTGAGTCGTAGTAAGGTTTTATGAATTTCCAGTAACATCTTAATACGCTCCGTTTGAGATTACGATCTGTCACATTGTCTTCAATCTGCTTTCTGATGTTGAGTCTCTCTTCGGTGGAATTCAACTCCTTTCTGATAGAGTGTGAGGCAAACGGTCGAATGATGTCGTTAACTAGGTAGTCAAGGAATTTGTGGGATACATTGTTCTGTTCGAGAATTTTTCGACTAACCTCTGCATACGAGTCAGAGATGAATAATGTCTCGTAATGATTTAGTTCTCTAGGGTTTACGTATCTTACCGGATTCCCGGATATCGTTACGGGGTCAGGAAGAACGATGGCGGCGGGGTATTCCTTTTCGTGATCTGCACAGATAAGCTTCTTAAGAATGGCGAGGCCCGCGTTTGATTTATCAAAAACGTCGTAGGACGCGTCCAGATTTGCGAGCGCTTCAAGTCCCCAGCTAACGTATGGGTATTTTTTCAGTTCGGTTTCAAGCTTGCGCCTATCAAAGAGATATATTTCAAGAAGCTCTTTTTCGTAGTCTGTAAGAGGAACTTTCTTCTCTTTGAGCTTAATCATTTTTATTTCGCGAAGTTTCTTTCGAGTATCCATTTGATTGAGAATGTTTTGAAGGCTTTTTTCATAATTGAGTATTGCAAGTACACTGTAAATGTCTCTCTGGATTTCCGCTCTGTCTTCTACAATCAAAACTTTTGTGCATACGGACCCATGCATGCAAAAGAATTCTTGGGAAAACTTGTGTGCTTCTGCAACTCTTTCTCTAATGTCTCCGCGGTGATAACCTCTTCCAATATCTCTTAGAGCTCCGAGGTATATCACTGGATTAATGGAATATCCACTGTCTATAAGGTCTTTAAGAAAGAAAAACGGGAAAAAATGTTTGATCTGCCCCACCTCAAGATCAGCGTGGCATGAAACTATTATAACAGAATTGGATTTTTGTCTTTTCCAATGATCGCCTAGACCTTCAACAACCCTTATTCTAGAATTGAGGGTGGAAAAACGTGTATTGAGCCATTCTTCAGTTAACAATGGCAGAGGATATCTTTCTTTCTCCGCGTTCGACAAAGTTTTCTCCCATGTCATCTTCTTTTCGTTACATAAATGTTTTCTGATAGATACTTTAGTAACAATTTAAGTGACTGTGATTCTAATCCAAAAGATTTACTGTTTTTAACTACCTACGCGCGCAACCGCGCGCGCGCGCCATACAATTCTACTTATTTTATAGATTTGATAGTTATAGAAAAATACTTAAGTAGAGACCCACGAAAGAATTTTTCGCCTTAAAGAATTGAGGGATGAAAGAAAATGAAAACAATCTTGAGAAACAAGAAAATCACTACATTCGCTTTAGTTCTGTTGATGGCTTCTGTATTGCTGACAGTATATGCCCCAGTAAAAGCTCAAATTGATGAAAGACCGGGACAAAGTGGACCGCTACCACCCGGAGTCACTGTTGACTGGGAATTTCATCCAATAGCATACATTAGCTTTACACCTAACCCCATCGGAGTTGGTCAACAACTGCTGGTAAACCTTTTCGTTAAACCCCCACCTTCACACCAACGATTTATGCAAGATTACACGGTGACAATCACAGATCCCGACGGAAACGAAGATGTCATTGTGATGGATTCTTATGTTGCGGACGGAACGGCTTGGTTCCCTTACGTACCCGACCAGGTTGGCACATGGACGCTCCAGTTTGATTTCCTTGGAATGTACTTCCCAGCTGGATACTACGATGATGGGGACTATTCTGCAACATCCCCAGCCCCGAACTGGGTTTACTATGATGCACACTACTTCCACCCCTACACTGACGGACCGTGGGAACTTGTGGTGCAGGAGGAACTGGTGCCTTCTTGGCATCGTGACCTTCCAACAGACTACTGGACACGCCCAATATCACTGGAGAACCGAGAATGGTACACCATTGCAGGAAACTACCCGTGGCAGAAACTCGAATTGGGGGGCGAATTTACTGGAGAGAAATCCTACTACGGCCCCTACATCACAGCCCCCAACACCTCACATGTTGCATGGAAGGTACTTCGTGGCCTAGCGGGCATTCACGGAGGGGAACCAGGTGTATACGGCATTACTGATAACCCCTCTACTCCAGATGTAATCTATGCGGGAAGATGCTACGACACCTATTATAAGCCAGGAGTGGGAAACGTCGCCGCATGCTTTGACCTACGCACCGGAGAAATATACTGGGAAATACCGACAGCGGAAGGCGGTGTCACACCCAATTGGATTCACTACCGAAGAGGAACCAGCGAAGCCGTACCTGGCGCTACCGAAACAAACACCATCTTTGTAGACCTTATCGCAGTAGGAGGATCATCAAGTAACAGAGACACATTGTATAAGATCAATGAAGAAACTGGAGCAGTAAGTGAATATAATATAGAAGGCGCCGGCCGGATACTATTTTACAGAGACGGGCACTTCCTCAGCGTCCGAGATTCCGGTAATTCCGAGACGCGCGATGCAATAGTGAACCAAGGTCTCCCGGGGCTTCCAACATACTTGTACAACTGGACCGTAGCAGGAAGCACCAACAACTTCGCTAATAGGCTAGTAACCAACCAAAGCTTTTGGCTAGTGCCGAGCTATAGAGGCTCTGCGTGGCCGCCCTCGTCCAGATACAGATTCTATGGCAGGCTAGGTACGGTAGATGTAGAATCAGGCGTAACTGCTATCACAAGGAGATTCCATCAAGACCAAGTTTGGGGAGGAAGCTATATAGGTGTGAGCCTGAAAACAGGACAAATCCTATATAATAAAACAACAGCAGAAGCACCATTCAGCCCAAGTACAACTGTAGCTGACAATGGAAAGTTCTTCATATACTTTAGTCAGGGAATCGTCAGAGCCTACGACATAAAAACCGGCCAACAACTATGGGAAAATCGTGAGCTACGTAGCCCACCCGGTTCTTGGGCAGAGTGGGCAGGTTACCACGAGGCTGCAGCTTACAACATGATATATTGGTGGACCTACGCTGGCGTCGTCGCCATGAACCAAGACACCGGGGACATAGAATGGATATACACCTCCCCAGCTACTCCCTTCGAAACTCCATACCTTGACATGGAGGGCAACCCCTCCATGTCTATAACCGGAAGGGGCATAGTTGCTGACGGAAAAATCTACGTACGCAACAATGAACACACGCCTACTGCACCCTACACCAGAGGCTGGGGCTTCCATTGCATCGACGCCTTTACAGGCGAGAAGATATGGTCAATAGCTGGAGCAATGAACCCAGGCGCCGCCGCTGACGGTTACATCACAGCGGGCAACACTTATGACGGCTACATGTACGTCTTCGGCAAGGGCAAAAGCGC
>JABAOF010033754.1_pt3 | contig 10378 bp, 8 predicted proteins | sample 7062171 | NCBI WGS metagenome assembly JABAOF01 (sample SAMN14538628, study PRJNA623070) | marine sediment metagenome | biome: marine biome [ENVO:00000428]; feature: marine pelagic biome [ENVO:01000023]; material: deep marine sediment [ENVO:00002113] | place: India: Gulf of Khambhat ... | reverse complement strand
GGAAGGTACCGCTGCCCCGGTATCGGCTAATAAGCACCTTGCCGTCGTACGAGAGAATCATGAACTCTCTGGCGGCGCTCTTTCCCCGGCCGTTGACTTCCACCTCTCGCTTCGGGCGGTCAACGGTGTACTCGAACGCGGCGTCGTTGTAGTCATGGTCTCCGCCCATGTAGAAGCCTTCGATAAGATCCTCCATGCCTAGCCAGTATCGCTGTGCCGGGGTGATCTCCCGGCGTTTGCAGAACGGGCCGTCCGGCGACTGCTCGGTGATCAGCTGCTGCGGCCAGCCTCCGTATATTGCCACGCGAAAGGCAGGAAGGGGGAACGGGTCTTCATCAGACGGGCAGGTGAACAGCGCGGTCTGACCGGAGACCTCGTTCAGCACGCCGGCTGCCCACCCGCGATTCGCAGGCAGGTTGTCCTCGTGCTGCTCTATGACCCACATTCGGCATCCGTGGGTCATTTCCCTGAGCTGTCCTGCGCACACGCTGGCTTGAGCCTGCTCGCGAACCTGCGCGAGCGAAGGCAGGAGAATGGCGATCAGCAGCGCGATGATTGCAACCACCACGAGCAACTCGATCAGCGTGAAACCGTGAGCAGTCCCGTTTTGGTCGCGGCGCATGATTGATACGCCTAAAGATGACGCCGTGCGTCTGGACGTGCGATCCGGTAATCATACTACACTCGTGTCGTCCGTTCTGGCAAGCCGTACCCTCTCAGCCCGGCCCGGCAGGCGAGGGCGTCGTGGCGAGCCAGCGGTTATACGGACGCGAGACGGCTCGCTATAATCAGAGCCGGCTGGTCCCGGCGGCGATCGTCGAGGTGTCTATGAACATCCCTCTGGCCCGACCCGACCTGACCGAACGGGAGATCGAGGCGGTTACGGCCGTCTTACGGACGCCTTATCTTTCGCTCGGGCCCAAACTGGCCGAGTTCGAATCGGTCTTCGCCGAGCGCTGCCAAGTGAAGCACGCCGTTGCTGTTTCCAGCGGCACGGCGGCGCTGCACTTGTGTTGGCGAACCATCGGCCTGCAGCCCGGCGACGAGGTGGTCACGACGCCGTTCAGCTTCATCGCATCCAGCAACAGCATCCTTTTCCAAGAAGGCGTGCCTGCGTTCGTTGACGTCGATCCTGACACGTGGGACATCGCCGCCGAGGCCATCGAAGCCGCCATCACCGATCGCACGCGCGCCATTCTGCCGGTGCACGTCTTTGGCCACATGTGCGACATAGAGGCGATTCTGGCGGTTGCGCGCAGGCACGGATTGCGAGTGATCGAGGATTCCGCGGAGGCCTTGGGGTCGAGCTACGATGGCAAACCGGCCGGCTCGCTTGGCGACGCCGGCGTCTTCGCCTTCTATCCCAACAAGCAGATCACCACCGGCGAGGGCGGCATGATCGTCACCGACGACGACGAGATCGCCTCGCTCGCACGGTCCCTGCGCAACCAGGGACGCGACCAATTCGCCGGTGGGTCGCTTGGGGGCTGGCTGGATCATCAGCGCCTCGGGTACAACTACCGCATCAGCGACATCAACTGCGCGCTGGGCATCGCGCAGATGGGACGGCTCGACGAAATCCTGGCGAAGCGACGGAGGGTGGCGGAGATCTACCGCCGGAGGTTGGCCGACNNCAGGGTGGCTGAGATATATCGCCAGCGGTTGGCCGATGAACCGCGCCTGCGGTTGCAGCAGGTTCGCTCGCAGGTCGAGGTCAGTTGGTTTGTGTTCGTGGTCAGGCTGGGCGACGAGTACGGCCGAGACGACCGCGATCGCATTCTAACCCAGCTGCGCGCGCGCGGCGTCGGCTGCAGCAACTACTTCACCCCGATTCACCTCCAGCCTTTCTACGTTGAGCGATTCGGCTTCGAGCCCGGCGACCTGCCCGTGTGCGAAGCACTATCCGCCCGTACGCTCGCCCTGCCCTTCCACGGCGGCCTGACGGACGAGCAGATCCACACGGTCTGCGATACGCTGGTCAGTTTGCTCTGAGAGGGGGAGCCACGAACCCGCCTTGATTCCGCAGAGCCCTTGCGCCTGTCCTTCCTCCCGGCTCGTCCGCAGCCCACCTCGTCACGCCCGGGCCGACAAGCGGAGGACGAGGCTGATGTCGGTGTGTCGTCACCGCTCGACGTGTCGCTTGACGAAATCAGCCAGGACATCCGCATAGTAGGGGTCGGTCAGGTAGGCGCTGGCGTGGTCTCCGGTGGTCTGATAGAACTCTTTCGGCTCGGCAGCCAGGTTGAACAGGGCAGCCGCTCCGCCGGGCGGGGTCAGATCGTCCTGCGCGGATTGGACGAACAGCTTGGGGATCGTGACCTGTCCAACCAGCGCGGTCACGTCCAACTCGTCAGGTAGCTCCGCGGCAAACCGTTCGTCGTAGGCCGCCCCGATCGGGTAGATCAACGGTAAGTTCTCGCTCGCCCAGCGTGTGGCCATCAGCTCGGGCTGGAACGAGCCCTCCACGATCAGGGCACGGATGTCCTGCGGCCGCTTCTCAGCCACGGCGATCGCGGGAATCGTGCCAAGTGAGACGCCGAACAGAACCACGCGGCGATCTTCGGCGCCCTGCAGCCCGAGCACCCAGTCCAGCACGGCTTCCGTGTCGGGCACGAGCGTATCGAGTCTGGCCTGCCCCTCGCTGGTGCCGAACCCCTGGTAGTTGTACGCGACGAGGTTGTACCCGCGTGGTACCACAATTGCCGCCGCGGGCAGGTACAGATCGAGATTGCCTTTCGAGCCCGGGCAAACAATGACCGTGCCGCGTCCGTCCTCGGCCGGCACGTACCAGCCGGTTACCAGATTGCCGTTCAGGCTCTCGACCGATAGGCGTTCGAACTCCAGGCCGATGTCCGCTGGGGTGTATTGCTCAGGCGGGCCGGGATGGAGCAGAAACAGCTCCAAGACGGGATCGTTGCAGCCGGCGCCAATGGGGATCAGTAAGGCGCCGAAGAGCGCCCATCGCCAAGTCCTCGCCAGTTCTCTGCTCACCGTTATCCCGCTCCCTGGCAGGTTACTGTCGATACGTCGCTCCGACGGACCCGCTCAATAGGAATTATACCGCCTCCCCGGGCGAATTGGCCGGTCGATGTCCCAGAATTCCAAGAACGCTTTATCGGCACCAGTGTCTGCTCAGCTGCGATCGCGGCTGGGATGGAAATGCGCCGGGGCCACGCTGCTCATCAGCGCCGTTTTGTCCAAGCTTCGCCCGCGTACTTGTCATTCAAGGCACTGGCCGCCACAAGCTCTTGGCACGTCCACGAGTCCGGTTGGCGCCCGAACTCGTATCGCCCGCTCAGCGATTCGACGATCAGGTCGATCAGCGTCCGAACGGACACCGGCGCCTGAGAGCAGACTTGGCCGGACGGTTGCTGGTCGAATCGCGACTCCAATATCAACGATCCATGTTGGAGCACCGCGCTGCGGAGACGGCGTTGCGCGCTGCCCGCCAGCTTTTCGCCGCGCGAGATGACGTCTTCAGCGTACTCGCGCGCGAAGCAGAAGAACCGGTTTCGCTGCGACCGACCGGTGCGAGCACCGCGGCCTCGCATCCGTGCCGAAATGACGCACGCGCCGAGCGCATCGACGATCGCCCCGTGAACGACTTCATACAGCGGCCGAGGACCTAGTCGTGCCAGCGGGTGACCGGCCGGGAGCACCAGCGAATACGTCAGCTCCCGATCGTGGAGAATTGCGCCCCCTCCGGTGAGCCGCCGCACGATCGGCAGCCCGCCCGCCGGAGGCGGCAACGAGGCGTACTCCGCGAACGACTGGAAGTAGCCGAGGGATATCGTCGGTGAAGACCACTGATAAAACCGCAGCGTCGCGGGCGATGTCCCGGCCCCGACGAAGGAGAGCAGGGCCTCGTCCCGGGCCATGTTCGTTACTCCGTCGGCGGGTGGATCCACCAACAGTCGTCCCGGCGACGTGGTGTCCTGCGTGGTCATGGCTCAGAGATCCGAGCCTGCCGCCGAAGGTCCGACCCGCGTGCCACCGGCTCGACCACCAAACACTGCTCGTCGTGCGGCTCAGCGGCGGCGGACGCCCATGACGTCCTTCTTGTAAACCTTCGTCTCGAGGCTTCGGACGTACTGGGTCCAATCTGCGTTTGGATCCGGGTCGTTTCTGATTGCGTGCAGGAACAGGTGCAGCTTCGCATCAATGTTGTCGAGATAGTGGACGGCGATCGCTTCGGGCACGGCCGGCAGTTTCGGGCTGCCGAACTCGTGCTTGCCGTGGTGAGCCAGGACGATGTGTTGAAGAACCGTTTTCAGGTCCTCGGGGAACGGTTCGCCCGTCTGTGCCTCGACGGCGGCCGCTTTCTCTTCGATCCACAGCGACGCCTGCACAACGTGGCCGACTAACTGCCCCTGATCCGTGTAGCTGAAACTCGTCTCGCAGGTCAACTCCGCGCTCTTGCCGATGTCGTGCAGGAACACGCCCGCCAGCACCAGGTCCTGACTCAACTCGGGGTAGCGGGGCATCACGGTCAAGGCTAGCTCCAACACGTTGAGCGTGTGCTCGAGCAACCCGCCGATGTACGAGTGATGGAGTTGCACCGCCGCGGGCGACCGTCTGAACTTGGCCATCAACTCCTCGTCGTTGATGAACTCCCCTATCAACGCCAACAGATTCTTGTCTTTAATCATCCGGAGGATGGCCTTGACGCGATCCCACATTTGATCAACGTCTTGCTCGGTGTGGGGCAGGAACTCCTCCAGTTCGACGGTCGTCGGATCGACGGGGCGCATGGCCTCGATGATGAACTGGAGCGATCCCTTGTAGCTTTCGGTACGACCTTTGAATCGCAGAAAGCCGCCTTCCGGCATGCCCGCGTACATAGACTCCGACGCCTGCCAAGCGCGCGCCGGAATTTGCCCGGTCCGATCGGCCAGAACCGCGTGAATGTACAAGCCGCCCTGAGTCGTTGTCCGCAGATCCTTGCTGGCGATCAAGAACACCAGGTCGTCGATCCGTTCGCCCGGGCCCATGTCTTTGATGTACCGCCGCGCCATCGCAGAATGCTCCACCAAGAAGAGCTTGGCAACTTATGCGACCCGCTCGGGAGAATCAAGCGAACTGTTATCAGATCAATCGAGGTCGTTCGGAAACGTTCAACGTTCAAGTCGGCTTCGATCAACGGCCGAGTCGCCCGGTGACGAAGGCGCGCCGGCGCATCGGCCGTTCGTAGCACGCGAAAAAAAATTGTCGTAAATCCAATTTTTTTTTGACACGAACCGGCTTTAGGTTATCATCACACCTCAGAAGGGAGGTGATGTTATGGCCAAGAAGAGGAAAAAAGCCGCCACGAAGAAAGCAGCCGCCAAAAAGAAGGCCAAAAAGAGAAGGAAGAAAAGGAAGTAGGCCTCGAGGGCGGCGAGTGTGATCCGGCGACCGATCCTTGGGACGCAAGGTCGCCGGATCATGCGGGCCGAGTCTTCAAAGCATTGAAGACTGAACATCACGAGATGGAAGGTGCTCTCGCCACGGCGGCACCTTCCATCGTTTTTTTTGCGCGCTGTCGAGGCATGATCGGTGGAACACCGACGCCATCCGGGCGCGGCGTAACGGCTCAAGGTCAGAATACTGTTGTTCGACTGCCCCACAACTCGATATGCGTTCGACAGGCCGATCCCGCTATCCAATTGATAAGGGCGCTGAGGCGCTTCCTAGTCTGCGAACGCAGCGCGAACGTAGACAAGCAGATTGACACGGTCAGAGCGGATTGGGGCCCGAGTCGCTCCGGCTCGCACGTATCGGGACCAAGCTTGTTGCCGCCAGGTCAGCTCCCTTGCGCGGGGCTCGCGAAATGGACACCCCACTAACTGGTTGCAAGGAAAGGAGATGCGTGAGGCCGGAGGGTATCGGCCGCTGGGCCTGCGTTACTCGCGCCCCGGGCTACACTCGCATCGCGTCCGCGAGCAGCGCGCGGTGCCCCGGCTGAAATCCTCGTGTGGCCAGAGATGAGCGTTCGCGAATGCAGCGAGTGCGTCTAGAATCGTGCGCGGTGCCCTCGGCCTGAATTGTTCGCAGCGGGCAGCGAGGACCCGTGGTCAGGGACCAAGTGCCGCCGAGTCACTGTGGTGACCGAAGGCCAGGGTGTACTCTGTGTGATGTTAAGCGAGTTGAGTCTGCGCGTTTAGTTGGACCTCGACTCAAGGCAATTGGGCCGGTTCACGCCCAGGACGGTGCTCACTAAGATGCAACGCCGAATGGCCCAGCTTCCGCTTCACACCGGCAAGGCCCCGGCTTGGCTATTCCAGCGAATGCACAGGATGGCAGGCGCGGTTGTCCAATTGATCGTCGCCGACCGCGGCGCGGACGAAATGCTCGAGCGCCTNNTGGCCGTCGTCGACGAGTACGGATCCGGGGAGATGCTCGTGCGCCTTGCCGATCCGTGGTGGTTTCAGGCGTTCGGGTGTGTGCTGGGCTTCGATTGGCACTCCAGTGGCTTGACGACGGTTACGTGCGGCGCTCTGAAGGAGGCGTATGGCAGGCTCGGCGACGAGCTCGGGATCCATGTGGCCGGTGGGAAGGGGGCGACTTCGCGGCGAACCCCCGATCAGTTGGCCGCGATCGCTGATCGCCACGGTCTTGACGGCGACAAGCTGATCTATGCCTCCAGAATGTCGGCGAAAGTGGATTCGGCCGCTGTCCAGGACGGGTACCAAATCTACGCCCACAGCTTCTTCTGCAGCGACGAGGGCGCGTGGTGCGTCGTGCAGCAAGGCATGTCGCAACGCAGCCAGTACGCACGTCGTTACCACTGGCTCAGTGAGGCGATCGAGTCGGGATCGGGTGGTTTCGTGTGCGAGCCACATAGTGCCATCGCCGCGACGGCACAGGTGACCGGCCAGTTGATGCTGAACATGGTGGCCGCGGAAGCGGGTCGGTCGCGCGAGGCTACCGCAGGGCTTGCCAGGGCGCATCCTGACGAACTTCTGCGCGAGCTGGGTTCCGGCGCCTCGCTGTTTCTGCCCAATCGCCACCGTGTCCTGGCGGGCGACGTGGACACGGCGCGCTTGGCGAGGATTCAGCGTGTGACACATGAGCAGTCGCCTGCGACGTTCGAAGCGCTGCTGGGTGTTCGGGGCGTTGGGCCGAAAGCAATTCGAAGCTTGGCGCTGATCGCCGAACTGATTTACGATGCCCCGGTCTCGCGCCGCGATCCGGCCTCGCACGTTCTGGCCGCGACGCCGCCGGCGACATTCAGTTACGCACATGGCGGGAAGGACGGTCACCCCTTCCCGGTAGATCGCAGCCTGTACGACGAAAACATCGCGATCCTGGAGCAGGCGGTTCGGCGAGCCAAGATCGCCCCGGCCGCCAAAGACGGCGCCCTGCACAGGCTGGCCGTGCTCGTCCGGCAAAGCGGCGGTCGGAAGCGAGGTTGACCCGCCCCCACCCGAACGACCGGCACGGCGCGGCAAGGCATGAGTCTTTCCCATCCTTTCGTGCTTGGTATAGTTAGCGCACAGCGTCACGCTCAGAGCTTGCTTTGACAGGTGCTCCGGCAGCTGCGGGAGAGCGGGCCCGACGTGACCCGAGGCCGAAGGGACCGCGCCGAATGATCGCTTGCGGCGAAGCGAAGCTAAGGTCTCGGGCGCGCTCCGATTGTTAGGCCAGCGCTGCGGTTGCCCGCGGCAATCGGCAGATGTGCAACGCAGTCCAGGAGGCAGTTGATGCTCCGGCGACACGGCCAGTTGATGATGACGCTCCAGATTATCTGTGATCTGGTTTGCACGGCTGCGGCGTGGGTGGCGGCGTATCCGGTCCGTTTTGCGTTCCTATCGGCGGAGAAAGGCAAGCCCGCGTTTCGCGAAGAATTCCTGCCGCTCCTGCCCCTGCTGCTGATCGTCTGCCTGATCACGTACACCATCAGCGGGCTGTACCGGCCGCGCCGGCTTCAGTCACTGTGGATTGAGTTCGGGCAGCTCCTCAAGGCGTTCACGTTGGCGTTCCTGGTGTTCATAGGGATCGTTTACTTCCTGATAGGCTTGGCCCCCTTTCTTCCTGACGAGCACGTGCGCTCACGAAAGCTGATGGGGGTTTTCTTTCTTATTGGGGTTGCAGCGCTGTCGGTGTCGCGTATCACGTCCCGGCAGTTGCTCCGGTCGATCCGGCGGCGCGGGTGGAACCTTCGGTACGCGGCGATCGTCGGAACCGGTCGAACCGGACAGTCCCTGCTGCACACGCTACGCAGGAACGCGTGGACGGGCATGGTCGTCAGCTACTTCGTTGACGAAGAGCCTGGCCGGCGGCAGACCGAACTCTACGGTGTGCCGCTGGTCGGCGGCTTCGAGCGGCTCAGCCAGATTCTCGACGCCCGCCCGGTCGATGCGGTATTCGTGGCCCTTTCCCGTGAGCAGGGCGGCCAATTGGATCTGGTCCTCGACGGTCTTTCACGTACGTCGGCCGACGTTCGCCTGATCCCGGACATTCACGCGTTCTACCGGCTGCGGCCCGGAGTGAGCGAACTGGACGGTCTGCCGATCGTCTCGCTGCGCGAGGGCCCGCTGTTCGGCTGGCAGGTTGCCGTCAAACGGGTCTTTGACGTGGTCATCGCATCGATCGCCCTGGTCGTAGCCGCGGTGCCGATGCTTGTCACGGCTGCGGTGATCCGGCTGACCAGCAAAGGTGCATCGCTATACCGGCAACGCCGGATGGGGATGGATGGCCGCGAATTCACCATGCTCAAGTTCCGCACTATGGTCGAAGATGCCGAGGCCCAGACCGGCCCGGTATGGGCCGGCGCTGACGACCCGCGCTGCACGCGCGTCGGGCGCTTTCTGAGGCGAACAAGTATCGACGAACTCCCACAATTGCTGAACGTACTTTCCGGTCAAATGTCACTGGTCGGGCCTCGGCCGGAGCGACCGGAGCTGATCAACGACTTCAAACACGAGATCCCGCGGTACATGCTGCGCCACAAGATGAAGGCCGGCATGACCGGCTGGGCACAGGCGCACGGGCTTCGCGGCCAGACGTCGCTGCGAAAGCGCCTTCAGTACGACCTGTACTACATTAATAATTGGAGCCTCTGGCTCGATGTACGCATCCTCTTCATGACGGTCGCCGGCGGGTGGGTGTACCGGCAAGGCTGATCACCGGGAGGCGGCGGTGATTCGACGGGCGGGAACATGGTGGTTGGCGGCGGCCGCAACAGCGGTGATCGGCTGTCGGACACCGTCAGATGTCCCAACGTATCCGTGCTGCCACATCGATGAGGAACTGACGCTCGACGGGATCCTGAACGAGTCGCCGTGGGCCGAGGCCCCGCGCGTCGAGCTGGTACGAACCGACAGCGGCAAGCAACCAGCTTTGCCCACCCACGCTCGTATGCTCTGGAGCGACGATTACTTCTACGTCGGCTTTTGGTGCGCAGACCACGACATCGCCGCCGAGATGACCGAGCGGGACGCGCCGCTCTACAAAGAGAACGAGGTGGTAGAAATCTTTCTGACTCCGCTCGGCGATCCGTCGTCCTATTTCGAGTTGCAGATCAATCCCAACAACGCCGCGTATGACACGGCTGTGTTCAACCCGGAGGGGGTCGGCAGCGGTTGCCGGCTGGACATCTCCTGGACATGCGCCGGGCTGCGCCACGGCGTCCAATTGGCCGGCACGCTCAATGACCCGTCCGACCGCGACACCGCTTGGTCATGTGAGCTGGGCATTCCCATTACTACGATGATCGCCCCGGGTAAGTCCGTCCAGCCAGGCGACCGCTGGCGCGTGAACTTGTACCGCGTCAACCGTACACCGGAAGGCGTCGAGTACGCGGCATGGTCGCCGACCGGCGCGATCGACTACCACCGTCCGCGGCGCTTCGGCGTGGTCAAGTTCGTCCGCTGAGGCGAAACATCGAGGACACGCTTGATTCAACTACCGGACTCACGTGTCATGTTCGTTCGTTGCTGCGAACGCTCTGTTGGGATTGCGCTGATGACCGTCATCGCAACCGAGGCGCCGGGTGCTTCCAACCTGACCTCGCGGGTCGAAAGCATCGACGGCGTACCGACGTTACACGTTAACGAAAAGCCGGTTGCTCCTTTGATGTTCTGGGGGGGCGCCAAGCCCGGCTCGGTCGAGGCCACGGAGCAATGGGCGACGCGCACGTTCTCGTTCCTCTGCCCCAAGACCGACGAGGGCGGTGCGGCTTGTCATCTGCGGTTCGGCGATCGCGCCGGCCGGCTCTGGATCGATCGCGTGACGGTCGTTGCGGATGGTGGGGCGGTCGTTCTCGACGACGATTTCTCGAGCGGTCGGTCCGGCTTCGAGCGCACGTGGCGACTGTTCGTCAAGAGCCAGGTCGGCACAGATGCGCAAGCGACCGTAGAGGCGCTGGGTGATGGCAGCGTGCTGCACGTCAACGTAG
>JABAOF010030609.1_pt1 | contig 10378 bp, 10 predicted proteins | sample 7062171 | NCBI WGS metagenome assembly JABAOF01 (sample SAMN14538628, study PRJNA623070) | marine sediment metagenome | biome: marine biome [ENVO:00000428]; feature: marine pelagic biome [ENVO:01000023]; material: deep marine sediment [ENVO:00002113] | place: India: Gulf of Khambhat ... | reverse complement strand
GTTTCACCAACTATCAAAATCGGATTGCATCGGCTGGCAGCCACAAGTTTAATCATTTTGAGAGTATTGAGAATGGCTTTACTGCAGCCGACCATGGAGACAGAGCCGGCTAAGTCTTCAGCAAAAAAATGACTTGTGTTTTGTTCAGAGTGATTGGAAGTTTTTGATGTAATTTTTATCCTGTTTATAATTTGCTCCAACTGAGCATAATCCTGACTTGACTTCAGATAGTCATAGATCCCGGTCTGTATAAACTCTGTGGACAAGTCGGTGTTGTTATCATCAATGCCAACCACCACGATGGGAACATCGATTGAATTTTTATCGGCCCTATTACGGAATTCATGGATATGGCGCGGGCCAAACCGGTGGTCGAAAAGCATTAAATCCGGATTGACTGTTTGAACGACATCCAGAGCATCGGCCAAGTTATCGGCCCCAAATACTTCCTGGCCATACTCCTGAGCCAGCTGCTGAACTTCGGGGTCCTTACTTACTACAACAATTCTTCTTAAACTCATCCTTGTCCAAAATTATATAAGAGTTGTTCAGCGCTAAGTAAGTTGTCTTCACGTTATGCAGGTATTTTACACTTCATCGAATGTGGATAATATAAAGCCATAAATCGACATACATCCAAAGACAACTTTAATCTTTTTATGGGACCGGCCAATAATGTCACTGATTCCGTCAGCCTCAAAAACACATCGGCATTAAGTAAAAATATTATAGGACATCCCACATCTATTCGGCCTGAGGCCGCTCTCAAAATGTGTTGGATAAGAAGGCAACGCCAGCAGCGAGAAGACATAGCTTTTTATGGGACGTATTAGTGTCACCAAGCAAACTAAAACAGAAAAACAAAAATTTTCAGCATGACCATCAAGTCCAAGCCGGAAGAATTTTCTGGGTACAGGAAAATTTATCCTCTAAGAGAATCTTTTCAAAAGGTGATTTCTACCTTTATTCAACTTTTTAGGCTCCGTAACGTTCGCTGTGAAAGGAAGTTATAAATCACAAAACCAGCGATGCTTGTAATGTGGCACAACAATTGCTTCCTTTTGCCTGTAGCGCATACCAGTATGGCGTCGAGTTGCGACCAACAACATCGGGATTTGAAAAGAAATGTAGTTTTCCGTATTTTGAAAAAGGTTGAAAAGTTATGGAGCCAATATCAGCAACAAACACGGCAAGTAACNNTGGAACCGTTAGACAATAATGAGATGGCTTCCCAGCTGGCCCAGTTCTCACAACTACAGCAGCTCGAATCAATGAACGAAAGCTTCGCAAAGGTACTTGCTACTACTGAGCTTACCTATGCTAATTCGTTGATAGGCAAAGAAGTTTCATTCATGCTGGAAAACGAGACGGGTGACACAGATATCACGAGCGGCATAGTCGAGCAAGTTTATAATAACCTTGACGGGGAAATATTCTTGAGAGTAGGAGACTATATGTTTGGTTTGGAAAATGTAATATCCATCAAAAACTAAATTTAGATTTAAGGTTTCGATTTAAGGTTTGGATTTAAGGAGATATAAAAATGAGTTTTGCATTATCAGCCGGGGTTACCGGGCTGCAAGCCCACCAGAAAATGATTGATGTAGCCGGCAATAACCTGGCCAACGTCAATACTACCGCCTTTAAGGCCAGCAGAATAACCTTCTCGGAACTGCTGAGTGAGACGATAAAAAAGGCATCACAGCCAACAAGTACCGTCGGCGGCACCAACCCCCAACAGATGGGCAGCGGTGTTGGAGTAGCCGGTATAACCCCAAACACAACACAGGGCAACATTGTAAATACTGGTAATCCGTTAGACCTGGCGTTAGAAGGAGAAGGCTATTTTGTGGTCAGTGACGGTCAACAGAACATCTACACTCGTGCAGGTGCCTTTGCCGTTGATGCGGACTCAATTATGGTTGACCCCTCCACAGGCTATCGCGTCCAGCGTATCGGCTCATTGGGCGAAAGTGACGGCTTCCAGATTGCCGGTGACAGTGACCTGCATGTACCTTACGATGTCCCGATGCCGGCAAGGCTTACGTCACAAATAGTAGTATCCGGAAATTTAAGCGCCGATGAGACGTTTATGGCACCACAAACACAACTGCTGGCCTCGAATGTAACTTACACCCAAAACAGCACTGCGGCTGTCGGAACCACATTAATCAAAGACCTCGACCAATATGCTGGAACGCTGACCGCGGGAGTGATTACCTTCTCCGGTTACAAACCGGATGGTACTGCCTTAGGCGGCAGTCCAACCACGGATCTGACGATGGATGTTACTGCGACCACCACATTACAGGATGTACTGGACTACTTGAACGTTGACGAAGGTGGTGCTCGGACTGCGGAGGTTCAGACGGTAACACTGACGGGCGGTGGAGGGATACCAGATGAAGGTAAGTACACCTTAACATACGATGGCGCAACAACCACGGAGCTTGACTATGATGCAGATGTCGCAACGATTACAGCTGCCCTTGATGCCTTGTCAACCACTCCTGCTACCGGTGGCATAACACCGTCAGGAATTTTGGCGACTGGTACAACTTTTACTTTTGATAGTTCAATGGGTGATTCAGATGGTGAGGTTCCCCTGATTACAATTACCAGTTTTGGTTTAAAAGATGGTGGTGTAGATGTAACTGGAGTGTGTGCAGAAACCGTAAAAGGCCATGGTCCGCACGGTGTTCTTGACGATGCGACGGCGTCTTTGGTCAACGGCCAAATACGTATAACCGATGCAACCAGCGGCTACAGCAAATCGGATTTGACTATGGCATGGAGTGGCGACGGCACGCTTACAATGCCGGCGTATTTCGAGATGTTGACCGTTGGTGGCGACGAGGTCAGAAGCGTTAATATTAAGACTTATGACTCTCAGGGTGGTAAACACGTTTTCTCAGGCGCATTTGTCCGGACAGATACCCCCAATACGTGGGACATGGTGCTGACTTCAATCACCGGCAATATCAATGAGATAACTATAGCAAATCGGCGTATCGAAGATATAACCTTTGACGCTACGAACGGTTATTACACCGGTTTGGGCGGCAGCGACCCAGCCGAATTTGTAATAAGCTTTGCACAGGACCCCTCGAATCCACAAACCATCAGCTTAGACCTTGGCACCATAGGCTCACTAAACGGCTTGACACAATTCGCTGGAAACTCTACAGCAGTAGCAAAAGAACAGGATGGCTACGAAGCAGGTAATCTGTCCACGGTATCGGTCAATAAGGAAGGCATAGTTATCGGTGCTTTCTCTAACGGCATCAAGAAGGACATTGCAGCGGTACAGATAGCATTGTTCCAGAATACATCAGGTCTGGAAAGCATCGGCGGCGGATACTTCACTACTTCGGCCAACTCAGGAGCGCCGGTAGCTACGCAGGCGATGACCGGTGGTGCCGGCTCCATTCATGGTGGAGCATTGGAAAAATCCAACGCAGATGTGGCGACTCAGTTTGTTTCTATGATTCAAGCCCAAAACGGCTTCCAGGCCAATGCAAGGACCATCAGAGTCGCCAACGACATATTGCGAGAGCTGAGTAACCTTATCAGATAGTAACTTTGGAAATTTAAGATGCCCATAGCACAAGTTATGACAGCAGGATTTAATGTCATTGTTCTGGCACTTAAACCGGTGGAGCGGTGGAAGGCCGCGGGGCGGCTTGGTACCAGCATGACTGAACCATGGTTTATTCTAACAGGAGTGGCTGTCATAATCGTATTAGCTGGGCTGCTGTTGATGATTAGCTTACGTCGAATAGCGCGGGAACGAAAGGTTAGTGGGCAGCTATTTTTTGATTATGCCGAACAACGGGGACTAAGCGGACGGGAGCAACAAATTTTGCTTGAGATAGCATATAGGGCAGGACTTAAGAGAAGCCAGTCTATTTTTACCATGGTCCGCGCCTTTGATCACGGAGCAGGTAAGATGATAGAGGACAGCCTTGCCCAGCAGGGTGCAGAAGCAAGCCAACGGTTAAGAACCGAACTGTCCTTCCTGCGAGAAAAGCTTGGCTTCCAGAAAAAATCCTCCGTCTCAATAGGCTCGCCAACGAAATTGAAGAAACCAAGCAGCAGACAGATTCCCGAAGGTAAAAAACTCTATATAAACCGTCGTAAAACTCCTGACTTAGGTGATATTGAGTCCACGGTTATTAAAAACGACAATATGGAGTTTACTATCAGATTAACAACATCGGTGGAAAGTAAGCTGGGCGAGTTCTGGCGTGCGCAATATTATTTTGGCACCTCGGTCTGGGAGTTTGATACATCTGTAGTTCGTTGTTATGGCGACATTCTGGTTTTGAATCATAGCGATGATATGCGGTTCATTAGTCGCCGGCGCTTCTTGCGTATTCGAGTAAACAAGCCGGCCTTCATTGCACGCTTTCCATTCTCAAGAATGTTGAGGCCAAACAGCATCAGCAACAAAGAGGTTCCTGGAGCGAAGCAAGGTTCGGAAAATGCCTCCGGCAACACCTGGGGACCTCCGGAATTTATACCTGCGACTGTTATAGAGCTGGGCGGCCCTGGTCTGCGTATAGAGGCCCCATTGGAAGTAAAAGCAGGCGACAGAGTATTGGTAATAGTTAATCTGAGTGAAACAATCGATGCTCGATACTCGATACCGGATACTCGTCGAGAATCGAGAAACGACCCGCCAACGGCGGGTTTTGATCGGAACCCAGCTTTGCTGGGTCAAGAATCGAGAATAGTAGAAGATATTGGCGAGGTCAGGCACGTCAGAGCTATAGAAGATGGTTTTTCAATAGCAGTGGAATTGACGGGCTTAAGCGACTCAGACATCGGTGAGCTAATTCGTGCTGCCAACGCAGCTTCAATAAGAACCAATAGCAACCTTCAAGATACTCCGAGTTCCGTAAACACAGAAGAAAGAAAACGTTTCGGAGCCGGCGGCTGTGCAAGGAATCTGAAAATGTCAGAGCTTACAGACCAAGTTAGTTCAAGCATTAATGCATTAACAAAGGAATTTGAGATAATAGCGCACAATCTGGCCAACGTAAGCACGGCCGGATTTAAGCGTAGAAGCAACGCTTTCTCACAATATATTGAGACACCAGGGGCGGGGACAGAGACATATTTACCCGGAAGCATTGAACTAAACTCGGTATTTGATTTTTCCCAGGGCAATCTTGTGGAGACAGGCCGGCCTTTGGATATTGCTCTGTACGGCAAGGGATTTTTTGTCATAGAGACACCTAATGGGCCGCTGTACAGACGCAACGGGATGTTCTGCACAAACCAAAATGGTCAAATAATGGATTCTCAGGGACGAATTATAGCGGGTGAGGCAGGGCCAATCACGATACCGAGTGATGTGGGAATCGAGCAAGTGAGTGTCTCAAGTGACGGAAGCATCAGTGCCGGCGGCATACCCATCGGAAAATTCAGACTGGTTGATTTCGGAGACAACGAAGACAAACTTGTGCCATATGGAGAGAACTGTTACGCGATGCCGGATGAGAATATACAACCTGTCGCAGCAGAAAATATAGTTGTTAAGCAGGGCTACCAAGAGGCCTCCAACGTAAAGATCATAGATGAATTAGTGGATATGATAATGGTGTCCAGGCTCTATGAGGCAAATATGAAGTTTTTTACAGCCAGTATGGAAGTGGCCAACACTATTATAAGTGCAATTATGGCCTGATACAGAGGACAGAAAACAGAAGACAGAAGACAGAGGACAGAAGACAGATATCTGACATCTGACTTCTAACATTTGACAAGGAGAACAATATTATGTTAAGAGCATTTTCCACTTCAGCGACGGGTATGGCGGCCCAGCAGTTAATGGTGGACACGATTGCTAATAATCTCGCCAACATCAACACTACGGGTTTCAAGCGGAGCCAGGTTTCTTTTCAGGATTTGCTTTATATAACTCTAACGGAGCCCGGCACCGAAGTGGTTTCCGGCACAAATACACCCACCGGCCTGGAAATCGGTAGCGGCGTCAAAACCGCAGCTACCGTAAAAGTTTTTACCGGGGGTGAGCTTGAGAACACCAACAAACCCCTCGATATAGCCATTTCAGGCGAAGGCTTTCTTCAGGTAACTATGCCGAATGGTGATATAAGATACACGCGCGACGGCGCGCTGCAACTAAATGCCAATGGTGAGTTAGTTACCGTCTCCGGATACCGATTAGAGCCCCCCATCACCGTTCCAATAGACGCCACCTCTGTAGATATCGGTAAGGATGGAGGCGTTAATGTTACTGATGCGGCGGGGACACAATCGGTTGTCGGTACTATTCAGTTAGCACGTTTTCCTAATCCAACGGGTCTTTCCAGTGAAGGCGATAACCTGTATGCGGAGACCTTAGCAAGCGGCATGTTAACGACCGGCACAGCGGGAGAGAGTGGTTTCGGTACTATCCAGGCGGGATTTCTGGAAAAATCGAATGTCCAGATGATAACCGAACTCGTCAACCTTATCACGGCCCAACGAGCATACGAGACGAACTCCCGTGCAATTCGAGCGGGAGACGAAATGCTAAGGCAGGCAAATCAAATAGCAAGGTTCTAATTGAAAGACCATTATGAGTAATAAAAATAGCACAAGAGCACAAGGGCACAAGAGCATAAGAATACTCGTAAGCTGTGTATTTATGACTTGTGCGATTTTCTGCCAGGCATCGGTGAATACACAAGCCGACAACACGAAGAAGGATTCTGCTCTCCAGGTTTACCTGCCGAGGGAAATTACAGTCAAAGACAGCAGCTTAAGTCTTGGCCAGGTCGGCATAATTCGAGGCAAAGAATCTCTTGTATCCAAGGCGAGCGAAATCGCATTAGGGCGGATTTCAGTGCCGGGGCAGAAGATTGTTATCGACCGGGCAATGGTTTTAAGCAGATTGGCCTCAAACGGCATCCCTGCATCGAAAGTAACATTCACCGGTGCAGAAAAAATAACGGTACAACAGCAAGAGCAAACCATCCGCAGTATTGAATTTGTTAAGTTAGCAAGCTCCTTTCTGGAAAAAAATCCTCCCGTCGTTTCAGCTTGTGGATTCAATCCAATACGGAGGCCTAAAGATTTCATCATCACCGGTAGCAGCAAAGATATAAGATTGTCTCCTCGATTAGTCCAAAGCAGAGCAAGAAACCAGGCAAAGGTTGAGATTACCATTCTTTCAGGCGGCAAAAAAATCGATGTGCGTGAGGTAACTTTCGGATTGACGTACAATGCCGCCCGAGCAGTAACGAAGGTTGATATTCCCGCAGGTGCGGTTATCAGTCCTGATAATGTCAAGATAGAAAAGACGATATCGAACTATCCGGAGTCGCCTAATCGGAGGCCTCCTTACGGCCTCATTGCCAAGCGTAAGATACCGGCAAAGACCGTTCTTCGTCCAAATATGTTGGGCCCTGTCAAGTCACCAATCATTGCTAAGCGCAATCAAAAGGTTGTTATTCGAATTGACAGGCCTGGTTTTTTGATTACGGCTGTTGGAAAAGCTATGCAGGATGGTCGAGCCGGTGAATATATAAAAGTTCGAAACGTTGACTCACAACGAATAATCTTAGTCAGAGTCAACGAAGACGGAAGTGTGGTACCTGTTTTTTAGAAGGAGAAATAAATGAACAGAAAACAGAGAACAGAGGACAGAAGACAGACTCTGACTTCTGAGATAGTCCTTGTCTTGATGGTTCTCGTACTCTTGCCGGCTACCTGCCTGCAGGCAGGTTCTATCTGGGCCAAGAGAGACAAGAATATGAAGGAATTATACGCCGACGATGTGGCCCGTCAGATAGGTGATATCCTGACCATTGTGATCAGCGAAGACAGCAAGGTCGATAACAAAGCAAAAAGGGATTTAAAGAAGGACACTAATCGGTCAAACGCCTTTAATGGGGAGCTAGGAATCACGACGCCGAATCATAATATTCTACCTCGTATGCCCGGCTTCACGATGAGTGCTACCTCGGGAAATGAGCTGAAAAGCAAGGCTGATTACAAAGACGAGCGCAAGTTTGAGGACCAGGTTAGTGTAGTAGTGGTGGATATCCTGCCTAATCACAACCTTGTGGTCATGGGGACTCGCAGCCGTAATATCGCAGGTGATATACAAACCATTGAGGTAAGCGGTATAGTCAGGCCGAGCGATATTGCATTTGATAACACGGTCAAGAGTGAACAGGTGGCAGATTTTCGTATTGTTAGTAAAAATTCAGGCGTCGCGGCACCCTACACAAGGCCGGGCTGGCTCGGCGGTATATTTGACATTATTTGGCCGTTTTGATTGTACTGTCTGCACAGGTTTATTTTTTGAGAGTAATAGCTTATGAAATCGATAATACAAGCTAAAGAGCAAAAGAGCATAATGGTCCTTATGACCTGTGCATTGCTGGCCTGTGTGCTTATGGCTGGAGCCGGGCAATGCGAGCGAATAAAGGACATTGTTGATATTCAGGGGCTTCGGAGCAATCCACTTTCAGGCGTTGGCTTGGTCATCGGCCTGGCCGGTAACGGCGACAGCGGTGTGCTATCGCGACAAATGCTTACAAACATGCTGAGGGAATCGGGATTAGTTCTTACTCCCACCGATTTGACCAGCGGTAATATTGCAGTGGTTTGGGTTACAGCAGAATTAGGTCCCTTTGCCCGAGAAGGCTCACGAATCGATGTTGACGTCTCTGCTATAGGAAATGCCAAAAGCCTCCAGGGCGGAAAGCTGTTGCCGACACCCCTGAAAGGTCTTGATGGTCAGGTTTACGCCATAGCGGACGGAGGAGTTTCAATCGGCGGCTGGACAGCAACAGGCGATAAGGCTTCGATTACAAAAAACCACCAGACGGTCGGTCGAATTCCCAATGGAGCAGTAGTTGAAAAGGAAGAAATAGCTACATTCGTCGAATACATTGGGGGCTATAGACTTATCACGCTTAATCTTAGAAACAGCGATTTTTCAACAGCAGAGCAAATCGGCAAAGCCATTAATCAGAATTACGCGAACAGCGCAATAGTAGTTGACGCCGGTACAGTTACAGTTAAAGTTCCAAGCGAAATTAGTCAGGAAGATATAGCCGGCTTTATCGTCGATATTACAAAGCATGAAGTGAAGGTTGATGTTCCTGCGGTGGTGGTTATCAACGAGCGCACCGGCACTATCGTGGTCGGCGAAAACGTCGGCATATCAGCAGTGGCGATTTCGCAGGGCAGCCTTGTTGTAAAAATCAAGGAAATGCCAATTGTTTCACAGCCAACCGCGCCTTTCTCTGATGCCGGGGACACTAAAGTTGTTCAAGACACGTTGATAGGAATCGAAGAGGACGAAGGACATCTGATTCCTATGTCCCGGTCGGTTACCGTCTCAGAGTTAGCCAAAAGCCTTAACGGCATAGGGGCCACACCAACAGACCTGATAGCGATATTTAATGCTTTGAAAAAGGCCGGCGCCCTTCAAGCCAAGCTGGTGATAATGTAGGAGCAATTTAATGGACAGCGTCAAATTGATATTAACCGAACCAGTCTCACCGCCGGCCATGCTGGAGCAACTCGACAAATCAATGCTCAACAGCATTTCGGAAGGGAAAAAGAAGCAAGCAGCAAAAGATTTTGAATCAGTTTTACTGACTAAGCTGCTGGACGAAATGAAAAAAAGTATCGTGGACTGGGACTCTGAAAAAGACGGAGCCTCCAAGCAGATTCATGGAATATTCTGGCTGTACCTTGCGCGGGATATTGCAAACAACGGCGGTCTTGGACTGTGGAAGGATATATATCAATCTCTAACCAACGCTGAGCATGCAAACACAGTACGGAAAAACAGAATTCAGATGACAGAGGACAGATAACAGAGATGTATTTCGTCCTCTTTTTCTGACTTCTGACTAAAGATGGGCATTTATGAAATCGACGGCAAGTGAAATAGAAGATAAAGTTGATGAGCTGCTGTCTTGTCTCGACAAAGACAGCCAACATATACAAGAGAGCTTGTCGCGATTGAATAGACTTCGCAGCCTGGTTATCAAGCGCGACGATGCCGCTTTGGGCAAACTGCTTGAGGTTATCCGGGTTGAGTCGGACAAATACAGAAGCCATGAATCAAAACGGCAAACGATACGAAAAGAATTGGCAAACGCTCTTGGGTGTAACACAGAGCAAATGACTTTGTCGGCGCTGGAAGCAAGTCTGCCAAAAGGGAAAAAAGCTCAGGTAATCCAGAGGAAAGCGAAGTTAATGTCACTGATTAAAGAACTTAAGAAAGAATATTTAAGCACGGCTTTGCTTTTGTCTGAATGCGCCAGATTCAACAACCTGCTTTTGAAGAGTGTCTTTGACCTCGGCAAGACAGGGGCGGTTTACTACAACTCCAATGGTGCGACCA
>JABAOF010021289.1_pt3 | contig 10383 bp, 13 predicted proteins | sample 7062171 | NCBI WGS metagenome assembly JABAOF01 (sample SAMN14538628, study PRJNA623070) | marine sediment metagenome | biome: marine biome [ENVO:00000428]; feature: marine pelagic biome [ENVO:01000023]; material: deep marine sediment [ENVO:00002113] | place: India: Gulf of Khambhat ... | reverse complement strand
AACATAGACGACATACACAAGGCCCTGGGAAAGTTCAAGAAGAAACTGGAAGGCATAGGGATCAAGGTCAAGCCCGTTGCAGAATAGCTCTGAGGGCTCCCATAACGTCCTCTACTTCTTCTTTTTTCACCACTCTTCGACTTGAACTGGTGCGATAAATTTTCTCTCTCAGTTCTTCGTTTTCATCAATAATTTTTCTCAGTCTGTTGGCACACGAAACTCCAGCTTTAATAGCAACCTCATCAAGATTTTCGTATTCTATACCATCACCAATTAAAGGATAATCATATTTTGTCTTCCTGCGGGGGGGTTTTAATTTTTTAATGAACCCACAAACGTAAGGGACATCTTTCCCAAGAACGCAATGAGTTTTCCCCTGCTCGAATACCCTGACAGTTCCATCTTCTCTTAATGCCTCCACTATCTCCTCCGCGTTCGGATGCTTTTTGAGTATCCTGAATACATCTCCAATAGAATATAGCCTTTCATCAGCAAGATTCCCCGGAGTCAAATTCTCCTCCAACAGGTCAAGTATTTTATCACCAGACATTTGACTGTCTTTGCTCTGTATGTACCTTAATACCATCTCCCTCTCTCTAGTTACTTTCTCTCCAGAACCCGAGAACCCTACCACGTTCAAGATATTATGAACATCATCCAGTTTGACACTTGATATTTTCCACTGAAGTACGCCATCATAAAGCTCTCTTTCTCTATTACCACGTATATAGGGGAATGGATGTTCGATACTCATTTTTATTGATTAATGGAAAATTTTAAATAATGAAATACGTGAAAGTTTGTCCAAAATGCAGCGGGAGAATACGCATACACCATCCAAATATTTTCTCCAAGATGGGATTCCTGCCAACCGAATACAGATGTGAAAAGTGCGGTTACGTGGGGAAATACGTTTTAGAGGTTCCTATAAACGAACTGGAAAAACACAAAAAACTTCTTAAAGAGAAGGCCAAAAGGAAAAGGTAATGGGCGTGAAGGGATTCGAACCCTCGACCTCAGGCTTTCTTCGCTATCATTGGGAAAATTCCCTCAAATCTTCCAAGCTATCCGTTCCCCGCTATGCGAGGAACTGCTTAGAAGACCCGCGCTCTACTGCTGACCGAAGCAGAAGTTTTCTGCTTCCATCGAAATTTCCAGCTGAGCTACACGCCCATATGAATTAGATTATATTAATTATATTTTAAATAATAGAATATTATGAATTTCATAAAGTATTTAAGTAAGTTGAATTTGCATAAAATACTCAAAAATAAGTATGAAATAATCAAAGATGAGGGAGAAGAATACGCAACCATTCTAATGAAGAATAAACTGATGAGACCCGTATTGCCAATATTGGAGGACGTTCACGGTCTGAACAGATCAGAATACGAGAGGATCGGGCCGGCCGGGAACAGCTCCGAACGATTTAAGCGTATTGTTGTATACAAAAAGAGGACTTGAAATGAAGGTTGATTTAAGGAAGATAGAGAGCAAATGGCAGGAAAAGTGGAAGCGATCGAAGGTTTTCGAGCCGAAGGCTGAGAAGAAAAGGAAGAAATTCTTCTTTACAACCCCCTATCCGTATATTTCCGGGAGCCTTCACATAGGACACGGAAGGGCGGTAACAGAGAGCGATATTTACGTAAGATACATGAGGATGAAGGGACTGAATGTTCTGTACCCTCTCGCATTCCACATAACGGGAACCCCCATTCTTGGCATATCCTCTGCCATCAGAAGCGGGGACAAGAAAAAGAAAGAACTTTACAAGGGCTATGTCAAGAACTACGTAAAAAACGAGAAGGAGGTGGAAAGGATCTTGAAATCCTTTGAAAAACCATGGAACATCGTGAAGTTCTTCTCTCCCAAGATGATGGATGAATACTCTTCTCTTGGCCTGTCAATAGACTGGACTAGGAGATTTACGACAGGGGATCCGGACTATCAGAAGTTCATAACCTGGCAGTTCACTAAATACAAGGAAAAGGAGTATCTTGTGAAAGGGAGCTACCCTGTCCTGTACTGCCCTAACTGTGAAAATGCAGTGGGAGAAGATGACATACAGGATGCGGACACGGATCCTGTTATCAAGCAGGAATTCACCCTGTTAAAGTTCCGGACGGATGACGGTTTGATTCTGGTTGCAGGAACGCTAAGGCCTGAGACCGTTTTCGGACAGACCAACCTATGGATAAACCCAGATGTCGAATACATGAAGGTTCAGGTGGGGGACGAAACATGGGTGATGAGCAGGGGAGGTTACGAGAAACTCTCCTACCAGAAAAAGAACCTGAAAACCCTGGGATACATAGATGGAAGGGTTTTTGTCGGGAAATACGTGAAAGCCCCTGGAATCGGAAGAGAAATCATAATACTTCCCTCAGGTTTTGTGGATCCGAACATAAGCAGCGGGATCGTTACCTCTGTCCCTAGCGATGCTCCCTACGACTGGGTGGCCCTTAAGGATCTGCAAAACAACAGGGACTTCTGCGAAAGATACGGATTGAACTTCGAGGAGACAGGTAAGATAAAGCCGATTCCGATAATAGACGTTCCCGGCTGGGGAGACCTCTCTGCACTTAAAATCTCCGAAAAGATGAAACTGAAGGACCAGAAAGATCCAAGGCTGGAAGACGCGACACAAACCATTTACAGGGAGGGTTTCCATAAGGGCGTGATGAACAAGAACTGCGGGCCGTACGCCGGAATGAAGGTAACCGAGGCGAAGGACAAGGTCAAGGAGGACCTGATCAGTAAAAAGGAAGCGGACGTTATGTATGAGACATCCAGGGAGGCCTACTGCAGAGATGGGACACGAATAGTGGTTTCAGTCCTTGAGGACCAGTGGTTCCTTGATTTCAACGCTAAGGGATGGAAAGAGAAGGCCTACAGATGCCTGAAACGGATGAAACTACTCCCGGAGACCATGCGTAAGCTTTTCGAGGATACGTTCGATTGGCTGGACAAGAGGCCTGCCGCCCGCAGGCGGGGATTGGGAACGTCTCTTCCGTTCGATAAGAACTGGATAATCGAAAGTCTTTCGGATTCCACAATTTACATGTCATTCTACATACTGAAAAAAATAATAAATAAGTACAAGATCAAATCTGATAAACTGACGAACGAGTTCTTTGATTATGTATACCTTGGAAAGGGAGATCCGAAGACCCTTAGCAGAAGGCTGAAAATAAAGATGGATGCACTCAGGGAGATGAGATCGGATTTCGAATACTGGTATCCAAACGATCACAGGCATACGTACGTCGCCCACCTCTCCAACCATTTGTCCTTCTTCATATTCGCACATGCCGGGATATTCCCGGAGAAGTTCTGGCCAAAGAAAATCTCCTTCCACGGTTTTGTACAGAGCGAAGGTCAAAAGATGAGCAAGTCCAAGGGAAACGTGATCACACTGCTTGACGTTAAGAACAAATACGGGGCGGATACCTTCCGTTCATACATTTCCACCGCCACGACCCTTGACGGGACGTTCGACTGGAAGACCAAGGAAGCAGAGAACATGAAAAGGAACCTCAAGAACCTCTATTCACTTCTCTCGGACATTGCCAGAAAGAGAAAGAAAGGGGAAATCGGGCTTGCCGGAAAATCATTCGTCTCCAGGTTCGAACTTTCGCTGAAGGAGGCGGGAGAGGCCCTGGATGAAATGCGACTCCGTGATTACGGGAATATCGTCATCTATCACATCCCGAGAGAGGTAAAGAAACTTAAGAAAAGAACAAGCCCGGGCGAGCTTAATGCCGTCTACGATCTGATAGCGGAGAAGTACGTAAAAATGCTCAACCCAGTTATTCCACACATAAGCGAGGAGATGTGGGAGAAGCTGGGAAAGGAGGGGTTCGCTTCCCTTGAGAGCTGGCCCAAGTATAACGAGAAGCTAATAGACAAGAATTTCATTGCAGGCGAGGAACTCCTGGATCAAACGATAGAGGACATAAGGAGCGTTCTGAAGCTCGTAAAGATCAAGCCAAAAAGAATAAAACTTTTCGTCTCTGCCAGATGGAAGTATGATCTTTTCAAAAAGCTGAAGAAAAATATCAAAAAGATCAGGGATCCGGGTAAATTAACGAAGGCTGTGATGGACAAGGAACATGGCATGGAGATAGCTAAAATTGTTGCCTCTGTTCTGAAGGATGTAAGCAAGATACCTCTCACAATCCTAGATCAGGCAGGGGAGCTTCAAACGCTGGAGGATTCAAAGGATTTCCTTGAAAAGGAATTCGGATTTAAAATCGATATCATGAAGGCAGAGGACTCGGAAAGCCCGAGAGCCTCAAAGGCATCACCAGGGAAACCAGGGATAGAAGTTGAGTGATCTATTTTTTGGGAAGGATTTCCAGATAGATTTTTTCATTATTTCTACCGTCAATCAACGAGTAGTATATATCAAGTATTTCAGCAGGAGAGTATCTGCTTTTTTTCGGCAACCTGGACTGCCAGGCTATCATTTCCTCAATCTTTAAGATTTCTCCGACCTGAATTTTCATAAATTTGTATTAGGAGTAAATTTTAAATAAACAGGGAACTATTCCACTTTCTTCCCAACAGCGCAGTTCTTTTTGATTTCCACGATCTTTACCCTTACGATCTCCCCTTCTCTCGCTCCTTCAACAAAAACAGCAAAATCTTCGACCTTCCCTACACCATCCCCTCGCTTGGTCGTGTCCTTTATGTATATCGAAACAACATCGCCTTTCTTAACAGGCGGCTTCTTCTTCGTATACTTGTCCTTCTTCTTATGGGATCGCGTGATCCTGAATTCCCTGCGGCCGAACATGCTTGGCATGAGAATATTATGGTGCGGTTATTAATATCGATTTCGTGCATAATTATTAATCGAAAAGTAGTAATAGCCAATAGATTTTTAAAGTTTAGAAATATTCTAATAATGGTAAAATGCCGCTGCCTGGATTTAAAAAGAAATACATTATCGAGGGTGTTGAAGAGGTTTTTGATGAGTTTGACGAATTTGAACACGAAAATCCCATAGAACCTTTACAGTTGAGGCTGCTTCTCTTAAGAGCGCAAAGACCATAGGCGAAAAAATACTCCAACAGAAAATCAACCTGGACCGTTTTAAAAGAGGATACGTTTCAACCTCCGAGAATTCAGCAGGACAGTGGGGCATGTATGTTGCATCCGTAAAAAGAATTTTGGATGAAAAGGGTAAAGTTTTGTATGATTGTAAAAAGGTGGATAAGTGAAAGAAAAAACTTTCCCACCATCGGAATTCAAGGTAACATATATCCATAGCGATCAGAACAAAGAGTTTCAGAAAACATGGGCATGGCTCGATGAGGTGTATAAAGGCGGGAAGGGGATACCAGCAATTGCTTCCATCTCTGATCCCGATGCAAACGGTTTCATGGTCTATGACGGGAATAAAAGGGTGCGTCATGCCAGCGAAAGGGAGTATGACCTAAGGACACTGATCATGTTTAATCAGGCTGATCTGGATACCTATTTGGCAAGCAACACAAAAAAATGGTTCGGAATAACCGATTTCAAAGAACTCCTTGAATTCATGAGAATCCATCTCCAGTATCCCCACGAGGACCAGGAGCTTCCTCCAGAAATAAAGGCGAAGATCCAGAGTAAGGAATGGGAGTGGAAGAATAAGCAGAGAAAGGTTCTCTGGATGGAAGATGATTAATAAGAGATGGTTGAATGAAACCACGAAACAGGGCTGAAGAATTCCTGTTGAAGGACTACGGATACGGTAGGTTAAATGAGGCCGTAGATTACATAAGAGAGCATAAGAGTGGACTTATTTTATCGGAAATCAACAACTTTTTTGACAGAACCATACTTGGAACATGGAAGGGACGTTACCCGCCAAAAAAACACGGAAGATACAGCAGATTTACCCCAAGACACAAGACCCACCCCTTCCCAATGATCTCAAAAATCTGGACAACTGAAGAGGCCTTTAAGTCCCTTAGGACTTTAGAGCAAAGAGGTTACAGTTTAGATTTTCCCTATCACTTAAGCAACTGGGATTTCTGGCATGGACTTCAGAGGAACGAGGTTGAAGAATATATGGAAGAACTTAAAATCACAAAGTTTCCCATGTCCAGATTGACATTGAATAAGGGTGAGAGACAGTCGGAAAAGTGGAAATTTCAGTTGCTTTCCGAGAACGAGAAATTCGCTTTTTACGTGACAGGATCTTCCTCCGGGAACACAAAAACCATAATTGTGGATTTCGATACAGGAGGAGATTTCGTGGAGGAGATAAACGGGTTAGTCTCTGACTATTACAGGCTTTTGAACCTCCTGAATCTTAAAATACAGGGCAGTGAATCATGAGTGAAATGAAAGAGATGTATGGTATTTTAAAAGAAATGTTAAGATATTTGGAGGAGAAAAAATTAAATGAAATATCGGATTTGAACAAATCCTTTGAAACTGCATATCGTAAAGTTTTTCAGATTACAGACAAAGGTGAACTGGCTTTGAAATACGACAACTGCAGGCAGTCCTGCATGACGCCTATTAACTTTCCGGACATGTATGAAGAAGCATTGACGGACGCGAAAGAATGGTTCTCCAAAATCCCCGAACCTGAGGAATGATTTACCCCACCGATAGCTTTATAAAGCCTAATATCAATAAATTATCACTTAGAGATAGTAAATAAATATCGATTGACGACTTGAACCGAAAGCGAAGGTCGTCTTTCGAAACTAAGGGTGTCTAAAACGAATCCAATATATTTGATCGATAACCTAGAGGAGATCGAAAGAAGGTTAGTCGTGTGGCTAATGTTGGAGAAAAACTGAGTGGTTGATATGAAAGGTTTACTTCCAAACTTCCGGATCGGGGTTTTCGTTTTGTTAATTGTTATGCTCGCTTTGGCTGCGAACGTTGAAGCGAGTTCTTACCCTGTTATTGATGAGATCACGATTTATCCTTCAGATCCGGACAAGTATGATGATCTTACCTGTCATGTGGAGGTTTCGGATTTCGACGGAAATCTGGATTACGTAAAATTTGAATGGCACGTTAACGGCGTTTTGAAACGCCAGAACAATCGCTTGGTCTACGGAACGACAGATACAGAGGAAGATATCTTAAGTTCTTGGTTCACAGAACCAGGAGATGACGTTGTTTGTAAAGTCTGGGTATACGACTTTGATGATTACTACGATTACGAGACTCATGCTGTCCACGTGGGGGAACAGAACCAAAATACACCGCCTTCTTCTTCCTACGTGGAGATCACCCCAAGACACCCCAACCCTCAGCAAGATTTGACGTGTTCAGTCTTCGTGACTGACGCGGATGATAATCTTGACTATGTTAACTTTGAATGGTTCGTGAATTACGAAAAAGTCAGGACGAGCAAGAAATATGTTTACGGCTCAAGCGATACCGCCGAGGACCTGCTCCCTCATTATTACACCGAGGACGGAGATTACGTTAAATGCAAGATCACGGTGTTCGATACAGAGGGAGCGAGCGATACCGAATATTCGCAGCCTGTTTATGTTGAGGACGGCGTTGTTCCTCCACCCCCACCTCCATACCCGAACAAGGAACCTGTGGCTGTCCTAACCTCAGGGAATACGTACGTGAATGTTGGTGATTATGTTTACCTTTCAGGCGTGGCTTCCTACGATCCTGATGGTTACGTTATACAATACTACTTTGATTTCGGGGATGGTTCTCATTCCCACTGGCTGCCCAGTTCCTCTCCATACACCTACCACTCCTATTCAGAGGAGGGTGTTTACTACGCGAAATTGAAGGTTAAGGATAACAAGTATCTGGAATCTGACTGGAGTAGGGAGATAGCGATACACGTTTACGATGGTGGAGGTTATTACCATGACTACCCAAGGGTCGACTGGGTTGAGATAGATCCACAATATCCTGACAGGTATGATGATCTTTTTTGTGAAGCCAGCGTATCTGATAACGATGGGGATCTGGATTACGTAAGGATTGACTGGTACGTGAACGGTTACCTGGAAGAGAGTAGAACGATGAATGTCTACGGTTACGATGATGAGGTTTCTGACCTGTTCGATTATTATCATTTTGACGAAGGTGACAGAGTTAAATGTAAGATCACAGTTTATGACGAGAGACACAGGAGTGATTCGGATTATGATATCGTGACCATAGAAGATAATGGACACTATGAGGATGAGCCAAGGATAAGGAGCATTCAGATAGAGCCTGACGACCCGGACGTATTTGACGACCTGACATGTGAGGTCTGGGTGGAGGATGATGACGGAGACCTGGATTACGTGTGGTTCAGATGGTTCGTGGACGACGAGGAAGTGAGGGAGGTCAAAAAGAACGTTTACGGCTATGATGATGAGGTCTCATTCGATCTGGATTCAAGATACTTTGATTACAAGGATTTCGTGAAGTGCGAGGCAACAGTATACGACGAGGAAGACAACCACGAAAGGGATTATGATATTGTTAGAATAGGCGATTACCCATACCCAAGCAAGTATTGCGGACACTCAATCGAATCTTTCGACTTTTCATCCTTTGTGTTGGAAGGCAACAAAGCGTGGGTTGAAGTTGATGTCAAGAACACAGGTCTGAGATCAAGCACGTTAACACTGAATCTTTTCGCTGACAACTCATTGAAGGATACGCATACAGTCTACCTTGTTACAGGAAGGGAGATAACTAAGAAATTCGAATTTTCTCTCCCGCTGGGTACGCATGACATCCGTCTGGAGTCCTACCTGTCTTGTGGTTCTCCTGTGAACAAGTACGCAAGCATCATTGTCTACAAGTACGGAGGTGGCGTGATCATACCACCTGAACCCCCACCCGAGCCTCCGGAGATAACAGAAACATTCGTTTCGATCACCCCGACTCAACTGGACATCGAGATTTACAGGGGGAAAACAATCGAAATAAAGATAGACAGCCCTAGTGAACAGACGTTCAAGATAGAGGTTCTGGACCTGCATGAAGACTGGGTGAATTACCCGAAGGAGGTTAAGGTTGACGGAAGGGAAAGGATTTACGCCTACATAGTTCCGAAGGAGCTCGGAGAATACACCTTCCGCGTGAAGGTCACAACAGGAGACAAAACCTTCGAGGAAACCATAGACCTTTATGTCGCTCCGGAAGGCGAGCTTACCGGCGACGGGGGATTTGATGTAACCGGTCTGATAACAGCAGAAGGCAACTGGGTAGTCGGACTGATCATAGTGGTAATAATTGCTGTAATTATTGTTGTCTACCTGGCGAACAAGAAGTTCAGGAAGAAAACCTACCAGGAACACCTTTACGGAGAGAGGAGATACCCGGAGGAACCCCACCCCAGCAGGCAGCCGATAGGGTCTGGAATGATGAAGGGGAGCGCAGGAAGCGTGAGCCCTCCGGAAGAGCGAATGATCCCTGCAGAGACAGACAGGTATTCTGATCTCAGCTACTTCCCGAGAAAGGGAAGCGATTTCTCACAAAGGCAGTCTTCTTAAAAAGCATTCTGGATAACGAAACGTATAAAAAATTGTTCTTTTGTGAACCCCTGTTAAACCACCACTTTATATTAATATTTAGGGGGCAAATATATAATACTATACATGCCTTCACTCCCAAATCAACATGCTCACGTTTAAACGGCTCTGTAGAAATCATTTGAACAGTATATGCTTATAAAAATTTGTGCCTTAATCTTTTCATGTCATCTGAAATTAGAAAAGGTCAATTGCTGAAACCTAATGATGGAGGTTCGAATTTTTTGTATGTGATAGGTATTGCTGATGATAAATGTAGACTCTACCCAATAAGGTGTGAAGATGGAAATTATAGTGCCCCCATAATCACTAATTTATCGACATTACCTATGAAAAATAGAAACGAACTTGCAGATAATTATGTTCAAGCAGAAGAAAATTTTGATAATAAAAAAATAACTTTACATCTGTAAATTATCTGAAACAAAATAAGGGAACCATACCAACTGTTAATTGGTCACTAACAGGAGGGGGTTCCAATGAAAACTAATTCTAATGGTTTAATAAAGATTGCCAAAGCTCTTGTTTCGGTATGCAAGGGGTCACGAATACCGAGATATTCATGCAAAAAATCAAAGCGTGTATACAAACAACATCAACACGTTATTATCGTATGCCTGATGAAACATTTCAGGCTTCATTACAGGAGCGTAATAGAGTTGTTAAGTATAACTCCTGTCTTGAGGAAGATAATAGGTCTGAAACAATTACCTCATTACACAACGGTTCACAAGTTCTTCAGAAGGTTCAGTACAACCAAAATGGAACTGATACTTGGGCAAACAGTAAAATTGTTTGGCATTTCTGAATCAATTATAGCTGTCGATTCAACAGGTTTCAGTTCAAACACTGCTTCGAGGTATTT
>JABAOF010020981.1_pt1 | contig 10384 bp, 11 predicted proteins | sample 7062171 | NCBI WGS metagenome assembly JABAOF01 (sample SAMN14538628, study PRJNA623070) | marine sediment metagenome | biome: marine biome [ENVO:00000428]; feature: marine pelagic biome [ENVO:01000023]; material: deep marine sediment [ENVO:00002113] | place: India: Gulf of Khambhat ... | reverse complement strand
GACCAAGAAGGGGAACGGATTTGTTTTCAAAGAGTTTTCGTCCCAAGCGCTACTCGAGGCTTTGGAGGAAGCCCTGGAATATTATGCCAAACCTCGTCTCTGGCAGAAGATCATTCGAGCTGGCTTGAGGGAGAATTTTTCTTGGCAGAGTGCCGCCAGGAAATATGCAAGACTTTATCAAACGGCATCGGAAATGAAGAAAGGAGGCTAGAGTGACCGAAGACATCACTCATGTATCCGAAAACACGTTCGAGGAGGAAGTCCTGAAAAGCGATCTTCCTGTTCTAGTCGATTTTTGGGCCCTGTGGTGTGCTCCTTGTCGGATAGTAGTTCCTTCGTTGGAGTACATGGCTCAGACCTACAAAGATAAGCTGAAGGTCAAGAAAGTGAATGTGGACGAGAATCCCAAGATTACTGCCCAGTACGGGATCATGAGCATCCCGACGCTTATCCTTTTTAAGGATGGAGAGCTCAAGGAGACCATAGTGGGGGCTCTTCCGAAAGAGAAGATCGAAGAAACCGTAACCAAACACATATGAAGACAACTCTGGATGCAGTCATCATAGGGGCTGGGCCCGCTGGTTTGGCCGCCGCCCTCTACACAGGGCGGGCAAGGCGCGAAACCCTGGTCCTAGAAAAGGGGATGCCCGGTGGACAGATTCTTCTGTCGGATTTTGTCGAAAACTACCCTGGCTTTCCGGATGGCGCTGTCCCTTTCCAGTTGATGGAGAATTTCCGAAAACATGCTGAAAAATTTGGCGCCAAGATACAAACAGACGAGGCAAAAAAAATACAGCAGAAAGACGATCTCTGGGTAGTTGTCGGGCATAAGGCAGAGTACCCCGCGCGGTCTGTCATCATAGCCACTGGCTCTGTCTACCGTAAGCTGGGGCTTGAAGGGGAGGAGATGCTGACCGGGAAGGGTGTTTCCTACTGTGCGACCTGTGACGGGGCTTTTTTCGCGGATAAAGATGTGGCCGTGGTCGGGGGAGGAGATAATGCCCTCAGGGAAGCGTTATTTTTGACCAAGTACTGTCGATCGGTCAAGATCATCCATCGGCGAAATCAATTCCGTGCTGAAAAAATATACCAGGAGAGAGTTGAGGCCGATGAAAAAATAGAAGTGATGTGGGATACAGCCGTACAAGAGATTCTGGGTAAAGAGAGATTTGAATCGGTTAATGTCAGGAACAAGACAACGAACGAGATTTCTAACCTGAAGTTTGACGGGCTCTTTATCTCTATCGGAATGGACCCGAACTCAGGCTTTGTGAGAGAGCTTTTGAACTTGGATGAATGGGGACAGATCAAGGTTGGCCCTTCGATGACCACTTCTCAGCCTGGTATCTTTGCTGCTGGTGATGTCACCGACGCTTGCCCTGAACAGATGGCTACCGCGGTAGGTACGGGTGTGGCCGCCGCCATAGCTCTGGACAAATACCTCAGTGGGGTCAGACCTTCATAACTTTTATATTTTTATCAGATCTCATTCCTGAGAATAAAAACACCTAGAGAATTTCTTACTCCTTCTGAATTTACGATTATGAAAGTTATGAAGGTCTGACCCCATTCTTATCTTTTTTTTCCCAGCTCCTCGACGTGCTTCTTGAGTTTTTTCATGTCCTTGACAAGATTAACCAGGTGAGGCAGGGAAACCCAAATTTTTTTTGCCTCTCTTATATCGAAAGGAGGAATTCCACCTACGGAAGAATTGGGAGGGATGTCTTTGGGAATTCCGCTTTTAGCGGCGATTGTCACGTTGTCCCCGATCGTGACATGGTCGGATATGCCCACCTGACCCCCCATGAGGACATTCTTCCCGATTTTCGAACTCCCCGCGATGCCAGTCTGGGCAGCAAGGATCGAATTCTCTCCGATTTCAACATTGTGGGCGACCTGAACGAGGTTATCGATCTTGGTGCCACGCCTAATCACTGTTTCTCCTAGAGTAGCTCGGTCGATCGTCGTGTTGGCCCCCACTTCAACATCATCCTCGATCACCACAATCCCCTTTTGAGGGACCTTGATGTGAGCGCCATCTTTTCCTTTCAAGTAGCCGAATCCATCCGCACCGATGACGACACCGTTATGGATGATGACTCGATTGCCAATTCTCGTCTCTTCTCGGATGGATACATGAGAATGAATGGTGGTTTTTCTTCCGATTTTCACTCTTGGGTAAAGACTGACGAAGGGGAAGATAACGGTTTCTGCTCCGATTTCAACCTGGTCTCCGACATACACAAAGGCGCCTACGGCCGCGTCCTTTCCGACCTTTGCTGTGGGTGAGATATGGGCGTGAGGGTGAATTCCCGGTTCCAGCCGATAGGGAGTGTAGAAGATTTCGACCGCTTGGATAAAGGTCAAATAGGGATTGTCTGAATAGATAACCGGGATTTTATCGTATTTTTCATCCATGGGTATGATGGCTGCAGAGGCTTTGCTTTTTTCGAGAAGAGGGAGATGTCTCCGGTCGGCAATGAAGACCAAGTCGCCTTCTTTGGCACTCTCCGGAGTAGAGACTCCTCGCAACACCGTCTTAGCATTTCCCTCACACCGGCAGTTTGAACGCCGAGCAAGGGCCTCGACCGTGATCGAGGGTATCTCAGGCAGCTTTTTCATCGATTCTCTCGTTCAAGACAGAGGCCAACTCTGCTCCCCAGAGCAGAATCACCATGGAAAAAGATATCCAAAGAAGGAAGAAGATGAGCGAGGTGAGGGTTCCCTGGAGGAACCTGGACAGGACGATTCCGATAGCCGAGAAATGAGCGACGTAAAAGGCAAAAAGCCTTTTGAAGGCTTCCCAGAGAATGCCTCCGATCAAAGCGGCGATGGCTGCGGCTTTTGTGTGCACTTTGATTTCGGGGATGAATTTATACAAGGAAAAAAACACGAGGAAAGTCAACGTGAACGGTATCAGGTACTGGATCAGAAAATTGTCTATGAGGGAGACGATTTTGGGGTTGATGTAATCAGCCACGATGGCGCTTTCTCGAATTGTCCGGTGGACGGCTGTCCAGATAGCTGTTATCGAAAGGGAGATGAGCATGATGATACCGATGATAAACATGATCAGGTATTCCATCAGTCGGTTGTAGAAGAAGGACTTCTGGTAGCTCGCTTTGAAAATGAAATTTATAGAATGAATGAGGTTGGAGAACAGAAAGCTAGCCGCCACAAAGGACCCAGCTAGCCCAAACCACCCCAGGTTGGTTATGTTCCTCGAGAGTTCTTGGACTCTGGTAAAGAAATAAGGATCGAGCTGGGCGAAAAATTCCTCGGAGAAGATGTTCAGACTGCGGAAAGCGATTTCTGCTCCTCCAAAAATTCTGGCTGTGATGAAAGCAAATAGAGCCACCAGAGGGATGGAACAAAGGACGGCAAAATAGGAAATCATGATAGCGAAGTTTCCGCACTTGTCCTCATTGAAGCGTCTAACAGTTTTGCTTAGGATATCGAAGACAGGAAACTTCATAGACTTAATTTTATCTTTGAAATGGCTTTGTTTATGCGTATTTACCCCATTGAACCATGAGAATGATGATGGTGATGAGGAGGGCGTAGATGACCAGGGTCTCGATCAAAACCAAGCCAAAAATCAGAATGAAACGAATGGTGGGAGCTCCTCCCGGATTACGAGATATACCCTCACAGGCGCTGCTTATAGCTTTGGCCTGGCAGTAGGCTCCGGCCGATACACTAAGGGCGATGACGGCTCCACCGATGATAAGCGATAGTTTAAACAAAGAAGCCTTGGTGTCATCAATAGGCGTTTCTTGGGCAAGAAGAGGGGTAGCAAAAAGAGCGGTAAAGAAAAGAGTCAAAACTAGAGCTTTGAGATTTGTTTTCATTATTCCTCCTTTTTCGTTAATGGTTCTCCTCATGGGCCACGGCTCCTGCGATGTAAATGGAGGCCAAGAGGACAAAGACGAAAGCTTGAATAACCGAAGTAAAGATGGCGATAGCCATGAATGGAAGGGGAAGGAAGAAAGGGATGATAGAGGCAATGACGAGAATGAGCAGCTCTTCTGCAAATATATTTCCGAAGAGTCGTATCGAGAGCGAGACCGGACGGGAGAAATGGCTGATGATCTCGATCGGGAAGAGGAGCGGAGCCAGAAGCGGGATGGGCCCTGTGAAATGCTTCAGATATTTAAACAGACCCTGGGACTTAATCCCTTGCCAATGGTAATAGACAAAGACCACCAAGGCACAACCGGCCGTCACATTGAGTTTGCTGGTGGGAGCCATAAAGCCTGGAATGAGCCCCAGAAGGTTGCAGGAGAGGATAAACAGACCGATGGTGGCGATCAAAGGCATGTATTTCTTTCCGTCTTCTCCTATGATGTCCACCAGCAGATTCTCAAAAGCCTCTATGGTGAGTTCGAGAAGGCTTTGGCGCTTCGAGGGAACGAGCTGGATCTTCCGAGAGGCGAGACCGAGGATTAGGATGAGCAGGAGGGCCACGATCAGGCTCATCACGATATAATCGGGAAACANNCGAGGATCTTGTTGAAGAGTTCGACGATGAACAGACTGTGTTCTAACTCTTCCATTTTCTTAACTCTAGGAGTCCGACAAAAGCTTCCACCATGAGGACAAGTATGATCATCGAGAAGCCTGCCGCGAAGGCGATAATCTTCTCTGAAAAGAAGATGATTATAATAAAAAAGAGGGCAAGAAGCAACAGAAGTCGTAGGCTGTAAAGAACAAGTCCGGACTTCAAAGCTTTCTCTTTTTCTGGAACTAGAAACTTGCTAAGAGATGTTTTAAGCCATATGAAGCTGAGGCTGGCAAGTCCTCCGCCGGCGAAAATGAAGAGAGAGGTGAGCACGTCAAAAGGAATCAGTGAGAAAAGGGCTATGATGAAGGAGAGGGTCAGGATTTCAAAGGGAATTCGCTTCAGAATTCTTTCCTCCAAAAAAAGGGGACTGTTTCCCTTTTCTATATCTTTTCTATTCATCCTTATATTTGTTTAAACCCCTGATCAGGCTGTAGAATCCAGAGATAACACCGAGAAGGGTGAAGACGAGAAGCAGCCAAGGTTGAGTCTTGAAGAGTTTATCGAGATAATACCCCAAGAACAACCCAACAGCAATCGAAGAGGGGAGCATCAGCACGAGGGAGCTCAATTCGGCGATTTTTCTGTAGTCGATTCTGAGAGGTTTTTTGAAAGGCATATCAAAGCTATGATACAGGGACGTCCCTGAATTGGATATGACCCACGGCCACACCGAGATTTCTCGGATCAGGCGCTCCATTCGTTTTTAGAGGATTCCAAGTTCTGGAGACCTTGAAGAGCAAGATGACTTCTTGGCCGACCTCCTCAGGGATATGATAGGTATAGGTCTTCCAGCCTCGCTCTTTGATGAGGATGTCAGCGAGCGTTGACTTCTGTTTGAAAAAATCTTTTACCAGCATGATGTTCAGACGAACAGGGTTTTTTTCCAGATCAGGATGGGAAGCCTGTAAGGGGATGTCGATGAGTGGCTTTTCTATCCTTATCATCAGCCCGCCGTAGCTTCTCGTCCAGCGAAATTCTCTTTCGTCCTGTGTTTTCTCTATTTTGTATAAGCCAAAATTCTGTTTGATACCGAATTGCTCTGTTCGATTTTTTAGAGAGAGAGAACGGGTGGAATTCCATAAGTGCACTCCACAATAGAAGCCCAGGAAAATGATGATCAAGATTTTCGTTTTTCGGTTGAAAGAGATCTTCTTTTCTGCCCCTCCCTCAATTTGCAGCAGAGAAAACATAAGGGCCACCATAAGCCAGAAGGTGTACTTGATCTCGTAGCTTCCGATATAGGTGTGAACGAGAAAAATCAGAAAAAGAGAGATGATGGCGCAGAAGATTCCGATCTGAATGTATCTCCAATCAGGGGGGCTGGAATGTTGAAGCAGGCCTTTTCTTATCGTTAGAAGGATTTCCCAGAAGATCCAGAAAGACAGGAACAGGACGAATATCCCAAGCTCGGAGACCACTTGAAGAAAATAATTCTCGGCCGAATCAACCCATTCGTGATAAAGACCTTTATGTTTCGTCGCATAATTGGGAAGTTCGATGATGTAGGAGCCTATGCCCACTCCTGTTAGAGGATAATCCATGAACATGTGAGCCGCCATTCTCCATTGGTTGAACCAGCGGATATTTATGGTCTCCTTCAAGCCGCCATAGGGGGTGCCTACCCCTGTTAATCTCTTGTAGGTTTCTGATTCTTTGGAAAGGACGACGACAAGGGAGACTATGGCTATCATCATAGCCGTGACGGAGACAAAGACAATAACATTCCGCCTGGAGACAGACTTCCGTTTTTTTCGACGAACCTGTTGGTGAAGGGAGAATACCAGGAAGAGAAGTAGAGAGATGAACACCCCCGCAAATCCGCTCTTCGACCCTGTATGGGGGAGGAGGAACAGGCCTCCTATAAACAGGAAAACGGAAATGATTCTGACAATCCCTTTGAAAGCTATGATTGCGGCCAAAACGACAGGGATAATAAGGGAAAGAAAGGCTCCGAAAGAAAGGGGATCCTTGAAGGTGGCATTGATGATGGATTCATTTATCCTCATCGGAGTGTTGCCAAAGGTGATATCCTTGAAATGCTGGTAGAAACCGAGACATAAGGCGACCGTTGTGCCGAGCAGGAGAGCGATCAATATTCTCTTTATAAAATCTTTACTGTTTATCGTGTTCAGAAGAATGAAGAAGAAGGCAAATCCGGTGAGGTAATTCAAAGAAAAGAAGAGGGTACTCATTATGGCTCCGCCCGCAGTGACCCCATGAACGTTGGTCAGCAACTCATAGATGGAATCTGTAAGGAAGGGATAGAAATTCGCATACCGCAGGAAGGTGATGATTCCAGAAGCCAGAATCATGATGGAAAACAGGATTACGGGTTTGAAGATGGGGTGCTTGAAGGATAGAGATGATATGGAGAGGGTGTTATGGATGAGCCACCCCCAGAAATAGAATAGGAACAGGACTAGAGCAGTGGGGGCATGAGGAGTGTGTTCGAATATCCCGAAAAAATAGGGCAAGCTGTTGACGAGCGGAAAGAAAAAGACAAAAAGGATTGTTCCACGGCGCACATCCAGGGCTGTTAGGGCGAAAACCAGGAGGAGTAAAGGGAGGAGGATGATCTGGAAGGATTTGACCAGAGGGACATACTTTATGTAAAAGCCATACAGGCCGGCGGCAAAAATGATTGAGCTCAGCAGGAAGATGATTCTTCTATTCATTTTTTCCTTGGAGGAAGATGATCCGTTTAGCCATCGGTAGGAGTCGAGTAATTGGTGGAAGTGAGATCAATTCCATCGGCTATTCATCCGGCGTCTGTTCCTTTTTCCTGGTGAAGAAGGAGTAGTAGCCGAGATAACGGAGAAGGAGAAAGCCGATGAAACAGATGAGGATGAAAAGCATCAGCCTGAGTCTTGTCTGGATAAAGTTAAACAGCACCCCAGCCATCGAGAAAAGGAAGGAGATGAAGATGAGAGAGAGGGTAGCTTTGGTTTCGGAAAATCCTTTTCTCAGGAATCGATAATGAAAGTGGTCCGTATCTCCGGTGAAGATACTCTGTCTTCTGTAGACTCTTCTGGTGATCGTGACCAGGGTTTCCAGGATGGGGAGGAAAAGGATGATGATCGGAATCATCAAGGCCATGGCCAAGGAGACCTTTCGGTGGATTTTGGAGATGGAAAGAACAGCCAGGAGAAACCCGATCACCATACTGCCAGAGTCTCCCAAGTAGATTTTTGCCCTCGGAAAATTAAACGGGAAGAATCCGATCATGGCCCCTAAGAGAACGGCGATCATCAGGACGATATGGTATTGAGCGGATATGAAGGCCAAAAGTCCCATCGATAAAGCAGCAAAAAACGACACTCCCACAGCCAAACCATCCAGACCGTCCATGATATTGACAGCGTTGGTTATGCCCACAACCCATATGATAGTCAGGAGGAAAGAAAGGAAATCAAAGCCCAAGCTTTTGGTCCCGATGAAGGGAACACTGATTTCGGCAATTTTAAATCCAGCAAAGTAGATAAGAATAGCAGCGATAATCTGTAATAAAAATTTTTTAACGGCCTCAGCCCCTTTCAAATCATCATAGATTCCCAAGATAAAGACGATTAGAACTGCGAGGGATAATAGGCTGTAGTTAGCTTCCTCCTCGATGTTCAGGAAGATATGGCTGAAGGTCATCCGGATGATGAGAAGGGAAATAATGAGAGAAATGACGATGGCTATCCCCCCGATTCTTGGAATATTCTTTTCCTTGAAATCTTTCTCGTCGATCTGATTAAAATTTTTTTGGAGAGCAGAGAATTTCATCAGGGATAAAGACAGGATACAGGAGAGAGCCGCGGGGAGAACAAAGGCAATTGTTGTTTCTATTATGTCCATTCTCTATTTTTCGAATATCCTGTGGCAAAAAGGCTGTCCGTGCCTAAAAAGAGAACCCAAATGCCACCCCTAAATCAAGCCCTCCGATGTTAAACTCTATTTCAGCCGGCTTCATCTCACAGTAGTTATAACTTATGTAGACGTCAATTATAAATTCTTTCATGATTTTTTTTAAGCCTTTTATCCTTGTGTATCCTCCTGTCCTCACCGAGAATCCGAATTTACTCTCATCGACCGTACCTATGGGATTCCTTTCCTCGAAGATATTATAGGTTAATCCTCCTCCGGCATACAGATGGGCTATCTTTTTTAAGAAAACGTACCTGAGGCTTGCTCCGATCGGGAGAATCTTCAAACGTGTGCTTTCTTGAGTAAACGTAAGCTTTCCCCTCTTGTAATAATATTGGACATCGACATGGAATTCCAGATTTTTCCAGATGTTTCGTCCGATATCGAATCCATACTTTATGCCCTGCCCGTAGATATCTCTGAACGCCGTTTCGAAGGGGTAGAAATAGGACGCATTGAGTTCTAATCGAGCAATTTCCGCTTTGAGCGGAGAAAGAAAAAAAAGAAAGCCCATCCAGCCAAGAATAAGGGTCTTTAATATCCTCGATCTCAATCTATCCCACATCCACATAAGTTGGCTCGCTTTCCCTTCCGTAGGCATCCACCGCCGTCAATCCATATCTGTACACTTTATCTCTATCGACCTTGCGATGCAAGTAGACAAACGTCTGAGCATCGACCACGGTCAACAGAGTTGTCCGGTCTCCCTCCACAAGGTAGATTTTATATCTGGCGACAAACTTGTTTTTGGGATTTGCCTCCCAATTGAGGACGTTAATATATTCCTGTTGGGAGAGAGATCTATTGGTTTTCTTTTCTGCTTTGAAATTTAGGGGTGAGAAGAGAGGAGGGATTTGGAGATGAAGAAAAATCTTTAATCTTTGAGGATTGTTCGAGGCGTTTTCATCTCTAACGGCTACCTCTCCTTCGCTGGTTTCAGCCATCAGATTGGAGATATCTACAGCGACTTGGATTTGATCTCTCTCACCACTAGAAATTCCGCTGGTCGGGGTGACGTTTATCCAGGCTTTGTTGGTTGTGATTTGATAACGTAGGATTCCAAGCCCTGAATTTCGTATGGAAAATTGTTGAGCTGGGGGGTTGGGCCCTCCTGCCGTTGCCTCGAAATTAAGTGAGGATTTATTCAATTTGATGATGGGGCTTGTGATGTCAAGGGTGATGGTCAGGACTTGCGGGCTGTTGGCTGTGTTCTCTCCTTTTATCCTGACCTTACCTTGATAGGCTCCGGCAGAAAGGGAGGAGATATCGACCGAGACTTTTATTCTATCCCATTCTCCTGTTGAGGCCCCGCTCGTAGGAAAGACCTGGATCCAGGGTTTGGTCGTGATGATCTGGTAGTAGAGGGTTCCCTCTCCGGAGTTTTTGACCTTGAATACCTGTGATACTGGGTTTGATTCCCCTTTCACTCCCTCGAAGGGAAGAGAGGACCTGTCGACTTGGATATAAGGTCCCAACATGGTCAATTCGACCATGATGACCAAAGGGCTGTTCGGAACATTGTCGGCTGTGATCGTCAATTTCCCCTGATAGCTTCCCCTAAGCAATTTGGATATATCTACGGAGACTTCGATCTCATCCCATTCTCCGGTTGAATCTCCGCTTGAAGAAGAAACGCTTACCCAATCTTGGTTTTCACTGATCTGATATTGGAGTATTCCTTCCCNNTCTCCGGTTGAATCTCCGCTTGTAGGAAAGACAGTTATCCATTTCTTGTTGTTACTGATCTGATATTGGAGCGTCTCCACTCCCCCGTTTCTGATTCTGAGTTTCTTTGGAGCAGGATTTCCTTCTCCCACGCTTGCTTCGAAGGAAAGCGATGTCGCATCCACTTCAATGATGGGACTCGATATGCTCAACTGAACCGTAATGACTGTGGGGCTGTTTGGAGTG
>JABAOF010023844.1_pt5 | contig 10386 bp, 6 predicted proteins | sample 7062171 | NCBI WGS metagenome assembly JABAOF01 (sample SAMN14538628, study PRJNA623070) | marine sediment metagenome | biome: marine biome [ENVO:00000428]; feature: marine pelagic biome [ENVO:01000023]; material: deep marine sediment [ENVO:00002113] | place: India: Gulf of Khambhat ... | reverse complement strand
ATTTATTCACAAGACGAGCATAATCTGGTCGGAAGCGGAGACTGGGCAATAATTGACCTTGGAGAGGAAGATGGCATCCAGTTCGGACAGCAATTGGTGGTTTACAGGAGAGTGCAGAAAAAGGGCGCTTCTCTTAAAATGATTGGCAACTTAATCGTCATCAACGTCCAGCTGCAGACATCCACGGTAAGGATTCTCTCCTGCAAAGAGCCTCTGAGAGTGGGTGATCCAGTTCAAGCGCATTTTAAGTAATTCATCAGCTCAGCTTGCATATAGATATTGAAGCGGGCGTAGTTCAGTGGTANNTAAGATTGACAAATCTGTATTTCCTAATAAGGCAGCGATAGAAAAGAGGGGTAGGTCTTTTTTAAGATTTGACTAGACAGGAAATATTTTTTATAATATTATACTACTATATATATATTATTTATAGATATTATAAATAAATTATATATTCTTACTTATAGAGTTTCTTATTTGTATCTATTCAATTAAAAGAGGAGTTTCCAATGAGAAAAAAGTGGATTTTGTTTTTTGTTTGTTTTTTAGGAATGTCTATGTTTCTTATGGCTGAGACAAGAACGGAGGGCCCGAATAAGACAGGTATTAAGGAAAAAGAAGAAGAGAAAGTTGAGCAAGAAGAAAAGGTAGACAAGAAAGATGAAGGCATTCACTACGAAATAATGGTAACAGCAACCCGCACCGAGAAAGATATTTTTGAAATTCCCAATCCAGCTAGCATTGTAAGTCATCAAAAGATTTTAGAGCAGGCCCCCAACAACCTCACCGAATTATTTTTTGATATGCCTGGTGTTGATATTAACGGAGTTGGTCCTAATCAGAGTCGCCCGGTAATCCGGGGTTTGCGCGGTCAGCGTATCCTTCTTCTTGAAGACGGGATTCGTATGAATAATCCCCGCAGACAACAGGATTTTGGTGAAATACCAGCGATGGTAGATGTTGCTGCTATAGAGCAAGTCGAAGTGGTGCGAGGACCCGCTTCAGTGCTGTATGGTTCGGATGCTATTGGGGGTGTTGTAAACATCATTACTCAGGTTCCTGATTACGGTTTCAAAGACTCAAAGATACATGGCAATATTGGATATCGCTTTAGCTCAGCCGATAGTCAGCATAAAGGGAATGCTAACTTATCTGGTAATTTTGGGAATTTAGGTTTTATGCTTAGCGGGACTTACCGCAATGCCGGAAGCTATGAAGCGCCTGCAGGCTCTTTTGGAGATATAAATTTAGAGGATGATACGGTTATCAATGATACAGGAGTTAAAGATAAAAGCCTTAACCTTTTTATTGGCTATAGACTTTTGGATAATCATGATTTCTCATTTAAGTATGAATACTATAACTCCAAAGATGCAGGTTTTGGTTATGTAGATCCTGACGTTTATGATCCTGGAGCGGCTAGAATTAAAATTCAATATCCTTTCCAGACGATCAATAAGTTTAGTCTAAGATATGAGAACCGAAGTCTGAGTTCTCCGTTTGCTGACGGTGTTAGCTTGACGGGCTTTTATATTAAAAATAGGCGGCAGCTGGATATGAATATTTTTATACCATTCGGAATTCCAGGTCTTCCAGATGCAGGAATTGAAATGAGCCAGGAGAATTTTACAGATGTCCGAACTCATGGTTTTCGTCTTGAAATTACAAAAGTCTATCTCAAGCGGCATATTTTCACCTATGGCCTAGATTATGTTTTTGATAGTTCACAAAATACGGATTCATCCAGCACTCAGCTAGTCGGATTTGGCAATTTGCCGCCGACCTTGGATAACACTCCCCAGCTTCCGTTTGCCACTTATCGCAGCCTCGGAGCGTTCCTGCAAGATGACATATCCCTTTCTTCAAGAAGTTCTCTCATACTTGGACTCCGTTACCAGGGTGTTAAAGCAAGAACCAAAGAGACCCCTGGTCTGGAAAATGAGCCTCTGGTTAATAGCCAGGATGAAACTTTGGTTGGAACAGCTAATCTCACTTACGGTTTAAACGATAAACTTCGATTTGTCGCTGCCATCGGCCGTGGCTTCCGTTCTCCCAATCTCATTGAACGATTTTTTAACGGTACGACTCCAGAAGGCAGTGCGTACCAGTCACGAAATCTGGATCTAAAAGCTGAGACCAGCTTCAATGTTGATTTGGGTGCTAAATACAGGAATAGAGATATTTATTTTGAAGCAACCTATTTCTTCAATACCATCTATGATGGAATTCGGATTTCCCCGACCGGAAATATGATTAACAATCTTCCTGAATATAAAAATGTCAACATCGATAGATTGCGTGTGCAGGGAATTGAAGCGCTCGTCAATTGGAGTATAAAGTTTGGTTTCTCAGTTAAAGCAAATTTTACCCATCTGATTTCTGAGGATCTGGGCAATCCGGAGTTGCCCTTTGTTGATACTTATTCTTCAAAGTTGAATTTTTATGTGCGTTATGACAGTCCCAAAGATCTCTTTTGGATAGAGTACCATTTACGCAACAGCGGTGATCAAAAGGATGTTGATCTTGGCAACAATCCGATCGGTCCGATAATCCCAGGATTTACCGTCCATAATCTAAGAGCAGGAATCACTCTATTCAAAAAAAGTCAGTATCCCCAGAGAGTGGGCGTCATTATCGGAAATCTTACAAACACACTCTATTCGGAATTCTCGAACGCAAGTTTTTTCCGTCCAGCTCCAAAACGTCATGTAGTTTTAACTTGGTCGTTCAGCCTTTAACTAGAATTTTGTTGACTGAATAAAGAATAGATAAGAACTGCCCAGAAGATGTTGGCAGCAAGTCCTTGGGAATAGGGGAGAAAGCCCACGTAAAGACCGTTATATTAATAGAACTCAAAGACCATATTTATCTTTTTGATTTCGAAGGAAGATAGAACTCCTCAGGCATTTCTACAAAAGATACTAGGAAGAAAGCTAACCTTGCATTGTCAGTTCTTTGGCAATAATCAGACTGCTTTAATCTGTTCGCGGTTTAGACATTATATGGACAAACACAAGAATTTGGTTTAGAATGGCAAAAGAGTGAGAAATCCAAACCAGTTAGTATTAAAGATGAGGTTGTAACTCCTTTATTTTTAGGAGATTGAGATGGAGCAAAGAGATTATTACTTTTTACTTGCCAACCAGAAGGTCGTTGATCCATATCCAATCGTCCGCTCCAGAATTTCTTTTAATTTGACTCATAATAAGATGGAAACGGCGCGGTACCCAAGTGGCTAAGGGAGAGGTCTGCAAAACCTCGATTCGTCGGTTCGAATCCGACCCGCGCCTTTTTTGATCATTGGGATCGGTTCTTGGATCATAATCTATACATGATTTAGCAGGAACTAAATAAGAATCAAGATTCAAGGAGCGGTCCCTTTTTTTGTTTAAAGGAGGATACAGATAGAATTAAGGCGCCGAGTTCAAGGAATACTGCTGAAACCCAGAGAAGAATGGATCAAGATAAAAGAAGACTCCCTTCCTTTATCTCGTCCTCTTCTCTCCTATGTCCTGGTTTTGGCTGCTCTTCCTCCTGTAGCTGGATTTTCAGCAAATCTTTTGTACGGTGGCTTTAGGAAGCCATATTCTGGATGGAGCTGGAATGTTGCTGGAAGGAATTTTCTTTTCTCTATTATTATTTACATTATCTCCTTAATTCTTGTTTTTGTTATAGGCAAGATAATCAATGTCCTGGCTCCAATTTTTTCTTCTCGCCGGAACAACCTCAATTCATTGAAGCTGGCCGTTTACGGTATGACGCCCTATTGGATGGCAGGAGTTTTATATTTAGTTCCTCGCACGGGATGGATCTTGCGAAATTTAATTGCCCTTTATGGAATTTATATACTTTATTCAGGATTTGCCGCATCTTTGATGGATACACCAAGAGAGAAGGTTCTTAAGTACTTTCTAGTAAGCAGCGTTCTCGCCATAGTTTTTATTGTTGGGGTTGAAATAATTTTAAGGATTCTTTTTGCTGTTTGGGACGTTTTCAGATTCACTTAATTCATCCAAGATTTTGAGAAAGGCCTCTTGGGGCGAAGGCGCCGCTATTATCGGCCTTCCGATAACCATATAGTTTGCTCCCTTCTGGATGGCGAGAGAGGGAGTCATAATTCTTTTCTGGTCGTGAGCAACGGCCCATGAAGGTCGGATTCCAGGGACAACTACGAGAAGATTTTCACCGATCTCCTTCCTTATGATTTCAATTTCTTGAGGAGAACAGACTACTCCGTCCACTCCCGCTTCCCGGGCTAGCTTGGCCAGCGTGAGAACTTGGGTGAGTGTATCAGCAGGCATCCCGATTTCTCGGAGCTGGTCGTTTTTAAGACTGGTTAAGACGGTTACAGCCAAAACGAGAGGTTTATCTTTTCCTTCTTTTGCTGCTTCTTTTTCGGCTGAATCTACAGCTCTCTCCATCATCTCACGTCCCCCAGAAGCGTGGAGAGTCAGCATGTGTGCTCCGTGCCTTACGGCGACTTTAACTGCCTCGCCGACCGTGTTCGGGATGTCATGTAGCTTCAAATCCAGGAAAATTTTTTTTCTCAAGATTTTTACCTCTCTGAGCAAAGAAGGGCCTTCGGCTGTAAAGAGTTTGAGTCCCACTTTAAAAATTTCGACTCCTTCAAGCTGTTTAATAAGCGGAAGGGCCTCCTCTCTTGAGCCGACATCAAGGGCAACGATTATCTTCTTGGCTAAATCCATTTTTTTATTCATGCTAGTTTCCTTAGTGTTTTGAAATATAAAATCTTACATTTTATTTTTATTCTGTAGGGGCTTGATTCATCAAGCCTACAGTTTTAGCCATACAAATAAATAGGCGGATTTGATAAATCAAACCTCAATAATTTAGCTCCAGGGCTGATGAATCAGGGGTCCTATACCATATGAATCAAATCCCTACGATTCTTTCAGCGTTCCTATGATGGATTCAATCTTGTCAACCCCATTCTTTTGACAATACTCTGTTAATCCATCAATTATTTTCACTGTGGCCTCAGGGTCGATTAAGTTGGCTGTCCCTACCTCGACTGCTTTTGCTCCAGTGATTAAATATTCGAGCGCATCTTTGGCTGATAAGATTCCCCCAATGCCTATAACAGGGATTTTTACCTGGCTCACGACCTGGTAGACCATCCTGAGGACGAGGGGTTTTATGGCTGGACCGCTGAGTCCGCCAAAGACTTTAGACAAAACTGGCTTTCTTGTCTCCACGTCCACTGCCATAGCCAGGAAAGTGTTGACCAGCGAGAGGGCATCTGTGCCAGCTTCTTGAGCGCTGAGGGCGATTTCCGCTATATCAGTCACATTAGGAGAAAGCTTTGTTATGACGGGCCGAGATGATGATTTCTTAACAAGGCTGACCACAGAAAACGTCGTCTCAGGATCTAAGGCTGGACAGACGCCGTCTTTTTCTACATTAGGACAGGATATATTCAACTCATAAGCTGAAATACCTTCCTCCTTATCCAGAAACTCAACAACAGAAGCATATTCTTCATCTTTTTCCCCGCAGACATTAACAATAATAGCAGTCCTGTATTCTTTGAGCTGGGGGAGAATCTCTTCCGCGAATTTTTTAACACCAACGCCTTGAAGCCCAACAGCGTTTATGAGTCCGCTCGAGGCTTCAACCAGGCGGGGAGGAGGATTTCCCGGGCGAGGAGAAAAATAAAGGCCCTTAACTACTATTCCACCCAGTTTGTTTAAGTCAATGAAAGGGGCAAACTCAAGGCCATAGCCAAAAGTTCCGCTGGAGGCGATAACAGGATTTTTGAGTTTGATGAAGCCTAAATCTACCGAAAGATCTGTCATTTTTCTTCTTCTGCCCAGATAATCTCCTCGGAAGGAAAAACAGGGCCTTCCTCACAGATCTTTATCCATCCTTCTTCCCCGTTCTTTTTTATCCTCTTAACACATCCCCAGCAGATCCCAAATCCGCAGCCCATAACAGATTCCAGGGAGAATTCAGCCGGGATGTCTTTTTCTGCGGCAAATCGAGCGATTTTTTTCATCATCTCTTCTGGGCCGCAGGAAAATATACGAGCTGGCTTGAGCTTTTCGAGTTCGGCCTTGAGATGCTCACTGACGAATCCTTTAAATCCAAACGAGCCGTCATCGGTTGAACAGTATAAGTCATAGCCCTCTTGTTCAAATTTTTCCTTGAGGGGAATATCTTCGAGGTTTTTTCCACCATAGAAGATTTTGACCGAGGCTCCATGGGAGCGAAGCTCCTGAGCTAGAAAATAAAGAGGAGCAATTCCTCTTCCTCCTCCTACCGCAACGACATCTTTTCCGTCAAGACTTGCTCCTCCATGAAAACCTTTTCCCAGCGGACCCAAAATGTCGAGGATATCGTCTGCTTTCTTTTGGCTCAAAAGTTCTGTTCCTAAACCTGATACCTGGAAGAAAATATCGATATTCTTTTCATCTTTCGAGTGGATGCTGAAAGGACGACGCAAAAGAGGATAAGGCCCAGGACATATGCGGACCATTATAAACTGGCCGGGTTGGGCTTGGGATGCGATACTCGGAGATTCCAGCGAGAGAAGATAGTAGTTATTCCAGCTTTTTTTTCCTACTATCCGTGCTTGAGAATCTTTGATCATAATCGCTCAGGATTACCCAGACAAAAATATCAGAATCTCTTCCCCTTGGCAATAAAAACTTTGACAACCATATTCCATTTAGCTGATAATCAAATATCCCCTTTCCTGCATATTTTAGGAGGAGCGATAGATGGATATTTCCAGAAGGGGTCAAAAAATCCAGCCCTCTCCGATAAGGAAACTGAAGCCTTATGCGGATAAAGCCAAGGAGAGGGGAATTCATGTTTACTTCATTAACATCGGACAACCTGATATTCCAACTCCTCAACCCATTCTGGATGCCTTTCATAGCTTTGACGAAAAGGTCCTGAGCTACGGCCCTGCCCAGGGATTTTTGGAGCTAAGGCAAGCTATTGCTGATTATTTCGCCTCTTACAACATCCCTCTTTCGCCAGAGAATGTGATCATCACCTTGGGTGGCTCTGAGGCCATTCATTTTTCTTTCTGTGTTGTGGCCGATCCTAGCGATGAAATTATCATTCCCGAACCTTTCTATACAAACTACAACGGTTACGCAAGCTATGCTAACGTGAAAATTTCTCCCTTAACTCTGCGTGTTGAGGATGGATTCCGTCTTCCTCCAGCTGAAGAAATTGAAGCCAGGATAACGCCAAAGACAAAGGCGATACTTCTCTGCTCTCCGAATAATCCCACCGGGACCGTTTATACGCCTGAAGAATTGGAGCGAGTTATTTCTATAGTCAAAAAACATGACCTCTTTTTGATCGGGGATGAAGTCTATAAAGAGTTTGTTTATGATGGTGGAACACACAAGAGCCTCCTGGAATACGAAGAAGTAAAGGATAGAGTTATTGTTGTCGACAGTATATCCAAGCGTTTTTCAAGCTGTGGAGCGCGGATAGGGGCAGTGGTAACTCGGAACAGCCAGCTGTACCAATCTCTCCTCAGGTTTGCTCAAGCAAGGCTCTGTCCTGCAACGGTGGAACAGAAGGCAGCTCTTGCTGCTTACCGCATGGGTTTAGATTATTTCAAACCTGTCAGGGAAGAATACGAGAGAAGGAGAGATGTCTTGTATGAGGGATTGAAAGACATTCCTGGAATTGTTATCCAAAAGCCTCAAGGTGCTTTTTATATGATCGTGAGGCTTCCGGTGAAAGATACCGAGCATTTTGTTCGCTGGATGCTTCAAGATTTCCATTTTGAAAAAGAAACCGTGATGGTTGCACCTGCTCAGGGATTCTATTGTACGCCTGGAAAGGGCAAGGATGAAGTACGAATAGCCTATGTGCTCAAAGAGCCAGATTTAAGGCGAGCCATCGTCGTTTTTAAAGAGGGGCTTAATAAATACCTGAGTATTTTTTCATAATGACGCTTAAAAGGCTTGTTCAGCAGATTGCCCTCATTTTGTTTTTGAGCTTAATCATCGGACTTGGAATAAACTTCTCTTTGATAAAAAAATACTTTCAAGGAGAATTTGAACATGGATTTTTTTCTTCAGAGGAATATCCTTCGATTACGTTCATTACGATTCAAGAGGCAGAAGGGCTTTTTTCAGAAGGCGAAGCCCTTTTTATCGATAGCCGGACTAAGGAAGCTTTCCAAGCCGGGCACATCCTGGGAGCTGTGAGCATTCCTTTCGAGGAACGCAAGGAGGAAGATGCCCTAAATTTGCTTTCCTTTCCGCCTGAAGGAACTTTAGTCGTCTACTGTGATGGGAGTGAATGCAATTCAAGCCTGGAATTAGCTAAGCTTTTTCACAAAAAAGGCTTTAAGGATATCAGAGTTTTCTTTGGCGGCTGGGTTGAGTGGGTGAGGGAAGGGCTGCCTGTATCTTCAGAATATGATCCGCAATAAATATATTCTCTTTGCTTTCCGGCTTGTTGTGGGCGGAATGTTCATCTGGGCTGGGATTTCAAAGATAATCGATCCTCTGGGATTCGCACAGAACATCGCAAACTATAGAGTTTTTCCTCAAGTAATTTCCTTTTTCCTGGCACTTGTCCTGCCCTGGATAGAGATTATCTGTGCGGTATTATTAATCTTAGGGATATTCCGCTCTGCAAGCGCTCTTCTCCTTTCTGGCTTTCTGGCAGCTTTTCTAGTCCTGATCACTGTCACTATTATACGAGGGATAGATATCGACTGCGGCTGCTTTGGCAGCCTCAGCGGAAAAGTGGATTATAAACTGATACTAACGGACAGCATTTTGCTCTTTTTTTCTCTGAATATATATTTTTCTCGCAAAGTAGTTCGCGTCAAATCTAGATAATAATTCCATCTTTAACTGGTTTGATTCCAAATCTGAATAATTGGGGTTTAATCCCAACTTAATTCCAGCTTGACAACTTTAATTCATAGGAGTTACAAGTATACTCTTGATTTATACCTAAGAGGAGTAGAAAAATGGCAAAAAAATATGTGTACTTTTTCGGAAAAGACAAAGTCGAAGGCGATAAAGATATGAAAGATATCCTTGGAGGAAAGGGAGCGAACTTGGCCGAGATGGCAGGAATAGGGCTACCGGTTCCTGCTGGCTTTACTGTTTCCACAGAGGTCTGTAACGCTTTCGCCAAGCTGGGGAATAAAATTCCGTTTGAAGTTGAAGAGGAAATCCTTCTTAATCTGAAAAAATTAGAGGATATTACCAAGCAAAAATTCGGAGGCAAAGAAAATCCACTCCTCGTTTCTGTCCGTTCAGGAGCAAAGTTTTCCATGCCTGGCATGATGGATACGGTTTTGAACCTTGGTCTGAATGACAAGACGATTGAAGCTTTGACCAAAAAGAGTGGAAACAGGAGATTTGCCTTGGATTGTTATCGTCGGCTGATTCATATGTTCGGGGACGTCGTCCTTGGAATTCCCAAAAAAAAATTCGAAGAAATCTTGAGAAAGAAGAAAAAGGAGAAAAAGATAGTCCATGATTTTGAGCTATCAGAAGAAGTCCTGGAGGGGCTTATTTCTGATTATAAAAATCTGATAAAGAAAGAAACCGGAAAAGAATTTCCCCAGGATGTCATAGAACAGCTGCTGATGGCAATTTCCGCTGTATTTGAATCATGGAACAATCCTCGAGCCGTGACCTACCGTCGTCTGAATTACATTCCCGATGACTTGGGAACTGCGGTCAATATTCAGCAGATGGTCTTTGGAAACATAGGAGAAAAATCAGCCACTGGTGTTGGATTCACCAGAAATCCAGCTACTGGAGAAAAGGAGCTGTATGGCGAATATCTCTTTAATGCACAGGGAGAAGATGTTGTAGCAGGAGTTCGGACTCCTTCTCCTCTTGAATCTCTGGGCAAAGAAATGGCCTCGGCCTACAAAGAATTAGCAGAAATTACTAATAGATTGGAGAAGCACTATCGAGATGTTCAGGATTTTGAATTTACGATTCAGGAGGAAAAACTTTACATGCTGCAGACAAGAAGCGGCAAAAGAACAGGGATGGCAGCAGTAAAGATTGCTGTAGATATGGTGGAGGAGGGGTTGGTAAGTAAAGAAGAAGCTCTTCTGATGATAGAGCCTGAGGCTTTAAACCAGCTTCTCCATCCTGTATTTGATGCTGAGGAAAAGGAAAAACATCAGGTTCTTGCTAGTGGGCTTGCCGCTTCCCCTGGTGCTGCTGCAGGACAAGTGGTGTTTACAGCCGACGAGGCTGTCGCCTGGGAAAGAAAGGGGAAAAAGGTCATCTTAGTCAGGGAGGAGACATCTCCTGACGATATTCATGGGATGAGCGCATCTCAAGGTATCCTGACTGCTACGGGTGGGATGACTTCCCATGCAGCTGTTGTGGGAAGGCAGATGGGAAAACCTTC
>JABAOF010009102.1_pt1 | contig 10387 bp, 9 predicted proteins | sample 7062171 | NCBI WGS metagenome assembly JABAOF01 (sample SAMN14538628, study PRJNA623070) | marine sediment metagenome | biome: marine biome [ENVO:00000428]; feature: marine pelagic biome [ENVO:01000023]; material: deep marine sediment [ENVO:00002113] | place: India: Gulf of Khambhat ... | reverse complement strand
GCAATACGGCCGCAGATGAGGGCGGGTGGGACGCCTCCGCCGACTGTGGGAATCGTGTGTCCCCCGGCATCACCCACGGCTATAACTCTCCCGGCGCTAGTCCTCGCCAACGGCCCCCCGACGGGGATGCACCCCGCTTTGATCGCCGTCGGCACAGCTCTGGTTAGCTTCCCAGAGGATGATAGATGCTTCTCGGTGAAGTTCCTCTGATAGTCCCTGACGCTCATCCCCGCCTTCATATAGGGCACCCGGACCCCTGTGCCCACATTAGCGATATCGTTCCCTTTTGGGATGATCCAGGCGTATGTGCCCGGGGCAATATCTTCCCCCACGTACATTTCTACGTAGTTGGGGTCGTGGTCGACATTCACCATCTCGTACTGGTAACCGACACAATAATCTAGAGGGTCCCGCGACACGGGGAGGCCTGCCCTCCTCGCCACCAAGGAGTAGGCGCCATCGGCACCAACGACTGTCCTCGAAGGAATGTCGATCGCTCCCTCCGTGTTCTTGGCCCTCACACCCTTCCCGCCCTCGAGGAGGTCGACGACTCTGGTGAGGGGGGCGACTTCGGCTCCCGCGCGGGCTGCCTCGTTGGTCAGATGCTTGTCGAATAGCTTCCTCTCCACGATCAATCCTTGGAATGGGATGGTGATCTCCACATCATTCGGAAATACGAACTTGACATATTTGGTGCGGTTGACGATGCAGGAATCGGGGGGGTCGAAGAGACCATTCAAGTCCGACGCATCGAGGGCCAGTCGCTTCATCTCTTGGATGCTCGGAAGATACTCCCCGCACTTGTCTGGGACGCCTACCTCCAGTTCCCTCTCGACGAGGAGCACGTCGAGCCCCCTCTCGGCCGAGGTCTTGGCCGTCATCGAGCCGGCCGGACCCGCTCCTACAACGACGACGTCATACAAGTTTCAGGCCTCTCCATGGTTCAATGATATAAAAACCACCCACTATTAAGGATGAAGAGTGGGCACCTAGATGATCACGCTGACCTTTATCCCTGGGCTGAAGTTACTGTAGTACTTGTCTAAGATGTAGTTGAGAAAGTTCTTCGCCTCCGACTTCTCAAAGTCGGCAAGGTACTCCCGCCCCTTCTCGGCGAACTCGTTTATTTTCACTGTGCACCTCTGCAGGGCTCCTGTCTCCTCGTAGATGCGTTGAACCTCCTCGATATCCACTCTGTCTTTCTTGCCGAGGTAGGCTGACGTGATGGTGATCCGGTCCCTCTCGGAGATCTTGGAGTCGAGGGCGTATATGAAGGGGAGAGAGACGTCCCCGTTCAGGAGGTCGTTCCTGGAGAGGTCATCGTTCCGGTTCTCGGCGAAGACCCCACATATGTCGTCCCTGATCTGGTATGCGTTACCGAAGTTTTTTCCGAACTCAGCCAGCCTCAACGAGTCCTCTGGATCCGGGGATGCAAACAACCCTCCAAGGGCTGCCGCCGCCTCGAAGAGGCTGCCGCTTTTCAGGTAGTTGATGTTGAGATAGTCCTTTTCTGAGATCAGCCTCCTCCTGTTGAAGGTCTGGAGGGCCACCCCCTGAACCATCTTGAGGGCCGTCTCCGACAGCCAGTTGACCACGCTCGGTCTCCTCGTCTTTGCGGCGTACTTAAGGCCCAGGCTAAGCAAGGCATCCCCTGTGAGGACAGCACGCTTCCCACCGAACTTGACCGGAGCCGAAGGGTGGCCCCTCCTGAAGAGGTCCTCGTCGATGATGTCGTCATGTACCAAGGTGCCACTGTGGATCAGCTCAAGAGCGAGGAATGCTTCTTTTGTGTCCCTATAATCTCCACCCGCGACCTCGGCGCAGAAAGTGCATATTATCGGCCTGAGGCGTTTACCACCGCCCAAGATCGCATATTTCGCAGGGATCCGAAGAATGGAGTGGATGTACGAGAGGTTTAGCTCCTCAAGCGCCTCGTTGATGAAAGCGAGCTTCTCGCCAAGGGCTATTTTAAAATTAATCAAACGCCTACTCCTGATCCGTCGAATCCGTAAGTATCCCTCTTATTATATATTTTAACTTTGAGGCTTTTCAATTTGTCCGAGAACTGTGGGAAGAGATATTAAGATAAACCTCTCCACAAGTCTAGGAACAGGGAAAATGGATCTCAAGAAGTGGTTCCAAGAGACCCGGCCGAACTTCCTGCTCCTCACCCCCATCGCCTTCTCCATTGGCCTGGCCTCTGCCTACATAGATGGAAGCTTCGACATCCTCAGGGCCTTGCTTGGGCTCATAGGCGTCCTGCTGGCGCACATCAGTATCAACGTGATCAACGATTACTTCGACTACAAGAGCGGTTTGGACCTCAAGACGAGGCCCACGCCGTTTAGCGGAGGCAGCGGCATGCTTCCCTCTGGCACGCTTGAGGCGAAGGACGTCTACCGATTTGCGATGGCCAGTCTCATTATTGGGTGCGTCATTGGGAGCTACTTCGTCTACACGACGGGTTGGATGCTCCTGCCCCTGATAGTGGCGGCGGCCGTGTCCATCTACTTCTACACACCAGGCTTCTCACGCTTTTACATAGGTGAGATCGTCACAGGCCTGAACTTCGGGCCCCTCATGGTCCTCGGCGGCTACTTCATAATGACCAGACGATACGGCTTCACAGCCCTCGCCGCAAGCATCGTGCCTGGCATACTCGTGGGCACCCTCCTCTTCCTCAACGAGTTTCCAGACTTGGAAGCCGACAGAGAGGTCGGAAGGAGGAACGTGGTGATCAGTCTGGGCCTTGAAAAGTCATCCAAGATCTACGCGGTCTTGATCTCGTCAACATATGTCTGGGTGATGCTCTGTGTGCTCCTGAGATGGCTTCCCTTCACGGTCCTTGTAACCTACCTGACCCTGCCGACTGCGTTGAAAGCGGTTAGGGGCGTGCTCAGAGACCACAATGACATCGGACGGCTCATCCCCGCAATGGGAGAGAACGTGAAACTGGTGCTTTCGATGATAGGGATGACCACCATAGGCCTGTTGCTATCCCTGCTCTTTTAACACATAAAAAACGGTGTGCGCACCTCTTTTCTTCGCATAACTTAATGAGTTTGGGAATAGAAATATCGAATGAAGACAAATGCCACAATTCAGTGTTCAAGGGCTCTCGGATGAGGAGCTGGAATACTATTCCAGGCAGATAGTCTTGAACGAGATCGGCGTTGAGGGCCAGAAGAGGCTGAAGGGTGCCCGGGTCTGCGTCGTCGGGGTCGGCGGACTCGGCAGCCCTGTCACGATACAGCTGACCTCGATAGGCGTCGGGCACATCAGGCTCGTAGACCGGGACGTTGTGGAGGTGTCGAACCTCCAGAGGCAGCACATATACGGGATGGACAAGGTAGGCTATCCCAAGGTCGAGGCCGCCACCGAGAGGCTGAGGCTGTTGAATCCCTTCGTAGAGGTCGAGCCTGTCCCCATGTCTCTGACGCCGGGGAACGCCGAGAAACTCATCCATGGCGTAGACATAGTAGTTGACTGTCTTGACAGCATGTCTTCTAGGTACTCCCTCAACCGGGCCTGCGTCAAGCTGGGTATACCCTATATCCATGGCGCTGTCATCACCCACATAGGCAACGCCTCCACAATCATCCCAGGCGAGACAGCCTGCCTCGAATGCTTCCAGGGTAATGTCGACGACGATGCTCTCCCAACCTGCGCCGTGGCCGGCGTCCACCCCTCCGTGATAAGCGTCATAGCGAGCATCCAGGTCTCCGAGGCGGTGAGGATCCTGCTTGGGAAGCCCCCCAACCTCGCCGACAAACTAATCTTCTGCGACCTGGAGGACCTGTCCTTTGAGAAGATCAACCTCTCTCGAGCTGAGACATGCCCCGTCTGTGGAAGCCGACCCCGCTCCGAGCCCCCGCCCATAAAGTACGAGCCGGTCCAAGAGATTTGCGGGAGGGAGGGTAGGAGGGTCTTCGTTTTCACCCCAGATGAAGATCTTGACATCGATCTGGCTGGGCTGAACGGCCGCCTGAGGGACATGGGTTACGAGCCCAGCGTCGAGGCTGGGCTGGGAACCACTTTCAATAAAGGGCCCGTGAAGGGGAGCGTGCTGAAGAGCGGTGTAGCGATCTTGGAAGGCGTCGATGGCAAGGATGAAGTCATTAGGCTCCACGAAAGCCTCCTGCTTGATCTGTAAGCCTCAATCTTTCGCCGCAGTCGCCACGACCAAGCCGCCAAAAGCCCTCTCCTCCAGCTCGGTGTGGCCTAGCACACGCATCATCAAATTTTTCAGCTCTCCGTTGACGGGCAGGGCCTCATAGGTCTTGTAGAGGACGCTCCAGGGGTTCCTGTAGCCGTAACTGGTCAAGAGTCCGCCCAGCAGCGGCACGATGTACCGCATGTATAGGGAGAAGACCCCCCTCACGATCTTGTTGTTGGGTTTGCCGATATCGATGACAAGGAGCCTGCCATCGTCTTCCAGTGCCTCTCGGATCTCTTCCAGAGCCTTCACCTTGTCCGGGGTGTCCCGCAGAGCATACGCGGCGCTGATGAATGAGATGGAACAACCACGGAACGGCAGGGCCTCGAAGACCCCTCTCACGAAACCCTCATTCTCACTTTCGTTCCTGTTCTTGGCCGAGGAGAGCATCAGGGCCGAATAATCTAGGCAGATGAGGGGGCCCTCCACGAAGCCGCGGAGCATCTCTGTGAAGTTTCCCGGTCCGGATCCCAGTTCCAGACCCACGCCCTGTTGGGGGCCCACCGTCTCCAATCCTCTCATTCTGGCCTTGTCGTCCTGGAAGAAGGAGATGAGGTGGTTCACCCTCTCGTATTCGTCTACGATCGCCTCGAGGGCGTCCTCGGCCTCCCACCAGACCGCCAAGATGAACCACTTCTTCACTAGAGTCAAGCTAAGGTTCATAAATCCGTCGAAAAGACTCAGATTTCAAATGCTCTGAACCTTTATCTAGAACCTCCATCGAAGATAGGTGAGTCCATGAGCGTTGAAGGCCTCCGGTTCCTAGACGAGGAGAAGCCGAAGATAGTAATGTTCTGCGGCAAGGGGGGCGTCGGTAAGACCACCTGCGCCTCGACGGTCGCAGTCCACTTAGCACAGCAGGGGCTCCGCACCCTCCTGCTGTCCACGGATCCGGCGCCCTCCCTGTCCGATATGCTGGAGGTCGACGTCAGCAGGGACATCACCCCGATAGAGGCCGTGCCAGGCCTCCAAGCCGTCGAGCTGGACTACGACAGGGTCGTCGAGCTCTGGAAGGAGAAGTTCGGTGGTGTCGTCTACGAGGTGATCTCCTCCTTCCTTCCCGTGGANNTACGTGGCCGGTGCGCCAGGGATCGACGAGGAGTTTGCCCTGAGCTATGTATACGACATCTACACCGGAGGCGAGTATGACGTCATCGTCTGGGACACGGCGCCCGCAGGTGGAACCCTCAACCTCCTCAAGGTGGAGGAGACCTTCTACGTGCACCTCGGTGAGGCCGCGAAGATGTATGTCAGGGTCAGGAGCGCCCTAGACTCCCTCACCCAGGGACGTCCAAAGCGTGACCCGCTGAAGATTATCGGCGAGTGGGAGCAGCTGGCCAAGAACGTGCTGGAAATGATGAAGGACGAGGAGACCAAGGCCTTCCTTGTCACGATACCAGAGGCCCTGGGTGTGAACCAGACCCGGAGGGTGGCCAAGGACCTGGAGAAGTTCGGCATCAGAGTGAGGGGGGTGATCATCAACCATGTGCTGACGCCTGAGGCCGCAAACTCGGGCTTTAACAAAAGCCGGAGGGAAATGCAGCTCAAGTACGTGGACGAGATTGAAAGGGCCTACAGCCCCACGATGCCTGTCGTGCAGCTACCTCTCCAGGCCTTCGAGGTCAAAGGCGTGGAGGCTCTCAAGAAAGTGGAGAGGCTACTATTCCCCTGAGATCGGGCGCATCTACTTTTTCCCCACGTACAATCCGTATCCGAAGTATTCTTCGAGGTTATCGGGCTTGACTCCTTCTTTCCTCACTTGTTTCACGAACTTTCTGTAAGCCGGATTCCGTGTATACATGACAAGTATTCTGTAGAGGCTTCGAATCATGCCTCTGTATCCGTACCTGCTGACCAGCCCTTTTGCCTCTTCCCGGACTACGATCTCTCGGACGTCCACTGTTTGCACTGTGAGCCCGGCTCCTTGCAACAGCCCGGTCCACTCCTCCGGGGTCTGGGGCATCACGTGGGCGCCTAGGTCCTGGGCTACCCATTCAATCATCTCCGGTGGAGGAGGTACTTTGAGCCATGTCGACTCGTTGAGCCCGATGTAACCTCCCGGTTTCGTCACCCGCGCATACTCTTTTACATCCTTCTGCTTGTCCTCCGGGAAGGCAGTCACGGACTCCGTTATGACGGCGTCGAAGAGGTCGTCCTCGAATGGGAGGTCTTGCGCGTCTGCGACCCTGAACTCGACTTTGTCCGCAACCCCTTCACTCTCACCCCTCTCATTGGACCTCTCTATCATCCTCTCGGAGATGTCCACGCCCATCACCCTGCAGTTAATTTTTTTAGCTATGTAACAGGGGGTCTGCCCAGTGCCGCAGCCCACATCCAGGACATAGCTGCCTTCGCCTATCTGGCATAACTCGATAAGCTCATCTGTGGCCTTGAGGCCGCCCAAGTGTTTCGTGAAGCCTGCCTCAGCGGCGAAGTCGAAGAAGTGTTGCTCGCTCTCCTTTTGTTCACTCTTCTGGGTCATCGTTATCACGATATTCGAGTTTGACTCGAATTCGATTATGGTGGTGAGGGATATAAGGATATCGATTTCGACTCGAATTCGAAAATTCTATATCATAGATAGCACATCAACGTAAGCGATGAGGGAGTCCAAGGCCAAGAAGAAGATCCTACAGGTCGCAGACGAGATGTTCAAGAGGGTGGGCTACGCCAACCTCAACGTGAACGAGATTGCCCACGAAGCCGAGGTCAGCATAGGGACGCTCTACTACCATTTTCCAGAGGGGAAGATATCCATCCTCATGGAGATTCGCAGGCGGATTGCCGATGAATACAAGAAAAGATTCTCGGAGAAGCTCGACGCTGAGCGTCTAGATGAAGCGGTGTCGTTCAACGAGGGGCTCGAATGGCTCCTGGAGACCCTGATCGGCATCCATCGTGAGGAAAGGCTCGTCTTGGCCGCCATGGATAGCGAGGTGCTCTCAAACCTGGCCTCATACGACCAGGTCGCCGAGTCCATCGTGGTCGAAGACTTGATGGAATCCGATGCCAGGCCCGTCGTTGGAGTGCTAGAAGTCCTCTTGAGCAGGCATCCCGAGGAGGGTCTCGCTCTCGATGGCAGGGAGGCGAGGGTCAACAAGGTGGTCGACGTCCTCCTCCACAGGTTTGTCTACGTTGAGTCGATGTTCGGCTCCGAGCGAGAGTTCATCGACATGATGGTCAAGATAGTGCGTGCCCTCCTAGCATGAAGAAGGGCTTCTTAAAGCTTGTTTCGTATCCAGGGCTCAGCCTCATCTGCTTCGACTAGTCCCTCGCAAGAGCCTTATGAGGTACTTCAGGGCTCCCTTCACCCTGATCCCGGCCGTCCCAGGCATCCTGAGCTCCTTCTTAGCCAAGCCCGTCGCCTTCTTCGTCTCCTCAATCTCCCCCCGGAGCTGCTGATACATCCGGGACCTCTCCGCCTCATCCGATGTGGACTCAATAATGGAGTCTATCTTCCTCATGATACTCCTGGCCAGGGTCAGCCCGGCTGAGACCTTGGAGGCCTCCCCTGGGTCGGTGACCCCGCATTCAGCCTTCAGAGCGTTCATCCTTATCATGGCTTCGTAGGTGGTCTCGGAGATCTCGTCCCTCGTCATCCAGTCCGTCTGATAGCTGAGGTAAAGTTTCCAGCTGGGCTGGTAGAGGGCCTCCTTGTGCTCCCTAAGGGTCCTGTAGAGCTGGGTGTACCCGTATCTCCCAGGGTCGTCGAAGATCAAGCTGCCGGGGTCCAGGAAGGGGGCCATGGGCGCGATGAAGGTGATTATCTCCGAGTCTTCCCCGAACTTCCTGTAGAGTCGACTGCAGTACTCGACGCTGTCGAGGGCCGACTGGCTGGTCTGTTGGCTCAGGCCCACCATGAAGTAGATGTCGAACTTCTGGCAGCCGCTGTCTATGCCCAGCTGGATGGTCTTCTCCATCTGGTCTGCGGTGTAGGGCTTCCCCATGACTTTGCGGACATTGTCGTCGTGGGACTCGGGGCTGATCTCCAGGGTCCAGTTCTCGGTGCTCCTCGCGATTTTCTCCATGTAGTCCCGGGGGACGGCGTCGAAGAGCTCGTAGGTGAGAGTGTTGTCCAGCCTCTCCTCCCTGATCTTCTCCAGCACCTCCTCGGCGTGCCCCATTCCAGACTGACGGAGGTCGCCAATGAGGAAGATGGGGGCCTTGAAGTACTCGCTGATGATGGAGATCTCCTCCACCAGCCTGTCAGGGGACTTCATCACCGCCCTGTCCCTGCCGAAGTACCTACCGAAGGTGTAGCAGCTCCCCCCGCAGGTGATGCAGTTGTAGTTGCACCCCTTGCAGGTGAGGACGGCGGTGAAGGGGTACTCCATGAAGTTCTCGTAGGGGAGGCTGCTCTCCAGGTCGCTGTGCCTCACCACCAGCTTCACCACCTCCCCGTAGTCGATCCAGAGGTCGTCGATGTCCGTGGGCACGAAGCTGAGGGGGTTGACCTGTTTCCTTCCTTCCCGATTCCTCCAGGTGAGGTTCTCCACGTTCTCGGGCTCCCTGTCCATGGATATGTGGTTCATGAGATCCAGAAGGGGTGGTTCCGTGGTGTCTCCACGGAAAATGTAGTCTATCTGGGGGAAATGCTCGATGATCTCCTCGTGGTAGAAGCTTGCGGATAGCCCCCCGAGGATGATCGGTGTGTCTGGGTGGTGTTTCTTCACGAGGGCGGCGAGGTCAAGCGCCCCCGCGGCGTGTGTGAGCCAGTGGAGGTCGAAGCCGAAGGCCTGTGGATCCAGCTTCGCGATGAGCTCCTCTGGGTCGAATCGAGGGTTCCTGAGCATCTTCACGGCGAGGTTGATGATCCTGGCCCTGTAGCCGTGCTGCTCCAGGTAGCCGACCATGCTGACGAAGCCCAGGGGGTACATCTCGAAGACCGGGGTGGAGGGGATGACGTCGCTGATGGGCCCGTACATGGCCGGACGGTCCCTGAAGTCGTGGACGCTGGGGGCGTGCAGCAGGATCAGGTCGGTCTTCGCCATGTCCGTCAGCTCCTATCTGAACCGTTGTCGGCATATTTATTCATGATTGCTGGTGGGACCGTCAAAACATTGATTCGAGAACTCATGCAATTATGAGAAAAAAGGGGAGCGTATAATATCCTAGGTTGATTAGGCCTCTTTCAGATCCTTCTTGAGTACCTTTCCCACGAGAGTCATCGGGAGCTCGTCTCGGAACTCAACGGCCCTGATCCTCTTGTAGGGGGCCACCCGCTCCCTGACAAACTCCATCATCTCCTCCTCCGTCGCCTCTGCGCCGTCCTTGAGGACGATGAATGCCTTAGGCATCTCGCCGCTCTCCTCGTCGGGGACCCCCACCACGGCCGCGACCTTCACGGCTGGGTGCTCGTAGATCACGTCCTCGACCTCCCTGGGAAAGACGCTGTACCCCTTGTATTTGATCAGGTCCTTCTTCCTGTCGACGATGTAGAAGTAGCCGTCCTCGTCCCGCTTGGCGTAGTCGCCGGTGTAGAGCCATCCGTCCTTGAGGACCATCGCGGTCTCCTCGGGATCGTTCCAGTAGCCCTTCATCACCTGGGGGCCCTTAATGGCTAGCTCTCCCACCATGTCGACCGGGAGCTCGACGCCGCTCGCCTCGTGCATGATCTTAGCCTCGGTGTCGGGCCAGGTCAGGCCGATAGAGCCGATCTTCACCGTCTCCAAGGTGGCGTCTAGAGGGTTAGCGTGGGTGACAGGGGAGGCCTCGGTGAGGCCGTAACCCTCCACCAGCACGCCGCCTGTGAGCTCCATGAATTTCTTCTGGACCTCCGGTGGGAGGGGGGAGGCTCCTGAGATGCAGAACTTGATGGAGGAGAGGTCGTAGCTTGAGATGTCGGGCTGGGTTATTAGCGCCCCGTAGAGGGTGGGGACGCCGCCGAACACCGATGCCTTGTACTTCTGGATCGAGCCCAACACCTCCTTCGGGTCGAAGCGGGGGATCAGTATCATCGCTCCGGCGGAGGCGATGGCGTTGTTCATGGTTACCGTCATGCCGTAGATGTGGTAGAGGGGGAGGACGTTGACATGGACCTCCGCTCCTTCCTCCGTGCTCATCCAGGCGTTGCACATGAAGGCGTTGGACACGAGGTTGTAGTGGGTGAGCATCGCCCCCTTGGGGAGCCCCGTCGTGCCTCCTGTGAACTGGAGGAGGGCGAGGTCCTCC
>JABAOF010010137.1_pt2 | contig 10388 bp, 8 predicted proteins | sample 7062171 | NCBI WGS metagenome assembly JABAOF01 (sample SAMN14538628, study PRJNA623070) | marine sediment metagenome | biome: marine biome [ENVO:00000428]; feature: marine pelagic biome [ENVO:01000023]; material: deep marine sediment [ENVO:00002113] | place: India: Gulf of Khambhat ... | reverse complement strand
GGTGCTCCCTATTCCATGCCAGCCTACTCCAGCTCCTATGCCTCGCTTCTTGAAGAGTACGTCTCGGTGCGGTTGCTTTTTGACGGATTCCACGACTTGTTGTACCCGCAACAAAATCTTCTTGATCCCCACGCTGTGCTCAAGGAGCTGACCTGTTGCAGTCGTAGAACCAACTTCCAGCGCATTTATCAACCTCAGCTCAATGGGGTCCATTTTCAGTCTCTTAGCCAGTTCATCCATTTGACTTTCATGGGCAACCTGTACCTGGGGACCTCCATATCCCCTCATTGCCCCACAAATGGGATTATTCGTATAGACGACAAACCCATCGATTTTGACATTGGGTATCTCATAGGGTCCCGAGGCCTGAATAACCGATCTTGCCAAGACACCCTTCCCCACCACCATGTAGGCACCCGTATCACTTATTATCCTGACTTGAACCGCTACGAGTTTTCCCTCCTTCGTGGCTCCGGTCTTGTACTTTATTATATAAGGGTGTCGCTTGGTCGTCGCCAAAATAGATTCTTCCCTTGTATATATCACCTTAGCCGGCCTACCTGTCTTAAAAGCTAACAGGGCAGCATAGCACTGACATAAGCTCCATATTTTTCCACCAAAACCACCCCCGGTAACCATCTGAACGATCCGTACCCTGTTTTGGCTAATGCCAAGCATTCTTGCAATTGTTCTTCGGTCATAATGGGTATGTTGCGTACATGTCCACACGGTAATACGTCCGTCAGCTTCGACTTTTGCCACCGCGGCTTCGGGTTCTAGGTAGGCATGCTCTACCCTTTGTGTCTTGTATACGCCCTCGATTACGATATCTGATTCCTTGAAGCCATTCTCAACGTCACCTTTGCGAATCTTTACGTGGGATGCTATGTTCCCACCCTCATGTACTTGGGGTACGCCCTTCTCCATTGCCTCGATGGAATCCAGAACAGGCTCCAGAGGTTCATAATCTATTTTGACCATGTCAAGGGCTCCCTCGGCCGACTCTTGGGAATCCGCTCCGACGAGAATCACAGCTTCTCCAAGGTGGTTTATTTCCTTATCCGCCAGTATGGGTTGATCTGCAATGAGCGGTCCCGCGGCATTCCTGCCCGGAATATCCTTCGCCGTCAGGATTGTAATTCCGGGTACATTGATGACCTTGGAAGTATCGATCCTCTTTAACCTTGCGCGAGGAACGCTACTCCTCAAAACCCTTCCATATATCATGTTGCCGAGGCGTAAGTCGTCGGTATAGGTAGCTTTACCCCTAACTTTACTTGGAGCATCTATTCTCGATACGCTGCTCCCTATCATCCCTTTGCTGGTCATAGTGGCCCTTACCTTAAGAAAGCGAAATTATCGGGAAATCCTCTTGTATGTGTTGCTACCCATTTATCGAATGTCATTGAAAGAATCCCCTCTTTCAAAACTAGTTCATCTCAGAATCTCTCCGATGGGAAACCTATTGCCTATCATCTGAGACTAATGGCTGTTAGGACGTGGTTGTTAAGATAATCACGGCTGCCACAATAATAATTGCACCGGACACAACGTGAAGCGTTATCCTTTCAACTTTCTTCAAGAATACGTAAGTCAAGAAGAGTGCAAATAGAGGGGCTGTGCTGATCAGCGGGTTCACAATGACTACATCCCCGGATTTTAGCGCAGCCAGTACACATACTTGACCAAGTCCTCCTAACAGTCCGCCCAAGGAAAAATAACCCAAACTCCTCTTGTTTATCCGCAATCTCTGCTTTTTTCCCATGAGTGGCATGAGAGTGCAAAAAAACAATAGTGAAATCGTAGCGATCACCGTTGCCCCACCCCAAGAAGAGGTAACCGTTATCATTCCAAGTTTTCTAAAAACTCGGGACACACCATACAACAATGCGGCGCCAAAGGGAAACAAAAGATCTTTCTTTTTCCACGGTAATTGATTGGAAGTCGTTTGTACATTATCGGAGGAAGAGGAACTGAGCAGTACAACTCCGAAAACGCTTAGAATGGTAGCGATACCGATGGCAGCCGTTATATGCTCACCCAAGACCAGCACCGCAGCGAACGCTGCAACGAACTGAGCAGTTTCTTTAATAGGGGAGGTTCTTGATACCCCAACTCTTTCAATGCCCGTATACATAAAGAGCCTTGCTAGGCATGGCGCTGACAAGCCAGCAACGATTAGGTATACGGACCCCCTGTTCACGAAAATTGTGAACGGAACGAAGAGAACGGTAACAACCCAAAGAAATGCGGCATTGATGAGTGAACTTATCAGTGTCGCTGACAAGGGATTTGAATCGTTCATTCCTCCCTTAACCGAAACGCTGTGAAAGGCAAAGAAAAACGCCGACAAAAGACTGAATAGTATTACCAACATCTCGTATTCTCTAATAAGTAACTTCGTCGAGAAAACTCAGTTTTTGAAAAGGAGGAGAAATGTTATAAGAAGATTGTAGTCGGGTAACTGTTGGCATGAGAACCGCTTTACAATTCTCCGATGGATCAAACAGAATCTCCTGGTGCGGAAATTAGGACATACTGGTCAAAACTACCACACCCGCCGCTATAGAGGTGACACCGAGGACCACCCGAGAAGTAATTCTTTCGGATTGCTTAAAGAAGATATAGGTCAAGAGAAGAACAAACAACGGTGTCGTGCTGACCAGCGGGCTTACAATAATGAGGTCCCCTTTTTTCAGCGCCGACAGCAAACTTATCTGACCGAGGCTTCCAAAAATACCTCCTAACGAAAAGAAGAGAGCACTTCTGCTCCTTATCGTCATTCTTCTCTTCTTTTTCATCCAAGGCAAGATGATGGCAAAGAATAGTAATGAAATGGTCGTCAAAAGAGCTGCCCCACCCACAGGAGAGGTAACGGTGATCATTCCCATTTTCCTGAAAAAATCCGACACACCGTAAAACGATGCGGCAGCAAAGGGAAAAAGCAGGTCTTTTCTTCCCCACCGTAGCTCAGTTGGTGTTCTTCCATTATCGATGGGGAATGAGCTAAGCAACACAACCCCAAAAACAGTCAAGATTATGGCAATGCCCACAAACACCGTAAACCGCTCGTCCAGAAATAGTATGGCCGGAGTCACGGCGAAAAAAGGAAAAGTACCCCTAATAGGTGCAGCTATCGATACTCCAACTCTTTCAATGCCCGTGTACATAAAAACCCTGGCCAAGCAAGGCGCCAACAACCCAGCTATAATGAGATATATCATTCCTTTGTGTATAAATGCTTGGAGGGGGACAAACAGAATCGTGAGGGACCAGAGGAATACGACGTTAATCGATGAACTTACGAACGTTCCCGACATGGGATCTGACCCCTTAAGTCCCACCTTCACAAAGACGGCATGGCAGGCGAAAAAAAAGGCCGCCATAAGACAGAGAACTATTACGAGCATTGATAGCCCTTCTCTCGTTACTTATTGGATGCGGGAAGGAGTTTTCTGCTGCAACGATAATTTACTCAAAGCCAAGGCCTTCTCTCTCCAATTTCCTGACGAGATAGTTCCATATCATATCATACCGTTTTGGGTTTTGGCATTCGCCATACATCTTGAGGGCAGTCTCTTCTGCAATTGCTTCTACCTCTCCAAAACCAGAAGCGATGAACGTCACCCTCAGTGCTCTTTCCAAGAATAGGGCAATCAAGCAAGCCTCTTCGATCCTGTTTCCCACCGTTACGATGCCGTGATTCCTGAGAAAAACGGCATTACCCCTGTCCAATGTTTGAGCAAGGGCTTGGCCTTGTTGTTTCGTCGTAATTAACTCGGGAGTCTCGAGCGTGGGGATGCCATGGGGGAAAAGCACACCATCCTGGTTAACAGGCTTAATATCCGAGCGGACAGCGCTGAAAGCCGCACTGAAAACAGGGTGCACATGGACGACGCTCCCCACATCCCGTCTCATCCTGTAGATTTCCGTATGTATCGGTGTTTCTCCATGGGGGAAATGGTCTCCCTCTAATAGGTTTCCTTCCATATCCACCACAATCAAATCTTCGGGCCTGATTTCTTCCAACCCTAAACCCCTCGGCTTTATACAGATGTTCTCTTCATCTGGCAATCTGCTACTGGTATGACCCAAGTTAAAATCTGCAAGCCCCTCCATATAGAGAATCCGGCATGCCTGAGCCAGTTTTTTTCTCATTGCAAAGATTTTCTTTTTACCGCGCATGAACCCACTTCCTTTCTACCGAGCGGATTACCGGCTCATGTATCCGCTCTGGTTCACATGAAAATCAGTATTTGTTCCATATGTGATGAGCCCGTAAAAACAAAATTCGATGGCAGAGCAAAAAGCTCCAGATTCAAGGCGCGCAAATCCTGAGGAATGAGGCAAACTTACAGTACGCTGTAATGAAGAAGCATACAGCGCAACGCAGTCCTTCGACCTTGCTCAGGACCGTGAGCTTGTCGAACGGCCTGTCGAATGGCAGTTGGACTTTTTACGAAGCCATCAGCTTTTGAACGTCACCAAATAATGAGGGCTCTGGTCGTCTGAAGCGCTTTGAATGAAAATCTCATCCAGTTCTAACTTCCTGTGAATGAGGCCCTGTTCGTGAGCATATGCCGTGAGAGCCTCCAGATTGTCTCGGTTTTGAGTCAGACCATAGACCCAGGGGTCGTCTCCCAGGATCTGCTTTTCTTCATCCAGATAATGCATCACCCATGCAAGGGCTATTTTGCGTGGGTCCTTCATTTGCCAATAACACATTTCCTTGGCTTTCTGAAATGCATCCTGTAAGTTCTTTGCAACCCAGGGGTATTGGTCAACAATCCCTTGTTTAATAACGACTGTATGCATGATGGGAAAGATGCCGGTATCTCGATAGTAACGCATCTCTTCCTTTTTCGGATCTGCAAAGAGGCGCTTTACCGCCCTGTCTCCTCGCGAGAACGAGGGAAGGATATCAGGATAGATGACGGCTTCCAACTCGCCCTTAATGAGCATATCATCAATGGTGTCACCCGGGGCAACCCGCTTCAACGGTAACCCTTCCCCCGGCCCGAGGGAAATGGGTTCCTCATCCTGAGTAATCCATTGAATCTCCTTGAGTGATACCCCGTAATAGTGCTGAAGGATTCCTCGCATCCAGAGACCGGCCGTGTTCTGGGTTGTCCGAAGGCCAACGCGTTTCCCTTCCAGATCCTTCGGTCTCTCGATTGGGGCCTGAGCATTGACGAACACATAGGAATGTCGAAATCTGCGGTGAGGGAAAACTGGAATAGCCATCAGTGGGCCTCCCTCAACCTTGGACATTAAGTACTGGCACATGGAAAATTCGCAGACATCAAATTCTTGATGCCTGATCATCCTCCAGTGCCGTTCCGGTGACGGCATGGTCAGTGGAATGAGTTCGATTCCTTCGGGTTGAACCTTTCCTTCCACCAGGGCTCGCGTGATCTCATAGTCACCGCATGCCAGGGTCAAACGTAGTTTAGCCATGGGTTTTTCCTCTTTTCCTGGAAATAGTTCTTTTCTCCATCACATCCTCTCTTTTCCAAAATGGCCTGTCGTTTCATCCTACGGGAAAGAGATCTGTCCACTTCTCCATAACCTTGTTCTTCAATTCCGTGCTCGGCGTAACAACTTGAGGAAAAGTATCGAGTCTCTCCCAAGGCCTGCAAGCATCGATGACCATTCTTGAGTTCAATACCCTTGCACCATCCGGATAACTCATAGGATCGAGCCTTGTGCTCCAACATCTCTTGAGAATCTCAACATCTTCCCTTGGATCGGTTCTCGTGCATAGCGCCCAAATGACTTGATTCGTATTAGCAGGATCAATATCTTCATCAACGACAACGGTAATTCGATTTGCGTATGCACCTGAATGACATTGGGAGGCAATTAACCCCGCTTGCTTGGAGTGTCCAGGGTATAGTTGCTTGACGGAGATGGTAAGCATGAACCGCCCCCCTCCCGCTTCATGGGCCCAAACCCCTTGAACTCCCGGAACCCCTGCTTTTTCCAGCTCATCCCATACTGCGGCACTTCTCAAGAACCCTCTGTAATAGCAGTCATCATTGGGGGGTATTCGCGGCATCGCTCCGAGCATAATAGGATCATCCCTATGGTATACAGTAGTTGTTGTAATTTTGGGTTGTGGTTTACTCCCTCCTGCATAGTATCCCGTCCATTCGCCAAAAGGCCCTTCCGACTCAACGAATTGGTTGGGATGTATCTCTCCTTCTATAGCAATTTCCGCTGTTGCGGGTATCGGCAAGCCCGTCTTCGGCCCTTTGATGATCTCGACAGGTTCACCCCTGATTCCACCACATACATCATATTCTCCCACGCCATAGGGGATCTCCATCCCTCCCACAAGGTATAACAAGACGTCATGCCCGAATGAAATTGCCACCGGGCATGGTTGTTTCCTTTCCCAATATTTTTGCATGATAATGCTTCCCTGTTTCCCCTTTGAGATCATTACGGACAGGGTGCGCTCATCAAAAACTTGTACGCGATACACTCCAAGATTTACCCAGTCCGAATCGGGATCTTTCATTATTACCAGGCACCCGGTACCCATAAAACGGCCTCCGTCATTTTCGTGCCATTTCGGAGACGGAAATGATAGAAGGTCAATGTCATCGTTCTCTTGGACGTTTTCCAAGATCGGTCCCTTTTGATAGACCTTCGGGGGGATCAGGGTAGCATTGCGTAAATAGCCCAGCCAAACTTTGACTATATCAATAGGGTCCGAGTCGGGAGATAATCCGAGGGTGAGGGCAATCCTCCTAATCGAGGTTAGGGAATTGGCAAGAATTCTGTACCCTGATGGATACCCTTTAATCTTATCAAAAAGGAGGGCAGGCAACCCCATCCTTTCCTGGTAAAGGTCAACGATCACCCCTATTTCTAAATCCCAATCAGCATGCTCCACCCGCTTGAGTTCTCCTAGTTTTGCCGTCTCTTCTATCCAATCTCGTAGATCGTTGAAACGCATTTTTCCTCTCCCCAGAGATCTGTTTCAATTCCCTATTTTTTCACTTCCCCAGATATGCTGCCTTTTGCTACCTTACTGCTTATCACTCCCTTTTTGAGGAGCAGATCTTTTTCACCTTTGTCTTCCTTATGAGGATTGACCTTACCTTTGTCTCCCTTGCCTTTTCTCTTTGAGAGCCTTGAGAATCCTCTCCTGGTTTATCGGCAAATCCTTGATTCGCACTCCTATTGCATCGTAAATGGCATTAGCTATAGCGGGCGCAATCGGTACCGTTGTCATCTCTCCCACCCCTTTCGCTCCATAGGGACCTTCCCTGTGCGCCTCCTCCACCGTCATGGGACTTATTTCTGGTATATCCATAGCTACTGGAATTTTATAGTCGGCAAGGGATGGATTGAGAATGTCGCCCCCTTCACCTACAAGCATCTCTTCAAACAGGGTTGTTCCCATACCCTGTACCACTCCCCCCTCGATCTGTCCCTCACATGTTACCGGGTTGATGGCCTTTCCCACATCATGAGCAGCTGCAACTCTGAGGACATGTATCTGCCCAGTTTCGGTGTCAATTTCAAGGGTGACCCCGTGGGCGCCATACATCCAGCACAATGAGGGAGGCGTTGAAACCTTAACGTGAGATGGTACTTGACCTGGTTTATAATGATAGTAAGATCCGTGTCCTAAGATGTTTATCCCGCCTGCATACGTTAATTCGATAATCTTGCTTGCCTCCAGAGTCCTCTCGGCATTTGTCCTGTCAAAGAAAATGCCGCCTTCGAAGACGAGATTCTCTCTGTCTGTGTCCAAGATATTCACCGCAATCGCTGAAAGCTTTTCTCTTATGTCCTCAGCCGCTTGTTTTACTGCATTACCCATGAAAAACGTGGTCCTGCTCGATGTACTTGCGGGAAAAGAAGGCGTGGTGTAGGTATCGGCGGCCACGACTCGAATTTTGTTCAAAGGTATGCCCAATACTTCCGAGGCAATTTGGGAGAGAATGGTATTCACTCCCTGTCCCAACTCTACTGAACTAACCAATATATCCAGCCCCCCATCTGGGCTTAACTTCATAGACGCATTCGCTCCAGAAGGGGTCCTTGATATCTTATAGCCACACGCGATTCCGCTCCCCTTTTTTACTCCTCTCTTTCTTTCGCGTTTCGTGCCCGCTCCTTTTTGGACAATATCCTTCCCGACTTTCTGAAGACATTCGCCGAGCCCTACGGCATGATGTTCTGTTTTTTCCGTCGAGGACACATATCCCTCTTCCACGATGTTTCTCAATCTAATGGTGAGGGGATCAATTCCCAGTTTGTTTGCTATGATATCCATTTGTGACTCATGGGCCCAGCAAACTTGAGGGATACCGTAACCGCGAAACGCCCCTGCTGGAGGTTTGTTGGTGTATACCAAATAGCCCTCTATTTTAACATGAGGGATCTTGTAAGGGCCTATCGCTGCCAAACAGGCTTTGTCCAACACTGTTGGNNGTTCCATCCTTTTTAATCCCCGTCTTTAGGGTGACTACACTAGAGTGCCGAGTCGTTGTAGATATGAATTCTTCTTCCCGGGTAAGTGCCAACTTTACGGGCCGATACCTCGCTTTCCACGCCAATGCCACACAGCACATCAAACCTGTTAACCTGAGTTTACCCCCAAATCCTCCCCCTACATAGGGAGGTACGATAATTCGTATCTTGCTTTCCGGGACCTTTAAGGCACCGGCAAGGAGACTTCGCGCCCCATAGGGGGCTTGATCCGAAGTCCAAACGACGATACTTTCATCAGCATTGAATTGGACGATCGCAACGCGGCACTCCAGGGGGACATGGTGCGCCATTTGGGTAGTAAACGTGTCTTCAAATATGAGGTCCGCCTCCCTGAATCCTCCCTCAATGTCCCCATTTGTTAGCTCGATATGGTCACATATGTTTGTGCCTTTGATCGGATTGAGTTTAGGAGAACGTTTGTAATCGAGGAGTGCCTCGTGGATTACAGTGGCATTATCTTCCATCGCATCCTCGGCATTAAGCAGGGGAGGGAGGAATTCATAGTCAACATCTATAAGATCCACCGCTAATTCAGCTGCTTCATCAGTTGTTGCGGCTACCGCCGCCACTGGCTCCCCTGCATAGCGGACTCGACCAAAGGCCAAGGTGGGCTGATCTCTCAGAGGGTTACCCCACAAGGCATCGTCATAATCGAGGGAGAACTCCTTGCCCGTAATTACTGCCCTGACTCCCGGGATTTGCTCTGCCTTTGAGGTATCTACCCGTAAGATCTTGGCGTGAGGTACTTGGCTCCTCTTGACTTTACCGAATAGCATTCCCGTCAGTTTTATGTCATCGGCGTATTGAGCCTGTCCTGTAACTTTATCGAGAGCATCTACCCTGAGCTCTGGCTTGCCTATGGCTGAGTACCTATCTACAAGTACCCCATGTTCTATTCGGCCAAAACTGATTTTGCCCGTGGTTTCATCGGGAATATTCTTCACCGTGCGCCCCTTATTCTTTCGCCTCTATCCACGCGTTTGCTCCGGGATCCTTTCTGGAAAATCTCCGCGCTTTCTTTTCTATCCATCCTTGTGAAATTCTCTCAAGCACAACGAAAAATCCCTCCCCAGAGGGGAGGGGATTTCTACGTAAACAAACCTTTCCATCTCTCCATGAGCTCACTCTTTAGTTGGTCACTTACATCTACGACATGAGGAAAATCCCCCCTCATCTTCCTATGATAGGGTATGCAGGCATCGATAAGAATTCTGTTGTTATAGTTCCCCTCGTCGGGGACTACCAAGGGATCTCTCCCCGAAGACCAGGCTTTTTTAATGATGTCAATATCGTCGACGGGATCAAACCTCGTGGTAAGTGCCCACATGACTTGATCTATATCTGAGGGATCAATATCTTCATCGACCACAATTACCCATTTTCCATTGTACGCTGCAGCCTGAGATGCCGAGGACGCAACGTGGAGAGCTTGTCTGGCATGGCCGTGATACCTTTGTTTGACGGAAACCACTAGGAATCTCACCCCGAGTCCTGCCGGATGTTGCCATACTCCCCTCACATCTGGGATATCGACCTTATCCAGAGCTTCCCAAATGGCAGCACTTCCGGTAACGGACTTCAGTAGTACTGTCTCGTCTATCGGGCGATGTTGAGGAGCACAACACAAGATGGGATTATTCCGGTGCATAACGTTTTTTACTCGCACGTATGGACGGGATTTGGGTAAGCTACAATAGTATCCTGTCCATTCCCCAAAGGGCCCCTCCTCTTTCACTTCCCCGGGGATTGTTTCGCCTTCTATCACGATCTCAGCTGAAGCAGGAATGGGAAAACCGGTATACTTCCCCCGAATCACTTCGATGGCCTCTCCTTTGATGCCACCGGCGTAGTCATATTCAGAAATGCCCTCGGGAGTC
>JABAOF010035705.1_pt1 | contig 10390 bp, 9 predicted proteins | sample 7062171 | NCBI WGS metagenome assembly JABAOF01 (sample SAMN14538628, study PRJNA623070) | marine sediment metagenome | biome: marine biome [ENVO:00000428]; feature: marine pelagic biome [ENVO:01000023]; material: deep marine sediment [ENVO:00002113] | place: India: Gulf of Khambhat ... | reverse complement strand
GTGGTGGCCGAACTTGAGCTTGTACGTCCGGCCGCCGAGCGCGAGCCCCAGGATTTGGTGGCCCAGGCATATCCCGAAAACCGGCAGCCGTCCCAAAAAATTTTTGACCAGGTCGACGACGTACGGCAGCGCCGCCGGGTCGCCCGGGCCGTTCGATATAAAAAAGCCGTCGGGTTCCGAGGAGGAGATTTCGCCAGCCGAGGCCGTCGCCGGAAAAACGGTGACCTCGACGCCGCGGCGCGTCAGCTCGCGTAGGATGTTGTTTTTGATGCCGCAATCGAGCGCGGCGACCCGCCACCGCACGTCACCCTCCGCGGGCGAGAAGACCTCGACGCGTTCGCGCGTCACGTCGCGGACGAGGTCGCGGCCCGCCATAGGCGGAGACGCGAGGACCTGCTCGAGGACGTCGCCCTCGTCGTAGCGGCCGGCCGCCACCGCGCCNNATGTGCCGCGTGAGCGTGCGCGTGTCCACGCCCGAGAGGCCCACGACGCCGTGCCGCTCCAGGTACTCGCCCAGCGACGCCGTCGCTCGCCAGTTGCTATAGAAATCCTCGTAGGAGCGGACGACCAGCGCCGCCAGAAAGATGCCGCGCGATTCGACGTCGTCCTCGTTGACGCCGTAGTTCCCTATGTGAGGATAGGTCAGCGCGACGATCTGGCCGGCGTACGAGGGGTCGGTCAAAATTTCCTGGTAGCCCGTTATGGCCGTGTTGAAGACCACCTCGCCCAGCGCGAGGCCCGTCGAGCCGAAGCCGTCGCCGCGAAAGGTCCGGCCGTCTTCGAGGATCAAAAAAGCTCGAGCGGGCATATTAAAAATAACGCCGGCTCCCGGAGGGCCGGCGGAATCTCGGTCATGCTGATATTAACGTTAGAACCATTTTACGGGGGCGACCACTTTTGGTTTATTTTAACAAAACAACCGGAGCGGCGCAACGTTTTTCGGCGAAGGGAAGCGTCAACTCCCGCGGAGGGCGTCCAAGGCCTCCTTCGCCGCCGGGGACATTTCGAAGTGGGCCGCCAAGATCCCGCAGCCGTAGTCGGCGCACGGCGCGCAATTATCCAAGCCCCGCTCAACGACGCAGGCGCGGACCTTGCACGCCGGGACGTAACCGCACTTTCGCTCGCCGGCCGTCATGCAGCCGTCGCACCAGACGTGCTCCGGCTTAACCTCGGCATCGTACTGCTTTGACCACTGCGCGGCTATCTTCGCGATCTCGTCGGCGTCGCCGGCCTGCGTCGCCACGTACGCCTCGCACGAGGCGCAATACAGGCCGCACGCGCTTATCAACTTTTCCATAGCTATCCTCCCTTTTTTGGGTTGAAGGCCAACACAAGTTCGGGATTAAGATACAATTCCTCGCGACGGCTTTAAATAAAATCGGTTTACCACCCGCGTTTCAAAAACGGCCCGGGCGGCCGGCGCGCCCGCGGAGAACGCCCTCACAAATTGGCCCGGATATTTTCCAACGCGGCTTTCGCCTCCGGCGCCATTTCGAAGTGCCCCGCCAAGACCTCGCAGCCGTAGTCGTCGCAGTGGGCGCAATTGGGAAGGCCGCGCTCGAGGGCGCAGGCGCGTACGTCGCACTCGCGCGCACGGCCGCACTTCCGCTCGGCCTCCGTCAGACATCCCTCGCACCACACGTACTCCGGCTTGATATGATGACCGTACTCCTCGGACCAACGGGCGGCGATGGCCGCGATCATCTCCGCGTCGTTTTCGCGCGTCGCGACGTACGCCGGGCAAGCGTCGCACGCCAGGCCGCACGCCCCTAGCAGCCTCTCCATCCGGCTCCTCCAAAAGGACGGTTACCTTGGATAAGTAAAGGACTTATTTATTAACGCACATACGACACCGCGTTGTCAAACAAATTCCGCCGCCGTGGGCGGTCCGGCCGTCGGCGTTGGAAGTTCCCAATTNNATTGGCGATGCCGTGAGCAAATCCCGGAGTTGACGGGGGCGCCATTTAAACTTAAAATACTAGCCGTATGGAAGTTACGTCGGCGAGTAGCAGGCCGAAAAATATTCGAAGAATAATTTGCGGGGCGCTCGGCGCCGGAATCGCGAGCGCGGCCTTCGCCCTCGCGCCCGACGCGGTAACGTCGGGCGGCGCACCTCCGGGAAGGGCTCCCGCGGGCGGCCTCGGCTCCGTCATCAGCTCGTTTAAGATGTCGGGTCTGACCAAGCCGTACGCGCTCGGCATCTATCGCGACCGCGGGTACGTCTACGGCGTGATGTACTCGCGGGGTACGAACTACCTCTACCGCTTCACGGCCGCCGGTACACGCGTCAGCTCGTACGTAATAAACGGGACGTCGACGCCGCGCGGCGCGGACCACGCCCACCTCGGCCTCGGCTACCTCNNCTTCCGGACCACGGGCGGCCGGGCCGTAACGTCGTTCTCGGTCGCCGGCACGCCCTACCCCTTCAACTGCTTCTGGGACGGCACTTACTACTACGCGAACGGCCCGTCCAACCGGGGCGCGTTTTATCGTCACGGCCCCTCGGGCGCGAGCGCCGGCACGTGGACCTGCTCCGGGTGGCCGGACGCCATGACCTACTGCGGCGGCGCGGCCTTCGCCCGACGCGGAAACGAAGGCGCGGGCCCGTACTTCGTCGGGGCTTCGTGGTCGGCGGGCGAGCCGATGTGCATGACCACTTTTCCGGGGGGGCTGTTGGTCGCGACGTGGACGCCGCCGGCCCACAACGCCAACGGCCTCGTCTACGGCGACTCCTCGAACAAGGCCGCGTACGGGGCCGCGGTTTGGGCCGGCTGGTACGCCGCGGACGGCGTTTACGCGATGGAGTTCGACGTCGGCGCGCGCGGCGCCGCGGCCGCCATACCCGCCAGCCTGNNGGCGCTGTACCGATAAAGCTCGGAACGGTAAAACCATCGGGGGTGCCGCGGGCGTCGTCGCCCCCTTTACGGTTTTCGGCCCGCGTCGAACATCGCCGATTAGCACCGCGAGGCGGCCGGAAGAACGCGCGCGGGGCCGGGCAAAAAAAAAGGTTGACTTCTCGCGCGAACTATCGTAGGTTGTAGGCATATATAAGGAGGTGGTCTGATGAAGACCTTTTTAGTTACGTTCGCCATATTGGCGATAGTCGGAACAGCGTTTGGGGCCGCCGGCAGTACTATCCGTTCGTTCACGCTGCCGGGCCAACCGGCCCAAGGCCCGCGTGGCGTCGCTTACGACTGGAGCGACGACAACATCTGGGTCGCGGGGCCCCAACGAACGAACTCCATCATATTCGGCAAGTTTAACCCGACCACGGGCTCGATGGTCGTGAACTGGAGGAGCGCCACGGGCGCTTACTGGGTCTTCGACATCGGCTACGGCTACCAGGTAGGCGGTACGCGCTACCTCTTGTTCGTGGACCAGAATGCGCCCCGCCTCCGCCTTTTTACGACGGCCGGCTCCCAATACGGCAGCATTCAAAATCCGTTCTCCGGTGGCTACAACGAAGGGGTCGCCTGCGATTGGGGTGGAAAGCTCGTCTACGGCACCAACTACAGTTACGGGGACATCTACAAGTGGTCCGGAACCGCCTGGAGCAAGTTCGCAACGTGCCCGGGCCGGCCGCCCATGGGCTGCGCCACCGGTTGGGATAAGGTATTCGTCGTCACGACCTCGGCCGACTACAAAATCTACCAGTTCAGTACTACCGGGTCGCTCGAGAAGTCGATTCCCCTACTCAACTGGGGTAGGCGGTACATGGTTGGAATGAGCATAGGCCGCAAGGACGTCGTCGGGAACGAGGACTCGGTCTTCCTGTGCATCTTTTACCCCTCGAAGATGATCTACGAGGTCTCCGTAGGCGACATCGTTGGCACGGGCATCGTGCCGACGAGCCTCGGCAAGATCAAGTCCCTTTATAAGTAATACCTATTTAAACCGTACGCAATAAAAAGCGGGTGCCAGCGGCGCCCGCTTTTTTCGGTTGCCGCCGCGGGCCGCGACGGCGTCGCGAGGGTTACGGTCGCCGCCTTTCCGCCTCGCGAAGAAAGGTCGCGTTATTGCCACGGCCGACGGCGGCGAAAGACGTATTAAAAGAAAAGGCGGCCCGAAGGCCGGCCGTCGGTTTAATTACGGCGCGTCCGAGGCCGTAGAAGGGTTATTTATACCGCGCTTTGACCTTGCGGAACGACGTGCCCGTTACGCCGACGCTACGGCGGGTATCGTTCCGCATTGCTACTTTAAGTAACTTCNNNTTCGGCGGGGCGCGGGTCGCCGGGTGTAGCGAGGGCGGCGCGCTCGAGCGGTACCTTCGCCTCCTCGTACAGGCCGAGGGCTATTTCGCATTCGGCCAGACGGATATTGGCGTCCTCGTAGTCGGGGTGGAGGCGAAGGGCGCTGGTAAACGCGGCCGCGGCCGTTTCGAAGGCCCCGTTCGCCTGGTACGCGCATCCCAAATTATAAAGGTCGCCGGCGCGGCGTAAATCGCGGTAAAAGGTTTCCAATTCTTCCTCGCTGGGAATCGTCGATATTTGGTTGGGGTCGTAAAGGGGATGGTAGGCCGGCGAGGCGAAGCCGTCGTAAGGCCGCCCCACCTCGAAGACGCGGACGCTGTAAGTCTCGAAAACGAGGCGAAAGCGGCGGAGCTTTTCGGGGGCGAATTGCATAAGGAAGGCGGCGGAATCCGGCCTCGGCTCCACGCCCGCGGTGCCGAAGAACGTACCCGGCCTGTGGGAGAGAACTTGGGGGGCGAATTGCACTACGTGTTTAATACGCCATCGTCGACACAGGCGGTAGAACGTATCCTCGTCCGCGACGACCGCCTCGGCGTAAGCCAGGACTTTGCGCCGGATTTCGGGTAACTCGAACATGGGGTTTAAGGCTATCGGCCGCCCGGCCCGGTAGAGGTACGACGGGCTCAACGCGAAGTCGGCTAGTACGGGCCCGGCCTCCGCGTCCAGGCCCATCCAAAAAAGCAACTTGCCGCGTTCGGAGCCGTAGTACCAGGGTATCTCCCTTTCGTAACCGGCGGCCGCGTTCAACGCGCTACGCAGCCACCGCGGCTGGCGACTACTAGTATTAAGGTAAACGTGGAAGGTCCCCAAGAGGACCAGCCCGACGCCGAAACCTACGCGGCCTTTTACGCTCTTGATACCGGTCGCCGGGTAAATACCGAGTACCGCTATCCACGGCGCGAAGAATATGGTCAACCTCGAAATCAGGAGCCACAGAAGGCCGAAGAACGGGGCCGCGACCGCTACGAATTCGCCGCCCCGCAACCGCCCGCGGACGAGGTGGCACCACCACAGTGCCAGGCCGAAGCCGCCGAAGAGGACCATCGGGCCGTACCCGTAAACGAGGTCCATTCTATCCGGCGATTGGTACGGCCCAACCCAGAAGAGCCGCGCCCCGGGCGATAGCGCGGCCGGCCCGGGGTATTTGCCGAGGTGGATAATTTTTGCCCAGATCAACTCGTAAACGTGGCCGTAACCCGCCGACCGACCGAAGGCCAAAGACAAAGCCACCAAGAAGGCCGCGGCCCCGGCGACGAACCACGCCGCTTTGGCCGGCCTCTTCAACGCCCGGGACAGCGCCCAACCCGCGGCCGGCGCGACCGCGACGGCAACGCCGACGCCCCATAGCGTACCGTTGACCCATAGCGGTTTATTTAGGATGGCCGCCGCGGCGAGGCCGAGCGCGAGGCCACCTCCGGCCAGCGCCGCGCGGCGGCCCCGCCCGGCAATCCCGTACCCGACCGCGAATAAGGCGAGCAGTGCGACGTAAAATTGGCTCATATGCCAGCAGGAGGCCGCCCACAACGTAGCCGCCCCGGCCCCCCCGGCCGCCAACCACCGCCGCTTGCCGCGGTCCGAAGTAAGTATATACAACGTCGCCCCGGTGGCGACGAGCAGGCCCGGCAACGCGAAGTCTTCGCGTAAAAAATTGGTCCAGCTTCGGCCGTAAGCGGCGTAGGTCACGGCGTAGATGGCGGTGGCGCCCGCTGCGGGCCAGGGCCTTCGAAAGGCCGCCAGCGCCAGCAACGAGAAGGCGACAACGGCCGCCGCCGAGAGTACGTTTATTGACGCCCGCGCGGCGAGGAACGTGTCGCCCCCGCGCAATTTGTAAAAGGCCGCGGCGACGCGGTCGGGCAAAGCGAGGATCATGCGGCCCACCGGGAAGCCCTCCGGCCATTGCGCAGGCAAGTCCAATTTCGGGGGGTCCCAGCCGAGCATCCTCATCTCGGCGTACCGGAACCGGAAACAAGATTCGGTAGAATACGAGAACTGGCGCGGCGATAAAAAGTCCATTACGCCGTAGCGGAACGCCGCTCCCGCGACGGCGGCTAGAATAAGCGCGCCCCAGGGCGTATAACGGTGGCCGAAGAATCTCCGTAATAAACTCATTTTTAGAAGCGACCCTCGTGCCGTTTAGACGTCTCGACCATACTATCAGAGCGAGCCTTGGGGGTCAACGACGTTGGAAAAGCGCGCTCGACTTACATCCGCGGCGCAGCTACCTTGCCGCGATAAATAACTAAGAGGTGAATTGGGGCGGAAGAAGTTCCCCCCAGACGGAATCGAAAATCGGCGTCGTCGCGCGCCGTCGTTCACCTCCTATGCCGCTCCGGGCCGCCGTACGCACTAAAGGGAAAGGCGGCCCGAAGGCCGCCTTTATTAGTACGCTGGTAACGCGCCGGTATGACTCTATTTGAATAGAGCCCTAACTTTGCCGAGAGAGGTTGGCGCCACGCCGGAGAGCGTACCTTCGAGTTTGTAAGAGCCTTCCATTACGCCGAACCCTTTGGACTGCGAGGTGCCCCACGAGCCATTAAGGTACCACCAGATCATCTCGCCCTGGAGTTGCGTACGGACGGCCCAGAAAACGTTGTCCGAGGATGTCATTTGGTAGGCTATCCAATACCTCGTAGTGGCTGTTAACGTCTGCGGCGCGATAGGGACCTCGCCTAAGAACACCATACGGCTCCATTTCGACCAGCCGGTATTGGTCTCTTTCCAGGTACCCGTATCTACCGTCCAAGTGGCGACAATCGAACCGGCACCGGGGTTGGTCCCGCTATATAGACGCATAGGTATGGGGCCCTTGCTGGAGCTACTCCGGTTGTATACATGATGGAACCAAACCTTTTCGAGCCTGATACCGCTCGACGGCGTGTAATCGATGGCTAACCAGCGGCTTGTGGAGGTCGTCGCGGAAAAACCGTTTGCTATATCGCCGACGGACTTAACGAGGTGGTCTACGAGAACGTCGTCGGTGTTGCCGTGACCGCCTCCTCCCCGGGGGACGTCCCCCAGCGCCGTAGGGGCCGCAAGACTCGTAGCGGGCTCACCTGCGAACGCCCCAACCGCTAATAACGAAATACACGCGGCGATTAAAAACCTCCTGCGCATTTCCGTCTCCTCCTCAGGAAAACGTTGCGTTCCCGCCTATGTTTAATAAACAACCGTTTACCTAATTAAAGCGCATAAAAGGGGTAAAGTCAAGTCTTTTTTTAAGGTATCGTCAAGGCCGGGGCCCGGGCGCGCCGAGCTNNTACGGTGTATATAAGGCCGCCTTGCAAGTCGACATCGGAGGGACGGTGGCGGTAACCCCCACCAGCATCGGCAAAGTCAAAGCAATTTACCGTTAAACGTCGGTCCAAAAACCGGGAAGGGCAGAAAGCCCCGCCTTGGCGGGGCTTTCTTATTGTCCTCATACGAAAACCGGTTATTAATCGTGTTCCGGCGCGCCGCGGCGCAAATCGGCGGCGACCTGCGCGAGCGCCGCCCCATTTATTTCGACGTCGTGCCGCGCGCGCAGCGACGCGAGCCACTCGTCCGCGGCCGCGGAGACCTCGGGGGACCGTACTATTTTCTCGAAGACGGCCTTGCGGCAAAAATAAGCTACCTCCGGGTCGTCGAGGCCGGGTTGCCGGGCGGGTTGGTGGTAGATGGCCTCGTAAAAGGCCCACCGACCGTCGCGCAATTGAAACGTCTCACTATGTACGTGCAGCTTCGCGAAGGGGAAGACGCGGCCCCTCAGCTCCGCGGCGAAGGGGGGGTCCGGGGGCGCGTTGGGCAACGTCGGGTCCGCGGCGACGACGCCGAGCCACTCTTGCTTTTCCGGGGGCAGCGGCGGCGGGAGTTCGTACAACTCCTGTTGGTCCGCGGCCCGCGCGCGGTTCCGGGCCTCGCCGTCGACGACGGTATCCCCCCCGGCCTTGACCTCCGCGTAAAACCGCTCCAAATCCGCGCGGTCCGGCATCGCGACCAAGTAGACCTCCACGCGCTCGGGAACCAGGAAGTCGTCCATGTGAGCTTCGTAATAAGCCTTGATATCGTCGTCGGTAGGTGCCGGAATCTCGGGCATGAATTCGTTTCGGTATAACATGTCCATCAAGATATCGGTCCGCCGCGCCGCCATTTCGCGCCGGAAGGCGGGTAATAAGTCCACGCCCTCTCGCAACGCTTCGTACTCTAAAAGGGCTTGGTCCTCGGAATCCAGGAGGAAATGATTCCAAATCCGTTCGTAGCGTTCGGGCTTCGCCTCCCGCATCCGGTCTATCTCTTCCGGCGGCAAATATATAAACTTAGCCACCGTAATATACACCGAATCGAAATCAACCGGTACGCCGCCCACGTCCGAAAGGATTAAGTCCTTTCCGCCATAGTCGGTCCCGAGTTCGGCGAACGGCGTATTCAAGATGGCCCGCCATAATTTGTCGTTGCGCTCCACCCGGGCCGTCTTGCGCCACGCCCGGGTGAGCTCGCGACACCGCTCCGCGCTCTTTCGCGACTTTAGGAGCGCGCGGACGCGCGGCCGCGCCTCGTCGTAGCTTTCGTCGAAACCGTGGACTACTTTGTCCACACGGTAAATAAACCACGAAAGGCCGTCGGCGCCGTCCACGACGGCCGTATATTCGCCCACCTCCAAGTCGAAAAGCGCATCACTTGCCTCGCCCGCGTCGTACTCCATCGGCACGTCCCATTTGCCGTCGCCGCCGACGTAGCCCTCGAAGGTGGAGTATTCCGCCACCACCTCGTCCCACGGCCGGCCGGCCTCGAGGGCCAAGTACGCATCCTTCGCGCGTGCCGGTTCCTCCACTTCAATAAAGGAGTACATCCGCCGCTTCCGGCTTCTTTTAAAAAAATCCAGGACTTCGGCCTCGGTTACGGCCACGCTCTCGTCGACGCTCCGGCGCATATAATCCCTCAGCAAGCGGCCCGGAATCGCGGCGAGTTCTTCCTTCACGTACGGGTCCTCGTCGTAGCCCCGCCCTTCGGCCTCGAGCTCGAGTATCTTTCCGACTACCGCGGCGTCGAGGAGCTCCCGCGCGACGTCGCCGACGTCCTCGCCCGCGGGCCAACCGCCCGCGCCGGCGGCGCGCTGCACGTAGTACTCCAAGTCGGCCGCGGTGACCTCGTATTTGCCGTCGACGGCGGCCACGACCTTATCTTGTCCGAGGCGACACCCGGCCAAAAAAGGCGCCGCGCACGCGGCGGATACCGTAACCGCTAAGGCAAACGCTGTCCTCGGCTTCATACGACTACTCCCCGGCGCACAAAGCGTTTCTGTATACCGTGAGAAAAACGCCGTGCAAGTTTAGCATACCGGCGAAACGATGCCAACACCCGAGCGCACGGGCCCGGCGCCAATTCGTCGGGGTACGGGGTGCCGCGGCGCGGGGGCTTACTTGACGGCCTGTCCTTTATATGATATCTTTGACGATAATTTCAACCGTTCTTTTCCCGCCTCAATTAAGAGAGGTTCCGATGAGCATCGCCCCCCACGGCGGCAAGTTGATAAACCGCGTCGCGCCGCACGGGCAAGCCGACGAGCTGATGGCGCGCGCCGCGACCTTTAAAAAAGTCGCCATCGACGACCGCACCNNAACGGCGGCCTGAGCCCTCTCGAGGGGTTTATGAGCGCGGCCGATTACCGCGCCGTCGTCCGCGACATGCACCTCGCCAACGGCCTCCCCTGGACCATACCCATTACGCTCGGCGTCGAGCCGGACGTCGCCGACGGCCTCAACCTCGGCGAAGACGTGGCGCTGACGAACGGCGCGGGCGACGTTTTGGCGGTAATGACCGTCGAGGAGAAGTACACGTACGACAAGCGCGAACGCTGCGTCGCCGTCTTCCGGACCGACGACGAGGCGCACCCGGGCGTCGCGGCCACGCTCAACATGTGCGACGTGTTGTTGGGCGGGCCGGTGACGCTGCCGCGGCCGATACCCCACCGTCGCTTCCTGCAGTACCGCCTTTCGCCGGCGGAGACGCGCGCGCTGTTCGCGGAGAAGGGCTGGGACACCGTCGTCGGCTTCCAGACGCGCAACCCCATTCACCGGGCCCACGAGTTCATTCAGAAGATGCGCCTTGGAGATGGTGGACGGCCTGCTGGTCCATCCCTTGGTAGGCGAGACCAAGAGCGGCGA
>JABAOF010052881.1_pt1 | contig 10392 bp, 6 predicted proteins | sample 7062171 | NCBI WGS metagenome assembly JABAOF01 (sample SAMN14538628, study PRJNA623070) | marine sediment metagenome | biome: marine biome [ENVO:00000428]; feature: marine pelagic biome [ENVO:01000023]; material: deep marine sediment [ENVO:00002113] | place: India: Gulf of Khambhat ... | reverse complement strand
CGCCGATGCCGATTCGTCGCCCGGTCCGTTCGCCGACAAGCTGTCCAGTACGCTGGTTCAGATCCCACCAGTCGTCCGGCAGATCGGCGAAGCGAATCAGCCCGTCTATCTGATACGGCACGATCTGCACGAACACGCCGAAGTTCGTGACCCCGGTCACCAGGCCGTCAAACTCCTTGCCGCATTGGTCGGCCAGCAGCTCAAGCAGCTTGATGGTGATCAGTTCCCGTTCGGCGTCCTCTGCGCGTCGTTCCGTGAAACTACAGTGTGTGCCCAGAGGAGCCAGTTCGTCGCGCCCGGCCACTCGCGCGCCCGCCGCGTCCCGCCGCAACGTGCCTGCCAGATGCCTCTCGAGCAACCGGTGGATAGTCAAGTCCGGATATCGACGAATCGGCGAAGTGAAGTGACAATACTGCCCGCTGGCCAACGCGTAGTGGCCGATCGCCTTCGGCGAGTACTCCGCCGGTTGCATCGCCCGAAGAATCGCGAGCATGACAGCTGGGGCTTCCGGTCGCCCCCGTACGTTTTCCAGAAGCAGCTGCGTGGTTCCGCGGTCCATTGTCTTAGGGACGCGATGTCCGGCTATCCTCAGGAAGCCGGCCAGGTCCTCCCGGGCTTTTGCTTCCGGCTCGGGATGGACACGGCGAAGGAAATCCACCCCGCTTCGGTTCAGCAGACGCGCGACCGCTTCGTTCGCCTCCACCATGAACATCTCAATGATTGTGTGGGAGAAGCTCGTATCGGCCGGCTCGGCGCCGATGACGCGCTGCCGATCGTCAAAAACCAACTCCACCTCCGGCAGGTCGAGCACGAGCATCCCATCGCGCACCCTGCGATCTCGAATGATGCGCGCCAGACGCTCCGCCTCTCGAAGCAGCTCGATCACTTCCGGCGGGGCGCCGCCGGTCTTGCCCTCCAGGATCAGCGTGGCCTGCTCGTAACTCAGCCGCTGCGCTGACGAAATGATGCTATTGGCGAACCGCGTGGCCATGACCTTGCCCTGTCGGTTGTACCGCAAAAAGACACTCTTGGTCAGACGCGGCTCGCCTTCCTGGAGACTGCACAACCCGTTCGACAACAGCTCCGGGAGCATGGGCACGACGTATTGCGGCAAATAGACGCTATTACCTCGCCGTCGCGCTTCGCGATCCAAGGCGCCGTCCTCACGCACGAAGCACGCTACGTCAGCAATGTGCACGCCGAGATCGTACCCGCCCCCCTCACAACGACCCACGGAGACCGCGTCGTCAAAGTCCCGCGCGTCGGCCGGATCAATCGTGATGACCGTCTGGTCGCGCAGGTCCTCGCGCGATTCGGCGGCGGCGTCAGGACGGTACTCCTGGACCGCGGCCCGCGCCTCGCTCAGCGCCTCCGCCCCAAAAACATCAGGTATATGGAACTTCCGCACCACCGACAGACAGTCAACCCGGTGGCGCCCCCGCCGACCGAGGGTCTCGATAATCACGCCGCGGGCCCGCCTTCGTGCAGACGGATAGCTCACGATCTCCACCACCACTTGGTCGCCGCGGCGGGCACTCTTGGCCTCGGCGTCACTGACAAAGATTGGCACGTGCAGTGCGTTGCCGTCCGGCCGGACGAACCACTTGCCCTTCTCACAGAAGAGTTGGCCCACGAATCTGCTCTCACCCCGCTCCAGGACCTCGACGATCCGGCCTTCGAAGATCGTCCGTCCGCCCCGCTTGCCTTTCTTGACCACGCGCGCCAAGACCGTGTCGCCCGTGACCGCGTCGAGAGAATGCCCCTCTGGCACGAACAAGTCGCCATGCGCCGTCGGCGCTTCCGGCACGACGAATCCGAAGCCGCGCGGGTTGCCCCGATAAACGCCTGCCATGCTGTTCCGACCCTCTGGCAGGGTGATCGCGTTCCTCGCGCCGAGCAGGATACGGCCGCTCTTCGCCAGGAATTTCACGGCTTCCCGGAACGCGCCATATTCGTCCTCGCCGATCCCCATGGACCGGGCCAACGCGCGCGTTTTCTGCGGCCGATAATCCCCGCGTGACACGAATTTGATGATGCGACCAGACAGTTCCTCGGGCATACTATTCGCTCCAGCGGGGAGCCGCCAGACGTGTAGCCGTGCACGCTTCCCGCCCGAAACGTTCGTTGGAGAGTCCCATGGAACAGATCATAGAAGTTGCGGCCCAACTGGGCAAACTACTGGCCGACCATCCTCGTACGAAGGCATTTCTCGCCGCCATGGCCCAAGTGCAGCAGGATAGCCAAGCCAAGCAACTGCTCAACGACCACCACGCCCAAGCGACGAAGATCCGTCAGCTCGAGGCCAACCTTAAACCGGTAGAGGTCCCAGACAAGCGCAAACTGGCCGATCTGGAAGCCCGGATGGCCGGCAACGAGCTGCTCAAGCACATGACCAGGTGCCAAGCCGACTACCTACAGATGATGCACGAGGTCCACACGGCGATGGAAACGCCGCTCACGCCCGCGGGACCCTGACGCTGCCCCCGCACCGGCCGGGAGCCTACTGCCCATCACGTCCGCTGACTCTTGCGCGTCCCATATTACCGGGCACGGCGCCTCTCATGCGCGGCTGCATCGCAGCCCGCCTTGCGCGACGCTCATGGTGCCGAGCTGGCCCCGGTCCTCCCCTCGGTCAGCACCGAAAGGCTAAGATCGGTCTCAAGAAAAGCTCACACCCCGGCCGATAGAAAGTTCGCTAGACAACGCAGCGTACCTATTGTACCACCGCGTCTCCATGACAGCGTCCAATATGGCTGGATAGGCAATCACCACTGGCGCAGGCGCCCTCCTAGGGCCAGTAAGCGCACCGGCAGGCCGAGTTCGTTCCTGCGCGGCTGCCGACGCCTCCCGGTAAGCAGCAAGCCCCCCGGGACCGTGCCGGCCAGGTTCTCACTGGCCCAGCCGGCGAACTTCGGAGCCCATGAATGTCCGCGGAAATCCTGCTCGAACGCTACGTCGAATCGCTGTTAGCCGGCCACCGAGACGACTGTCGGTCGATCATCCACGAGGCCCGGGAAAGGCAGTGGCCGACCGTCCGGCTGTACCACGATCTCTTGTGGCCTGCCATGGAACGTGTGGACGAACTCGACCGGACGGACCGGATCAGCCTCGCAGCCCACCACATGGCCACGCGAATTAACCGCGTCATTGCCGATCAGCTGCAGGCACACTTGGAGCGGCGGGAGCCGAACGGGAAGCGTATCCTGATCACGTGCGCCGACGGAGAGCCCGAAGAGCTCGGGGCTCAGATGTGCGCCGATCTACTCGAGGGCGACGGCTGGGAAGTGTACTTCGTTGGGGGCGCCGTGCCCAATGATGAGATCCTATCACTGGTCGGCGACTTGAGGCCCGACATCCTGATGATCTTCGGAACCCAGCCCAGGGGCGTGCCGGGCGTGCGGAAATTGATCGACATGATCCGCGAGGTCGGCGCGAACCCAACCATGAACATCATGATCTCCGGTGGGGTCTTCAATCGCGCGGACGGCTTGTGGCAGGAGATCCGCATTGACCTATTCGCGAGGGACATCAAAGAAGCACTGGAAATAGCACGCGAGGTGCAACCTCGGGTTCCGGAGCCCCGGGTCCCCGGTGCACCCAAGAAGCGTCGCCGCCGCCGCAAACCCCCGCTGCTCGCTCAACTCGAAGCGGCGGGCCAGGCGTCGCGGCGCCAAGCGAGGCCGATGTCATATTCGCCGAGTCCCTGAAGTCCTTTATCGCGAGGGAGCAGCCAACAAGGCCCTCGCCAGCAGGGCGTCCTCGGCACGCCCAGACCGCATGATCCGGGGGTGCTGCGCCATATGCGGCGCGTTCACTGGGCCTTTGTCAGCGCGCCCCTTCGAAGAAAACCCTACCGACAAGAGGGTATCCCCCCTCAGAAGGCCGAGTAGTACACGTCGAGGACGCGATCAGCGACCACGTCCCAGTTGAAGGTCGTTTCCACAGCTATGCGGCCGTTGTGGCCTAACCATCGGGCATGGTCCCAGTCGCTCATCATCCGTTGCAAACCCCATACGACGGACCCCGGGCTGTCATAGACCCTCAGCCCGTTGACCTCGTGCCAGACAAACTCGGCCGGCCCGCCACGGGGGGTGGCCACGACCGGCTTGCCGGCTGCCCACGCCTCCAGAATGACGATCCCGAAAGGCTCATTGCGACTAGGCACGCAAACGACGTCACAGGCGCGAAACAAGTCGCGCATCTCCCCACCGTCGCGATACCCCAAGAAGCGAGTCGCATGTTGTACGCCAAGCTCGTGGGCACGGTGCTCAAGCGAGCCACGCATATCGCCGTCGCCGGCGAAGACGAGCTTGGCATGACCCCACCCGTTCAGGAGAGCGGGCGCGGCTTCTAGCAGGATGTCAGGGCCCTTCTGGTAAGTCAGTCTGCCGGCGAACAGAACGGTCGGGTCCATGGGCCCGATCCCGTACCGAGCCTTGATCTGCCCACAATCGACGAACCCGTCGTAGTTGTGGCAGCTCACACCGTTGTACACGACTTGGGTCTTCCAGTCCGGCACCTGATACATCTCCATCAGTTCGCGCTTAAGTGCGTGCGAGACAGCAATGACGCGGTCCGCGCAGTACGTCCCGTGGCGCTCGTGGTCGCGTATGCGACTCGAATTGCCATCGTGGTGCTGGTTCCCGCACCTGCCGTACTCGGTGCTGTGAAAGGTGACAACGGCTCGCCTGCCTCGACCCTCCTTGGCCCAAACCGCCGCATTCGACGTCATCCAGTCGTGAGCATGGACGATATCGAACGCGCCGATATAGTCCTCCGTAGCCCAAAGATGGTTCACAATCGAGTTGCACATGTGGCCTATTTCGGTGACGAAGTCCGGGTGCAACTGGAAGGGGCAGCGGTGGTAGTGGACGCCGTCGATGCATTCGTACAGCGGGCGCCCCTGCGTACATCGAGTAAGGAGATGCGTTTCGTGACCCCTCCGGGATAGGGCGGCAGCCAGTTCCGTCGCATGCACGCCCAGTCCGCCGACGTGTGCTGAGTGGAGCGTTTCCCACGCCATCATACCAATGCGCATGTGTCGCCTCCCTGCTTGGCCCCCGGTCGCCCGTGGCCGAAGAAGCTTGACCCGGGGGTTGCGCCTCGCCTCACAATGCCAGGATGGTAGACAGGCGAAGCGGCACTGTCAAGCAAAGAAGGGCATGATGTGCCTGACCCGCTAGTGGATCCACCGCATCTTGCCAACATTCGGGATGATGGCCAAGTTGCCGGCCCAGCGCGCGCGATGTCCGCTCGGCCAATAAACGAAGAAAGCCTTGCCGATCAACTGGTCGGCTGGGACGGTGCCGAGCTGGTACTGTTCACCACGCGCGATAAGATGGGGGCCCGCCCACCACCAGAGGCGCGAGTCTTTGCTTTGCGGACTGTTGTCGCCGAGCGTGAAATACTCGTGCGACCGCAGGAGGACGGGCTGCTCATCCGTGCCCCACCCGGGTTTGCCACGCCACGGGTTCCCCTCCCCCTGGTTAGCGGGGTCCGAGTTGCCGGCTTCCATGATCCTCGGGCTGCGGTAACAGACGTCACGTTCAAGGACCACGTGGCGCAGTTCGAATTCGGCGTACGCGGCAGCGATCTCCACGCGCCTTTGCCCGTCACTGGCGGCCTCGGCGCTCTCGCGCCGAGCGCGGATCCTGGCTAACGTACCTTCATCTTCGTAGGCCAGCACTTGCTCAGCGTTCAGCCGGAGCGACGCCCGGCAGTCCACATTGCTGAGTCCGATTTCGACGGGCCGGCCAATCGAGAATGGCTGCACACGTTCAGTCACCGGCTCGTGTGGCTCAGGGTCGCCTTCCAGCACGACTCGCCCGTCGGCGAAGATGGTGGCGCGCAGGACCCCTCCGTGGTTTGGCAGCGACAGGCGCACGTAACCATCGCTTTGGAAGGCCTTGGGAACGAGCACGAAGCGCAACCGCAGGTCTCCGACCGGCTGGAACCGGTCTCTGGCCGACGCATCCCAGGAGTTCCCGGGTACATTGTATGCGTAGTCATCTTGGATCTGCTTTCCTTCGAACGCAACGGCGCCATGCCCCGATCGCAGGCCGGCAAAGATCAGTCGCCTCTCCTCGACCCGCCAGGGCGGGGACGCCGAAGGACGCAGAGGGACCCAACGTGGAACTCCAATGTGGTCGCGCTGGCGCCGCCTCCGCTGCGGCGGGTAATCGTGGTCGTACACCACGAACCACAGCGACTCCTGAGCTTTCCGCGTCTTGCGGCAGATCTCCAGGTGCCCGTCCAGCTCAGCGCGGATCTCCGCATTCAGCCGCTGCATGAGCTCCAGCGCTTCAGCGCTTCGATCCCCGTTTGGTTGGTCGTTGTTGGGGCCGGGTCGCCCCGCCCGGGATTGGCTCACCCTGTACACGTACTTATGATGACGAATCTCGTCCAGTCGATCACGCAGGGCTGGCTTGAGCGACGCAGTCTTGGCCGTGTATATGTCACCATCGTAGATCTTCAGGACCTCATCCGGCAGACCGACCAGCCGCTTGATGAAGTTGGTCGTCCCGTCTGCGGGGTCCTTGAAGACGACCACATCCCACCGATCGACGTCAAGCCGAGGGATCAACGGCGCGAAGTCGAGCGGCCACTTGAGCACCAGTATCCGGTCGCCGCCTTCAGGCCGGGCGGCGGGCGAGTCATCGATCCACCTGCAATTGGGGCAGGTGATCTTCTTGGCTCGCCGCACCGCGCCGTGCGGAGTACGCTGGGCGCCGACGGCGTACTCGTATCCGCAAGCGGTGCAGGTGTGCGTCCAGTGCTCACCATACAACGTACAAGCCATCGACCCGGTTGGGATTACGAAGGCCTCCACGATGAAGGCGCGGAAGACGAATGCCAGGATAAAGGCCACCACAAGCGATTCGATCGTATCTATGGCGCCCTCGCCGCTGCGTCGGGAGCCAGGACGAGGCGAGATGGCAGCTTTTCCGGATCGGCTCACGGCCATACTGACTCCTACGCGATACCCAGCGGCCTGTTCGGCGGTCCTGCTGTGAAGCGTGAGCTTAGCCACTCCTTAGCACCCCATCAACCACTTGTCGGAGCGCTCCGAAGCAGCCACGACAACAGCCCGGAGCGCTCGATGCGATTCCAGTACTGCCGGGGTGGGCCGGCGGCGTCATAAGCATCCGACACGCTTCTGCACGTTTCCGGCCAAGATGCTTGCACGATCGCCGTGATCGCACCATTATGCAGGCACGCAATCTGCGGAGTGTGCCGCTGGTACCGGCCCGGCGCGTCGGTTGTGCTGAGAATGCTTGTCGAGTTGTCGGGGCGGCTCGTCAGCGGCGGCACGTCTGCCGAGCATTCACCGAATGAGACGACGGAGCCGAACAACGTCGAATTCACAGCAGCGAGGCGCGCAAAGGTAGCTTTACAGCGACCGAGGGCGTTCTGCGCGAAAGCGTGCCGCAAGCGCCGAGGCAGCACTCGGTTCGCCCGGCAGCCGTACAGCCGGCAGTCGGCGCCGCTGTGGACTGTAGCGCTCGTCGTCGAGCACCATCGCGCGTCGATCCCGCGTGATGCGACGGAGCCCTGGGCGATATGTCGAGCCACTCCAGCGAGGCGATCAGCACGACACCAAAGGCCTTAGACCAAAGCCCCGGATCGAGGGCCAACGCTCCGGCAGCAGGAGGGGTCGAGCCAGGCAAGGACGGGGCCAGCCCACCGGGCGCGACGTTACAGGCTGTCTTCATAGGGGCTGTTCTGTGCCTCTTCATATCCGTCGCGTTCACCTACAACGTCAACGTGGTCAAGGGTTCGTATCTGNNTATCTGGCCCTAGACCATACGGCGATCGGCGCGATCGCTTTGTATTTCGTGCTGACGCTTCCGGTCAACAGCTTGGCGAGATTGGCCGATCGGCGGCACCCAACGGCCTCGCTGACAGCCGGCTTGCGGTGGCTGATCTATGGGTCCGTGGGCGTCGCTTCGGTCGGCTGGTTGGCATCGCGCAGCTCAGACGAGGCCGTCGCTGGGCAACTGCTGCGTGTTGTGACAGGCTGTGGCGCCCTGCTGACGGGATTGTGGTCCGTGCTGGTGGTGAGCCGCTGTGTCGCTCGCGTGTTCGGCACGGCCGGATCACGCTTGTCGTTGACGCGCGCGGATGTGCTGACGATCCTGGCCATGATGCTGGTCGCCTCAGCCATCTGCACGATGGGCCTGGGTGAGCAGCTCGGCCCGGCGATCGCCGGCCCCCAATACTACAAGTACACCCACCACGGCTGGATCCAACACGTCATCCCTCACCTTCCCGATTGGTTGATCGTCACCGACGCGGAGGCCGCCAAGGTCTTCTTTGAGGGCTTGCCCCAGGAGATCTGGAGTCCGCCGCCGTGGGCCTCCTGGGAGCCGATAGCATCTCTGGCGGGTGTGATTCACCAACTCGGTCGCATCCCATGGTCCGCGTGGGTCAGGCCGCTGGCCTGGTGGGCATTGTTCCTGCTCAGCCTCTACGGCGCTATGACCTGCATGATGGTAATCATTCGCCGCCAATGGATGGCCAGAGAGATTCTGATCTACCCAATGATGCGCCTGCCTCTGGAAATGGCCGAGGAGGGCGAGTCGAACCGCGTAATCGGCCCGCTCTTCCGACGTGGGTCCATGTGGATCGGTTTCGCTCTGCCAGCGGTGATGACCACGTTGCGGGCCATGCCGGCGTACATCCCCGAGTTCCCGATGATCCGCTCGACCTGGGAAGCGCCGATCATTCACGAGATGAGCACCCTGCACATCTACCCAAGCTTCGTTGCGATCGGGTTCGCTTATCTGATCAACGTGCGTGTCGCGTTCAGCGTGTGGACGTTCTCCCTGGCGGCGGTGTTGCTGTCGGGCTTCATCCGATTCTGGGGCATCGCCAGCGATGAGCACCTCCAGTACGGCTCCGATGCCTTCCCGGACCTATATCATCTGGGCACGGGCGCGCTTCTGACAATGACGGTGGCGGGTTTGTGGTCGGCCCGCAACCACTTGGCCAGCGTGTTCCGCAAGGCGTTCGGGCGGCATCCTGAAACCGACGACAGCGACGAGATTCTATCGTACCGCAGTGCGGTGATCGGTCTGCTGGTCTGCACGGCTTTCATGGTCGGGTGGCTCGTGGCAACGGGCATGTCCGTCCCGGTGGCGGTGATCTTCTGGCTCGTCGTGATGGGCATCTTCTATGGGATGACGCGAATCGTCGTGGAAAGCGGCCTGTCGGCGTGCGTAGCCCCAGGCATCGCCCCGGGATTCGTCACCTCGAAATTGGGCCTGGCGGCTATCGGGGCGCAAGGTATGACGGCAATGGCGATGACCTACCCGTGGTGCGCCGACATCCGAACGTTCGTAATGACGTCGGTGGCTCACGGCCTAAAGGCCACTGCTGCTGTCCGGCGGCGCCGGCGTGTACTCGTCGCGATTCTCGTGGCTATTGTCCTGACCATGGTGATCTCGGTCGCAAGCGTGATCTATATCTCCCACGTGCATTCAGGCATCAACATGAACGCGTGGTTCTTCGTGTCGGCGCCGACCTTGGGTCTCGATTACGCGGTTTACGTCATCCGTAACGACGCCGGACCGAACGTCCGCGGCTGGATCGCCTCGTTGATCGGGGCTGTGGCCATGGTCGGCATGGTGATCGCTCACCGGCGGATTCTGCGCTGGCCGTTCCACCCGATCGGATTGGCCGTGATGGGCATCTGGCTCATGCGCATGTTGTGGTTCGCCATCTTCATAGCCTGGCTGATCAAGACATTGGTGCTGCGCTTCGGGGGTCCGCGTACATACGCCAAGACCGTCCCATTCTTCCTAGGTCTGATCCTGGGCCAGGCCGTCGCCGCCGCCGGATGGTGCCTGATCGATTACTGCACCGGCACGACGGAGCACGGACTGTTCTGGATCTGAAGGGCGCTGGCAGCCACGGAACGCCCGAGGCGATCGGCGACCCGGCACTGGGCTGGACGGATCGTTGCAGCCGGCGAGTGGGGCACTATAATCCGCCCCCACCGGCATCGACGTGCCGGGTACGTCAAATCGTTTCAGTCCGGAGCTTTGGTGCGTGAGTCACACCGTCTGTTTGCTTTCCGGTGATGGGATAGGCCCGGAGGTCACGTCGGCTGCTCGGCGCGTCATCGATGCAGCCGGCACTGCGATCGAATGGGTCGAGCTGCCGGTCGGAGCGTCGGCAATCGAGGAATACGACAACCCGCTGCCGGAACGAACAGCAGCGGCCGTCGCCGGCCACCGCGTCGCTCTAAAAGGGCCGGTCTTCACACCCTCCGGGACGGGGTTTAAGAGCGTCAACGTCGAGCTTCGCAGAAGGCTGAGCCTATACGCAGCCATCCGGCCGGTTCGGTCGCTACCCGGGGTCTGCTCACGGTACCAGGGCGTCGATATCATC
>JABAOF010039585.1_pt1 | contig 10392 bp, 3 predicted proteins | sample 7062171 | NCBI WGS metagenome assembly JABAOF01 (sample SAMN14538628, study PRJNA623070) | marine sediment metagenome | biome: marine biome [ENVO:00000428]; feature: marine pelagic biome [ENVO:01000023]; material: deep marine sediment [ENVO:00002113] | place: India: Gulf of Khambhat ... | reverse complement strand
CACCGCTCTAATGGGAACATCATTACTGGAAATAACGCATCCAATAACTGGGCGGGTATCTCAGTCGATTCGTCAGATGGAAACATCGTAACAGATAACAATGCCATCTCGAATACTCGAGACGGTTTATGGCTCCAACATTCTAGGTTTAATTATATCAAAGACAACAAGGTATTTAACAATGTAAATGGTATCTATATTGTCAGCTGGGGCTGGAACAATATTACTAACAATATCGCTTCAAATAACGATATTGGCATCTTGTCAGAAATGTCACGGAATGATAGCATCATAAATAACAATGCTTCATTTAATAATGATTATGGTATAGATATTCGTATGTCCGATAATAACATAATAACAAGCAACAATATTTCATCGAACAATGGAATCGGTATAAGAATGATTTATTCCGAAAGAAACAACATTTCCAGCAATAACGCTTCCTTCAACAGCCTTGGTGGTATTCAACTACGAAGGTCGGATAATAACACAATTATCAGCAATATTTTATTTTCGAACAGCGGACCCGGTATCCGAATATATGATGATTCCAAATATAATTATATCATAACCAACAATGTTTTAAATAACGATTATGGAATCAGGGTCTTTAATTTATCTGACGGAAACAACATCACCGGCAACACCTTTTCATTTAACAGCGGAAATGGAATCGATGTTTGGTCATCAACAAATAACAACATATCAGACAACAATGCTTCTGATAATGATGGTGGAATCAAACTCAGTTTATCAACTTGGAACACAATTATCAACAACACAATTTTCTCGAGCACTTGGCATGGGATCCTTCTCTACGGTTCTGACAGAAACAAAGTCATTAACAACAATGCTTCATTGAACCCAGCAAGTGGTATCTATCTTGGTGCTTCGAACGAGAACGATGTTATTGGTAACACCGTCTCGAACAACGAACGCGGTATCTTCTTATTTTTGTCATCCGACAACGTAATAGAAAACTGCAGCGTATTTTCAAATAGTTATGGGATCAGGCCTGAAGAGAAATCATACAATAACATTGTTATCAATTCCACAATCTTGAACTCTAGTTCTTACGACTTCCATCTAAGCGGCGGTTCTAGCATCATTGCAATCAATACCACCTTCAACAAATCTAAGGTTTACTTTAACGATGAAACCTCACCTCTAACAGTTAAATGGTTTATGCATGTTTATGTGGAATCTACTGATGGTTTACCGATTTCCGGTGCTGCTATCTATGTAACTAATATCACAGATGACTCAGTTAATGGTTCTCCATTTACGACAGATGATGACGGATTCGCCAGATGGATAATAGCGACAGAATACGTTCAAAACGATACTAATGGTGGGAGCCCTGGCGGGGATAACAAAGTATATTCCACGCCACATAATGTTACCGCCATTCTAAATGGAATTACAGGTTACGCAGCACCTGAGCCTGTAATGGATTCAAGCAAGGTTATAAACATTATATTGGACATAGAAAAGCCAATCGCAGATGCTGGCATGGATGCCTCAGTGAATGAAGATGAGCCGTATACCTTTGATGGTAGTGGCTCTATCGATAACATAGGTATAAAAAATTGGACATGGGATTTTGGTGATGGGAGCCTTGGATACGGCCAAAATCCTACACATATCTACACATCTTCTGGCTTCTATGTTGTGCTACTCAATGTTACAGACACATCAGGTAATTGGAATACTGACACAGTAAATATCCTTGTTAACAATGTCCCACCAATTGCAGATGCTGGTAACGATAAAGTAGGTGATGAAGGAGAGCAAATATATTTTGATGGAAGTAATTCTATTGACACAACCTCAGACATCGACCTTTTAATTTACACTTGGGATTTTGGTGACGGAACTGTTAGCAACGGAAAAGTTGTTAACCACAGTTACGATGACAACGGAACATATACTGTCATGTTGCAAGTTTCCGATGATGATGGTGCAACAAGTGTTGATTATATCACTGTTATAGTAAACAACTCAGCACCTAAGATAAATCCAATTGCGCCTCAGGTTCTACAAGAGGATCAGTCTTATACTTTACAAATTATTGCCACTGATGTTTTTGGAGATACTCTAACCTTTTCGGATAATACGACAATGTTCGATATTAACCCTGTAACAGGCGTTATCTCATTTATACCCACAAATGCGGATGTTGGAACGCATATAGTAAATGTCACTGTTGTGGATGATGATGGCGCTGAAAGCTTTATAGAAATTCAAATCAATGTTCAGAATACAAACGATCCTCCAATTATAACCTCATCACCGATAACGATTGCTGTTGAGAATTCTACATATTACTATAACGTGTCGGTTGTGGATGACGATATGGATCCCCTAACTTATATCTTAGACTCAAACCCAGATGGTATGACGATAGATCCCAATGGCAAAATTACCTGGACGCCTACTTATCAACAAGCTTCTCAAACATATATGGTAATCATTAATGTCTCAGATGGTATGGATTTTGATACCCAAATATTCAGTATCACAGTAATGAATGTAAACGATAAACCAACTATTATCTCGACACCAAATGTGAGTGCGAATGAGAATACTCATTATGTTTATGATGTTAACGCAGTTGATATAGACATTGGAGATTGGCTAATTTATAGTTTAGATACCGCACCTATTGGGATGAGCATAGATAGTTTTACAGGCTTGATAACTTGGGTTCCCACCAACGATCAGGTTGGAGATAACTATGTCATAGTGAATGTAACAGACTCTGCAAATACCTTCGTCACCCAGGAATTTACCCTAATCGTGGCAATCAGCAACGACGCTCCAGTTTTGGAGGCAATAGGGCCCCAAGTAGCCACGGAAGGCGTGACTTTTTCTTATAACGTCAGGGCCGTTGATATCGATGTTGGCGATACGTTAACATTCTCCGACGATACCGATTTATTTGACATCAATTCAAATACTGGCAATATAACTTTTGTGCCATCGAACGATGATGTAGGGATATACACTATCAAAATCATGGTTAAGGACTCTGATGGTGCAATAGCCTTCGAAAATGTATTATTTACCGTGAATAATGTAAACAACATCCCAATTCTTCCACCAATTGATTCTCAAACCCTGACTGAGGATGTGTCGTTCATTTTGGTTGTAACAGCCACCGATATCGATGTTGGCGACACCCTAATCTTTTTAGATAATACTACTTTATTTGATATCAATCCATATACTGGCGAAATATCATTCACCCCAACAAATGAAGATGTAGGGACTTATTTTGTTAATATCACGGTGAAAGATAAGAGCGGTAGCATTACCTACCAGACTTCCACTTTTACAGTCAGTAATGTAAATGATCCGCCTTTGATAGAGCCAATGGGAGGATTGACAGTGGTAGTGGGCAAGGCTTTTAGTTATACTGTGATGGCAACTGATGTCGATTATAGGGATACCCTGACATTCTCTGATGACACTGAGATTTTTGACATAGACTCAACTACAGGCGAGCTTTCATTTATTCCATCTGAAAAAAATGTAGGAGTGCATTATGTGACCATTACAGTTACAGATGGGGATGGGGAAACAGATCAAATCACACTCACGTTTAACATCCTTGGGCAAAAGGAAGAGGAACCCTTTGATTTCACTTGGATTCTGTTGCTTATTATTGTGGGTTTGGTCGCCTTCTTAATAGGTCATATGATGAAAAGAAAAGAGGAAATGGGAATTCCTGATGAGAAGGAGGAGTTAATGGAACCAGAAGAAATCGAAATGGAGTTATTAGAAGAAAAACCTCTCGAAGAGGAAAAAGAGAAGGGATTGGAAAAAGAACCACCACCGCCACCACCACAAAAGGAAGAGGGAATGGAAAAGGAAGTTCCCCAACCGCCCTCGGAAGAGGAGGAACTTTTTGAGTTCGAAACCATAAAGGAGGAAGAATTAATGGGCGAAGAGGATTCAGCAGATTTTAGGGATGAGGATCGTTCAAAAAAAGATGAAAATGTACAATCTGAGGTAGAAAATGAGGATGTGGAAGACATAAACAACCCTTCTGGGAAAGAAGACAGAGAGTCCGAGGAATAATTATGAAAAATACCGTTGTATCGATCTTGATTATTTGGATTTTCGTATGTTCATCTTTAGTGGGTATATTCTATTTCTTACCGAAAGATACAACTGTTTCCGCAATCACAATCACGGTCGATGATGATGGGCCCGCAGACTATTCTAGCATTCAAGATGCCATTAATTCGGCAAGTGACGGTGATACCGTATATGTCTATAATGGGACTTATAATGAGAACGTGGTGGTGAACAGGACTATAAATCTTACTGGGGAGGACAAGAATTCTACGATAATCTTTGGTGATGGTAGTGATGATGTTGTGCATGTAACCTCCGACTGGGTGAACATAACAGAATTTACTGTCATCGGGAGTTTAATGGTTTTTGAAAAGGCAGGTATAAAGCTTGATTTTGTCAAGTTCTGCAGGATTTACAACAACAACATTTCAGACGGCTGGTTCGGAATATTCCTTTACGGTTCAAAATACAATGTAATTGAAGGTAACAATGCATCGGATAACTGGTGTGGTATCTATCTTGACCATCCATGGACTATTTGGAATAATATTACTGAGAATATTGTCTCCTCGAATTTTTGGAGCGGTATCTTTCTTGATGGGGTTATGAATAACAATGTCACAGGCAATATTATCTATTCCAACATTTACGATGCAATCTCCCTCACCGGTTGTATGAATATGAAAATTTCGGGCAACATCATGAACGAAAACGGAATATATATCCAGGGTTTTGGTCCCACCATGTGGCATTATAATTCCCATGAAATAGATACATCCAATCTCATAAACGGAAAACCGGTTTACTACTTCAAGGACAAAACGGGAGGAACTATACCTCCAGGTGCAGGACAGGTGATTCTAGGCAACTGCACCGATATTATAATAGAAAACCAATATCTCACAAATGGGACCGTGGGAATACAGCTTGGATTCTCTTCTAACAATCATATTTTCAACAATAATATTTCCTATAACAGGAGATTTGGCGTACTTCTGCATTATTCGGATAATAACACTTTGGACGACAACAATGTATCAAACAACAATTACTTCGTACCGGTTGATGCCACCATAGGTATCTGCCTTTATTTTTCAAATAATAACGATCTTGCACGAAACAATATCTCAAGCAACGATTGGGGCTTATATTTATATTCTTCCAATTATAACAATATTTCTCAAAATGATGCCTCCTCAAACGACTTATATGGCATATCTCTATATTCTTCCAACGAGAACAACATTACCGAGAACAATGCCCTGAACAATGTGTATGGGGTCTATCTTTGGTATTCTGATGGAAATAACATTACCGGTAATAACGCCTCGAATAACGAGGATGGCATATATATCAGGGAATCCGATGGCACCGGCATCACCGACAATGTCCTTTCGAAAAATGTTTATGGTATCTATATCAATTATTCTAGCGGAAACAACATCACATACAATAATGCCTCCTTAAACACCAATTATGGCATCTTTCTTGATTATTCCGATGGGAACAACATCACCGGTAACACAGCCTATAACAACAGTCATGGTATCTATCTCTGGATTTCAAGCCAAAACAACATTACTGACAACATAGCCTCTGGAAACGACTGGTGTGGTATTGATCTCCGTTATTCTGACTGGAACAACATAATAGACAATAACGCCTCAGAAAACGTTATAGGAATCAGACTTTATGAATCCATTGGAAATAACATTACTAAAAACCTTGCTTTTTTGAACATTTGGCATGGCATTATTATCAGTTATTCTGAAGGTAATAAGGTCACACGAAATAATGCATCTTTTAATGATGAATCCGGAATCTATATTTCAGGTTCTTTTACGAATATCGTGGTAAATAATTTCGCTTTTAGCAACCTTTATGGTATCTGGCTCCATAGTTCAAGCGGGAACTTAATATTTGGCAACAATGTATCGTCGAACAATAGGGTTGGTATAGAGCTTTCGACATCGTTAAAAAATAATATATTTGGTAACAACGCAACATCAAACGGTCAGTCAGGCATAGAACTTATTTATTCTAACAGTAATAATATCAAGGACAATGAGGTCTCAAACAACAGTATGGGTATAGTACTTGAATCTTCTAATGAGAACAACATCACTGGCAATATAGCACTTTTTAAGAATCTCTACGGTCTCGGTATTTATTACTCTAATGGAAACAATATCACTGGCAATTACGCTTCAAATAGTTCTGCAGGTATCGTGCTTTATACTTCAATTGGTAACAATATTACAAAAAACAATATGTCGAATAATGTGGTTGGCATTTTCCTTGATAATGCCAACGGAAATAATATTACGGATAACAATGCATCGAACAATGCGGGAGGCATTAGTCTCTCCGAATCATCAAACAATACCATCGTAGGCAATAATGCTTCTTCGAACAGCGATGATGGCATCCATCTCGTGGATTCCAACGATAATAACGTTTTGGGCAATATCGTCATCCAGAACAACATAGAGGGCATCCACCTCATGAATTCCTGTGGGAATACTATTACTAACAACTTTGCCTCAGACAATGACATGGGGATCTATCTCTTTCAATCAAGCGGGAACTATATCATTGGCAATAATGTCTCAAAAAGCATAGACGGCATTCGTCTCTCCTTTTCCACCGGGAACGAAATAATTGGTAACAACGCAACCTTAAACAACGTGGCTGGTATCTATCTTCGTGCCTCAAACTGGAACACCATAACAAGGAATAATGCCCATTCAAATAACGTGAATGGCATTTTACTGGATTTGTCGTCAAACAACACGATAAATAATTGCAATATGTATTCAAATAATTTTTATGGAGTTGGTGCTCGGGAAGACGCACAAGATAACTATATTATCAATTCTACAATCTCAAATTCTGGTTCTTACGACTTCAATTTATACGACAATTCTAGCATCATTGCAATCAATACAACATTCAACAAAACCAAAGTATATTTCGACGATCCGAACTCAACACTTACTGTTCAATGGTATATGCATATTTATGTAGTTTCAACATACAGTCTACCAATTTCGGGAGCAGCTATCAATATAACCAATATCACGGATGTTTCAATTCAGAGTTCACCATTCATCACAGAAAATGATGGATTCGCAAGATGGATAGTTGTTACAGATTATATTCAAAGCGATACCAATGGCGGGAGCCCAGGCGGGGATAACAAAGTATATCACACGCCCCATAATGTTACCGCCATTCTAAATGGAATTACAGGTTACGCAGAGCCTGAGCCAGTGATGGATTCGAGCAAGGTTATAACTATTATATTGGATATTGAAAAGCCCATTGCTGACGCTGGTATGGATGCCTCAGTGGACGAAGACGAGATTTATATGTTCGATGGCAGCGGTTCTGTGGATAACATAGGCATGAGAAATTGGACATGGGATTTTGGTGATGGGATCTTTGGGTACGGCGAAACGCCTACACATATCTACACATCTTCCGGTTTCTATGTTGTAGTGCTCAATGTTACAGACACTTCAAGTAATTGGAATATTGATACAGTAAATATCCTTGTTAACAATGTCCCACCAATTGCAGATGCTAGCAACGATAAAATAGGTGATGAAGGAGAGCAAATATACTTTGATGGAAGTAATTCTATTGACACATCATCTGATATCGACTCTCTAATTTATACTTGGGATTTCGGTGACGGAACTGTGGGCACTGGGAAAATGGTCAACCACAGTTATGAAGACAACGGAACTTATACAGTCACGCTCCAAGTAACTGATGATGATGGTTCGACAAGTGTTGATTCTATCACCGTCACAATAAACAACATTGCACCCAAGATAACACCGATAACTCCTCAATTTTTGCAGGAGGATCAGATTTATACTCTTCAGGTAATAGTAACAGATGTTAAAGGTGACACACTCATATTTTCAGATAATACTACGATGTTCGATATAGATCTTATTACAGGGGTTATTTCGTTCACACCCACAAATGCGGATGTAGGTGTGCATTTGGTAAATATCACAGTAGCTGATGATGATGGTGCTGAGAGTTACATAGAAATCCAGATTGATGTTCAGAATACAAATGATGCTCCAATCATCACCTCATCGCCGATAACGATTGCTGTTGAGAACTCAACATATTACTACAATTTAACGGTCGTGGATGAAGACCTAGATTCTATCACCTATATGTTAGACCTAAAACCTGATGGTATGAACATAGATACCAATGGCAGAATTGCTTGGACGCCGACATATCAACAGGCGTCTCAAATTTTTATGGTAATCGTGAATGTCTCTGACGGGAACGATTTTAATACTCAAACATTTAGTATCACAGTAATGAATGTGAATGATAAACCTATAATTACCTCAACACCCGTATTGACTGGGGCAGAGAATGTCCTATACACCTACGACGTTGATGCCGCTGAAGTAGATATGGGAGACAAATTGATTTACAGCCTCGATACCGCACCTCTTGGGATGAGCATAGATAGTTTTACAGGCTTGATAACTTGGATTCCCACCAACGATCAGGTTGGAAATAACCATGTTATAGTGAATGTGACGGACTCTGCAAATACCTTCGTCACCCAGGAATTTACCATAATCGTGGCAAATAGCAATGATGCTCCAGTTTTGGAGGAAATAGGGCCCCAAGTAGCCACGGAAGGCGTGACTTTTTCTTATAACGTCAGGGCCGTTGATATCGATGTTGGCGATTCGTTAACATTCTCCGACGATTCCGATTTATTTGACATTAATTCAACTACTGGCAATATAACTTTTGTGCCATCGAATGATGATGTAGGGATATACACTATCAAAGTCATGGTTACGGATTCTTACGGTGCAATTGCCTTTGAAAGTGTATTATTTATTGTAAACAATGTGAATAATCCCCCAACTCTTCCTGTAATTGGGACTCAAATACTGACTGAGGATGTACCGTTCACTTTGGTTGTAATAGCAACCGATATTGACCTTAGCGATACCCTGATATTTATGGATAACACGACATTATTCGATATCAACCCAAATACTGGCGAAATATCCTTCATGCCAACAAATGAGGATGTAGGCACTTACCTGGTCAATATCTCAGTGAAGGATGAGAGTGGTAGCATAGCCTATCAGACTGTTAATTTCACAGTCAACAATGTGAATGACCCACCTTTGATAGGGCAGATAGAGGGATTGACAGTGGTTGCAGGTAAACCTTTTAGCTATACTATTGGAGCCACCGATGTGGATCATGGGGATACCTTGACATTCTCTGATGATACGGAGATTTTTGACATAGATTCAAATACAGGCGAGATTTCATTTACCCCTTCTGGGAAAGATGCAGGGGTACACTATGTAACTATTACTGTTACAGATGAAGAGGGAGTAATTACCCAAACCACCGTCACATTCACCATCCTCGAAGCTGAGGCAGAGGAACCATTTGATTACACATGGATCCTGTTGATTATAATAGTCGGTCTGATTGCGTTCTTAGTTGGTTATTATATGAAAGGGAGAGAGGAAACGGAGCCGCCAAAGGAAGAGCAGGGAAAGGATTTAGAGCCAGAAGAAGTCGAGATGGAATTATTGGAGGAAGAGCCCAAAGAGGAGGAAAGAGTTGAAGAGTTTGAAAAAGCGCCCCCACCTCCACCACCTCCAGAAAAGGAAGGAATCCCGGAGTTCGAACCTATAGAGGATGAAGGTAAGGCGTACAAAAACGAAGAAACTGAGATCGAGGAAATCGACGACTCGCAAAAAGATTAGCCAGTTGAGTTTGAAACAGGGAATTGATACCTAGGAGAAAAATATCCTCATTTAAAGGAGTTTTTTTCCATACGAGATGTCTTAACCAATAAATTATAAATCACGACTACATCATACAGGTACCCATGAAAGTAGATGTCGTAGATAATGGTGGCCAGTGGACCCATAGAGAATGGAGGGTGTTAAGGTATCTCGAGGTTGATACTAAAATAATTCCTAACACTACACCTTTCGAGGAGCTGGACGTTGACGGTCTCGTTTTGTCCGGTGGGGCAGGCAGTACCGTAGGAGATTCTGTCCCGGGAAAAATCGATGATTATTTAGAAAAGGCAGATTTCCCCATCCTGGGTATATGTTTCGGCCATCACTACCTATCCTTGCATTTTGGAGGTAAAACCGGAGTGGCCGAGGCGTCAGAGTTCGGAAGAATGGAGATCGTGGTGGATGAAGAGAACGAGATTTTCTCAGGCCTTCCCAAAACCTTCAATGCCTGGCTTTCACACAACGATGAGGTTAAGGA
>JABAOF010021075.1_pt1 | contig 10392 bp, 10 predicted proteins | sample 7062171 | NCBI WGS metagenome assembly JABAOF01 (sample SAMN14538628, study PRJNA623070) | marine sediment metagenome | biome: marine biome [ENVO:00000428]; feature: marine pelagic biome [ENVO:01000023]; material: deep marine sediment [ENVO:00002113] | place: India: Gulf of Khambhat ... | reverse complement strand
AAGACCTCCGTGTGCATTTATCAAAATCATCGAAGACGAGGAAAAAGCCCTATCCAATATCTCGCCCGTGGGCATATTCGTGTCGTTGCTGATCGTGAAATTTCTTGGTAGGTAGTATGTCTCATTGAAACCAGCCGCTGAAAATATTTGATCCACCTCACCTGCTGGGAGATATGGCTCGTCATTGGATGCAGGTGGCCCACCAAAATTGGGTTGATTGAGCCTGTGGCCTTCAATAACACTTGAATTATTTTCCCAGGATATAGGTGTCAAATTCGCATAATTACCATTTTTCAAAAAATCCCTGTATGAAAAGGTTCTCATAAGAAGAATCGAGGTATCAAGCAGAGAATGTCCAACGATTCGCCCAACCCCTAAATCCTCATAAGGATAGGTTTCGTAGGTGAGGTTATATGTCAGGTTGCCATAAGGAGCGGTGGATGCGACATAATCGACTTTGGCACCCCAGTAAAAGTAGGAGATGTGATAGTCGAAATAGTAGTCAGGAATTGCGTAAGGCCCGCCAACAAGTGCAAGGAATTCTGGGTTATGTCCATGATCCATAAGAAATTTTGCAGCAGCATATGTATCCGCTTTGACCTTCTCAAAGAACGGCTTGATTTCTTGGTAGGTGTCACCCATATCTTTAGTTGCACGGGCGATGGTATCTATATTCTTCCTATCACCAGTATAAGCTCCGGTTTGAACGATCGCACGTCTAAATGCGGCAAGCGGGGCAGATGTTAATGACAAATATTTCCATTTTATATTATCATTCAATGATGTATCGAAGGGGTTGGTTGCTACAATGTAATTGCACACCTGACCCTTAGTATCAAAAAGCTCCAGTTGAAAACTCCATACATCCTCCTTTTTCTCGAGTTCTATTACCTGATCCACCTCTACAAAACCATGCCCTATTACAATTGCGCATTGTGTTTGCAGTGTATCAAAGGTTTGCTCGCTTGGATTGATGAGTATAGGTGCGGATAGAAAACTCGCAAGGGGAATACTCCATAAGATCCTCTCGTAATAATCGTAATTGGTTGAATTGATTACTATGAGCCCAGTTATCACCAAGACGATCTCGGCCTTTGTCCAATAAGTAGTTGCAATGCTCTTGCTGGCAGTGGACAAATCTTCACCAAAGTCTGTAACTGCCTTTGTGTCATGTGGAATTTGAACTTCTCTTTCCTCTGAACCATCATCGAATAATAGTGGGGTATCATTAATCCTGTCGATGAATGCAGGTGTTATACATGCAGCAGCTGTAGCCTGCCATAGTTCCTGTTGTAGGGTAAGCACGAGTGCCTTTTCAGGTTGATTCTTTTCGTTTATATAATTCCATATACCTGGTTGTGGGTGATTTTTTATCACAGCCTGAGAACCCTCGGGATTCGCCATGAAACTACAGCATGTCGATAAAATCATTGCTATAATTGCCGCTCCGATAATTCTTTTCGAATGCTGTTTCATATATGGCTCGCCCCATATTCCTTTATATATAATACACCCTATTCCAACAAACCTAATAGTATTTGGATACTATTTGTAAATTTTGGTTTTCTGGTGTTCTACTCTTTTAGACCAAAGTTTATATAATCTAATAGTGTAATCGGAACACATGGACTGGGGTATAGTGGCCACAGCACTCGTNNTAGCATCAGCTGCCTTGGGCTGTGCCTTCCCATACTAGTGCCTTACATAATGGAGAGGGACAAAACCCTGAAAGAGGGATTTTTTACCTCCCTAACGTTCTCAGTAGGTAGACTGATCATCTACTTTACCCTGGGCCTTGTTGTTTTCATGTTGGGCACCCTCGCTACACGAGATGCTCCAAGTAGCTGGTTGAATATTGCGGTTGCGGTATTGGGCTGCGTGGTCATAATATACGGTGTTTGGATCGTTTTCAGGCTTCCAAAGCCAAAGTGGTGCCCTGCGAAACTGGCCGATAATTTTAGACCCGCTTTCTCCGTAATATTGGGGCTGTTGATAGGTTCGTTCTTTTGTCCTTTGTTGTGGTTTGCATTGGTTGCAGCGGCTCTTACTAGAGATTTACTTACCGTGTTTTTTTCAGTGATGCTGTTTTGGTTGGGAAGCTCTGTTACCATCATCCCTGCAGGCACCCTCTCTGGGGGGATGGGCGGCAAATGGAGAAAGAAAATTGGAGTTGAGAAATTAAGAGACATTTGCGGTATGGTTCTCATGATGGTTGGTGTGTTTTATTTGATCAATGCGTTTTTGTGAGGGTTTTATCCAGAATGTTAAAAGATGGTCATATAATACAACAAATCCATCTACCCAATAATTACGGATAAAATGTCGTCCCCATCATGCTTCCAAACGTAAATCAGCTGGCCGTTTATCGCATCCACCGCTGCAGAAAAACTACCGCCCTGATACTCTTTATCCAGATAATATGCATAATTTGTACTCTCCATGGTCAGTGAAATTGTTAATGAGATGCTAGGATAGATCATATTAGCTTTCACACCGTAGGCTACACCATGATTAAACCTGACATTACCCTGGGAATTGAACGCGGAATCGTTGATATCCTCATCACCCTCAAAGATCTGCTCACTTGCAGAGAAAGACAATACCGTATCAAAATCCGAGGTGGAGTTTCTCGGTTCTGAAACGTCTATCTCCTTTTCATCTTTGATGTTATAAGAACCGCCGGATTCTTCAACCACCACATAATAACCCTTGCCCTCTCCCTCTTTACCAAAGGTCAGATTCCAAAGTGGATTGTTTTCTGTCTCATTGTAATGGCCATCTATCACATATGCGTTGGGATATGAGGCAAGATAATCCTGGAAACCGCCTGAATTGGTCTCAGCGAAGGCGATGGCATCTTGGGGTGGAAAGTCTTCTAGGCTCGAGCCGCCAGAGCCCAAATCAGGAATGTATTCCCCACTGTCCCAGCTCAAAAACTCATGGCCCGGATTCCTAAAATGATAATGATCATCCGGTGAGCTCGCAAGACAATCACCATATGGTATATCAATGGTGCCTCTCTGAAATCCATTCTGCTGGATTTCGTTGTTATAGAGGATTGTCGTGGTGGTGCCTTCGTAAGAGATTTGGGTGTAGATATAGGTCTTTATTGGAAGGGGAATGTTGTTGGTGATCCATAACCACATTTCGAACTCCTCTATATTGTTCTCCCTCTTCGTGGTCACGTCGATATCTATCTCTATTCCAAGCGCAGGGTATCCCTTGATGTTGGTTACACTCTCCACCCCCCATGTGTAAGAGATACCTCCCACCCTTATGGTCTGCCCATCATCCATTTTGAAGCTTCTATCTGGGGATAAATCCTCGATACGCAGGACAGCGGGCTTTTCTCTCAAGTTTGAATATGAGCGGAGATGGTCGTCGGACCAAACCTCGAAACCAGAACCAGCCGATATAATAAGATAGCTATCAGTATCTGAGAAAATGGTTTTATTGGTAGTCAAATCTGTATAATCTCTTTCGGTCACTTCAAGAGAGCCGTCCTGAATGGGCAAGGTGGAATCGATGGTGGCAGGGGGACTTTCGGTTGTTAAGGTGCCTGAGACGGTGCCTTCTAGCTCCACATCCTCAAAGTTGTATCTTTCCAAAGTCTGGTGTGATTCTCCAAAGCCATCCTCTTGCGATGTGACACCTTCTACCCTTGATAACATGTAGCCCTCATAATCAATATGAACATTTTTTAATGTGAATGTTCCTGGGCCAGAAGACCCTGTCCAAAGGCCATCTTCGTTCTCAACATCCACACTACCATTGACATCATAGGTATAATCATCACCGATCTTCTCGAAAGGAATCGTGACCACCAGTTCTGATACCGTTATGTGAGAGCTTGCGGTACCTGTTCTGCCTTCCTCATCCTTGACTGTAAGTCTTACTGTGTACTCTCCTTCATCGTAAGAATGCGTAGTTTTTCCATCGAATTTTCCGTCAGGAGCGGATTTTTTTGTCTCGGTGTAAGCAGTTTGGTCTCCAAAGCTCCAAGTGTATTCTTCTATTCCTTTGTCATCTGTTGAATTTGAAGCGTCCATAAGTACAAGCTGTCCAGCAAATGGTGACTCAGGACTCAACTGAAGCTTAGCGACGGGATCCTTATTTAGAACGAAAAAAACGAAAATACCGATCGAGCTTATCACCACGATGATGGCGATAATAATCGCGGCCAATTTCTTACTTTTGAGCGCTTCTTCCTCCTCCTCTGGTGGCACTTCCTCCTCAACCTCCACCTCAACAGGTTCTCCCTCAATCTCCAACACCTCTTCAATTTCCTCTTCCACCACTTCCTCCTCTTTCTCAGGCGGTTTTCCGATGGAAATTACCACCACATCCTCCTCTTCTTCATCCTCCTCCCCTAATTCTATTTCCTCCTCGTCTTCCTCTCCCATCTCCTCCTCTTCAAATTCTTCTTCTCCCGGTGGTTTCCCTAGAGTAATAATGACTTCCTCTTCAGTCCTCTTAATCCTTCGTTTTTTTCTTTTTATAGAATTCGGTTTATTTTCAACGGCCATACGATGCCCCATCACGATTTTCTTAAGGAAATGCCTTTTTTTTCAGAGAATCAGAAGACTATCCTCCTCAGGATATAAAAACCTAACGGTTTACTGGCTAATTCAATGTAATGGTAGAACCCATTGATATATAAGGTATTTAACGACTTTTTACTTAAACCCGCCCGCCTCCCCCTCCTCCACCCTCTCTACTTTCTTTTGCTCCTCACCCCCCTATAGTAGATTTCATTTCTTGATGATCTTTTGATCCCCCTCCTCCACTCCATCAATTACCTCCCTCCTCTTCTTTTTCAGGTTCCTCATCAAATAATTCATCTCCAACCTAATATTCAAATACCTCCTCATAAACCTATAGGAGTTCATCAAAATCTATTTAACTTTATATTTGATATTTTATTTACATGGAAAAACTGATGAAGATAATAAAAAATAGAAATTTTCCATTTCGAGTGATGTTCGTAATTCTGATTGTCATACCGCTAATTTTTATTAAGGACTTCTATCTGCATACCTATTACCATTTATCAGGAACATTACTTGTCGATACAATAAAACAACAATGGATTATCGTAATATTGAACATCGTGTTATTTCTGAGCTTTTTGATACCCTTGTCGTTCAGGAGGAAGATAAACTGGAAAGAATACGGTTTGGTGGTTGCATTTTTCGTTTCATTGTTCGTAGAGATGTACGGTTTACCTTTGACCGTCTTTTTCGCCTCGAAATATTTTTCAGGATCTGGTGCTGAGATACCAAACAGTATATTTGTTTTCGAATTTCTAGGAGTAAATATTGGTATGACCTTGGCGATGGTCTATGGAACCGTGTTGATGATCATAGGGATGTTTCTAATAATCGTCGGATGGATAACCCTTTACAGGAATATTGAAGAGAATAAGATAGTTACAAAGGGGATATATTCCTACTCTCGACATCCGCAATACTTAGGTTTTATTTTGATAGTAATTGGTTGGCTCATCGGTTGGCCCACGATATTAACTGTAATATTCGCGTCTATTTTGGTCTATATGTATGTCCGTGTGTCCAAAATAGAGGAGAAGGAGTTTGCCGATATTAAGGAGTATGAGGCTTACAAGGAGACGGTTCCATTTTTCGTTTGATTATTTGGTAATTTTTCTCCACCTTTCTCCTCCCATATCCCTTATCCTACAATATATCAAATTTAACGGAAATGATAAAGACACCCTCAAGTTTCAATTCGAAAGCCAAACCTTATATAGCGAATAATGAAATAAGGATTTAGTCAAGGTGAGAGAGGTAATAATATGGCTGAGAAATTGGTTCAGCACCGCCATTGCCAGATGTGCTTGAAGGCCATACCATTGGGCGAGGAATACTGCAATGACGAATGCAAAGAGAATTGGAATAAGTTGATCAAGGCCAACAAGAAAAAGAACCTGATCGTAATGGTCTGGATGGTTGTGATCGTGATCTTCGCAGTTTTAATATTATCTGTCGTATAGTCAAAGACTTTAACTCAGGGGCAATTACGAGGGAGAGGGCATGAAGGTTTGCTTTGGTGGCACTTTCAATATCCTGCATAAAGGTCACGAACTGCTTTTTGAAAAGGCCTTTGAGGAAGACAATCAAGTTTTTATTGGTCTGACTTCTGATGAACTGGTTAGAGAAAACAAAGATGTGGAGATAGATGATTTCGAGGTTAGGAAAAAAGGACTTGAATCGTTTCTTAGAAGTAAAGGCTGGGAAGGCAGATTTAGCATAACTAAACTGAATGATGAGTTGGGTCCTGCTACAACGAAAGATTACGATGCTATAGTTGTATCAGAAGAAACAAAGTTGGGAGCGGAGATGATCAACAGGGAGCGGGAAAAAGTTTCCCTCAAACCGTTGAAGATTCTTACAGTAAAAATGGTATTCGCAGAGAACGGGGAGGTCATAAGCTCAACCAAAATCAAGAAAGGCGAGATGGACGTAAATGGGAAGATGATGAGAAAGGTTATTGTTCATGTAGGCTCAGAGAATAAGGTCAAGGTAAAGTCTGTTGAGAAGGTTTTTTCCAAGCTCTTTAGGCGGATTCAAGTTAAGGGAATGAAAGTTAAGGTAAATGTTCCTGAGCAGCCAATGGAAAAAGAGGTCATAGAAGGTGCGATGGGGAGGGCGAAAGCAGCGTTGAGTGAGGAATGTGATTTTGGGGTGGGCATAGAGGCAGGTTTGTTTTGGAATGACTTGGCAAATAAATACTTTGATATTCAGTACTGTGCCGTAATAGATAAGGGTAATAGGATAACGTATGGTCATGGCTCTGGATTTTATTATCCTGAGGATGTTATAAAGCTCGTGAAGCAGGGAAAAACAATAGGCCAGTCAATTGAAAAAATATATGGAATAAAGGATGTAGGAAGAAAAATGGGAGCAATAGGCTACCTTTCCAAGGACATTTTAGATAGGACGAAGCTTACAAGGCAGGCTGTATTGATGGCAATGATTCCAAGAATCAGAAGGGAACTTTATGAAGGATGATTCAAATGTCATATCAGACATCTGCTTGAAAAAGGCTGAGCTTATCCATCATGGTAAAATATTTGTTCCAGACTCCATAAAATTGCCTTATCCTTTGAGCAGCTCAACTGCAGGACCAGGCGCTGGAAAAACCTCTTTGGCTCTTTCCTTTGGAGGAACCAGACTGAAAATGGGAGTCACAAAGGAAAAGAAATCGAAAATCTCTCTGGCTGAGAGCGATTCAGGCTTCCAAATCCTAAAGGATGGAGAGGTTTTTATCAAAGATGTGGAGATCATACCCACACTTTTGCATGCGCCAAATCAAGCTTTTGTTAATCTTCAAGACGGTTGCATATACAACTGCGAGTTCTGTGCCACACCAAGGCTCGAGGGTAAACAAAGAAAGGTAAAGAGCTCGGAGCAGGTTCTTAATATGATATTAGAGGCTTCAAAGAAAAAGGATTTTCAATCTGTTGCGATAACTAGTGGAATTGTAGGCTCGCCCGAGGAAACACTCGAAGAGATTATAGGAGTAGTGGAGAAGGTGAAAGAGAGCCTGGGAAATGTGGATATCGGTGTAGAGCCTTATGTCTTGGAGAGAGAGGACCTTGACAAACTCCATAAAGCTGGTGCAACAGAGATAAAGATCAACATCGAAACATTCGACAGGAAAATATTCGATAAGGTGTGCCCTGAGCTTGATTATGATCATATATTGAATATGCTTGAATATGCGGTAAATGTCTTCGGCAAGGGAAAGGTCACCACGAACATAATCATCGGTCTTGGAGAGAGTGACGAGAATGTTTTGGAGGGAATAGAGTACTTTGCAAGTATTGGTGTGGTGGCTGTCATTCGGGTTTTGAGAATAACAGATTTCAATTACGCTCGATTGGTGATGGCTTTGGGACATGATTTGGAGAAGGTTCAACCCCAAAGAATGATAAACCTGGCTCTGAGGCAAAAAGAAATTTTAAATCGGTATGGCTTAGACCCTAACTCTTTTGCCACCATGTGCCATAGGTGCGGATGTTGTGATATCGTGCCTTTTAAGGATGTATAACAGGAATATATTACGAGGAGATGAAATCATGGAAATAAAGGAATTGGAGAAAAGCGAGATAGAAAATGTTGTAAAGTTATTCGGAGAGGTAGCTCTTTCTATTGAAGAAAAGGAAGAGGGAAAAAAGAGATTCGAGAGCGAAGTTAGCAATGCCTTTGGAAAGGACCACATGTTAATCGCCATGGAAAACGAAAACGTGATAGGCTTCTCTTGGTCTCGAATTTATGATGACATCGGAGGTAAAAAGGTGGACAAGATGATAAGGTTAATCATCATACCAGAGAAGTACGGAATGGGTATCGGCGGCGCCCTAATAGAAAGAGAAATGAAGCATGCAAAGGATAAAGGTGCAGACATTTTTGATATAGAGGTTGGAAGGGTATAAATCATTATCATATTATTGTTTATCCTTTACTTTACCACTTGGAAATATAGTTAGATATTATTTTGAAATGATATTTAGGTGGCTTATCCTCTAGAGATTTTTCCGACAACCATAAATACCACCATCCTCCTTTTCCAAATACATGCCCGACTACAAGATCATTCATGATACAGTGCACGGCAGTATAAAACTCCAGGGATTATTTCTTGATCTATTGGAGACTCCGGAGATTCAAAGGCTTCACGGTATACATCAGCTGGGCCTGGCATACCTGGTTTTTCCGGGTGCGAATCACACGAGACTGGAGCATTCTATTGGAGCTTGCTTTGTTGCAGGTAGATTGGCGGATGCATTGGGCTTAAACGAGGAAGAAAAGAAATTGGTTATGGCAGCGGCGATGCTTCATGACATAGGCCATAGCCCATATTCCCATACCTTGGAGATGGCTGTTCATGGTGATATGCAGGCAGATCACATGGAGATCACAAGGGATATAATACTCGGGGAGCGCAGAATCCTTTCCCAAGAATATGCAGATCAAGATAGATACTATATTCCAGACCTCTTGAAGAAATATGGTTTAAAACCAAAAGATGTGGCAAGCTTAATAACAGGCTCCCTTGCTGAAAACGATTCACCAAGAATAGAGGATTATCCATCTCAGAAGAATCAGATTTTTTTTAATGAAAAGAGGTATCTAGCCCAGATGATTCACGGCTCCATAGATGCTGACCAGATAGATTACCTCCTAAGGGATTCGCATTATACTGGCGTTGCTCACGGCACAATAGATACTGATAGATTGATTCAAACGGTGGAGATATTCAATAACGATTTGGTGGTACACAAGCGCGGAGTTCCTGCAGTTGAGGGAATGTTGGTGGCAAGAGCTTTGATGTATACTTCTGTATATTTCCACAAAACTGTGCGCATAGCTGAGTTGATGCTGGCTCGAGCTGTTGAATTATTAAACGAGCCTCTCGGCAATATTCACGAGATGATAGACTCAGAACTCATGGCGAGGATGAAAGAGAAGGGCGGTATTCAGAAAGACATCGCTTTAATGCTCAAATATCGAAGATTATTCAAAAGGGTCTTCACCATTTTCAAGGGAAAGGCCAGTGAGGAGGAAATGGAGGTTATTAAGAACCTAAGAGAGCCAAAAAATCGAAGAAGGGCGGAGATGGACATTTGCACAAGAGCAGGAATACCTGATGGTTATGTCATAATAGACGTTCCTGAAAAAGAATTGAAAATAACTGAGCCAAGGATCAGAGCTACCAACGTCAAAATACTCGACAACAATAGATTGAGCCCTCTATCCAGATTCAGCCCCCTTGCCAAAGCTTTGGAATTGAGAGAGGTTTACGATTGGGATATCATGGTGTCTGCTGCACCTCAACATATGGGCAAGGTGGAGAAGGTTGCAAAGAAAGTGATGTTCAGTTGAGAATTATCGAATATCAAGGTGAAGAAATGAGATTTTATTTTGAGAGCTATGGTTGCACTATGAATCAAGGCGAGGCAAGGATCATGCAGGACACTCTCAAAGAAAGTGGTCATAGCATTGTGGACGACCTAGATCATTCAGATGCGTTGGTTTTGGTTACTTGCACAGTTATCGAGACCACAGAGCTGAAGATGATGAGAAGGTTGAAAACATTTTCCAAAACTGGAAAGCCTGTTGTGGTTGCTGGTTGCATGGCCACTGTGCAGAAGGATGATATTCTCACTTCAAACCCAAATGCAATACTTCTTGCACCTCAAGCTCTTGATGATATTGGCAAAATTGCTGAGAAGCTGTCAGAGGAAGAACCAAGAATAAAGAAAGAGATCATTGAAACGGGGACGAGCATCAAAAAAACAACTGATGCAATAATTCCGATATCGAGTGGTTGCCTAGGCAGTTGTTCCTATTGTATAACGAGGATTGCGAG
>JABAOF010019647.1_pt3 | contig 10393 bp, 10 predicted proteins | sample 7062171 | NCBI WGS metagenome assembly JABAOF01 (sample SAMN14538628, study PRJNA623070) | marine sediment metagenome | biome: marine biome [ENVO:00000428]; feature: marine pelagic biome [ENVO:01000023]; material: deep marine sediment [ENVO:00002113] | place: India: Gulf of Khambhat ... | reverse complement strand
GACAGAGCTCAGAAAACATGGGATCGACACATCCCTGATTGTCCGAAGTGGAAACAGGCTGGGAGTCTATTTCCTCGAATCCGGGGCAAACCAGAGGCCTTCTAAGGTCATCTATGACCGATCCCACTCCGCCATTGCAGAGGCCTCTCCTGGAGATATCGACTGGGAGCGGGTGTTTGAGGGGGCAACATGGTTCCACATCACGGGCATCACCCCTGCCATTTCTCTCTCCGCCTCCGAGCTTTCCCTCGAGGCAGTGAAAAAGGCAAAAGCAAAGGGCGTAACCGTTTCATGTGATCTTAATTTCCGCAAGAAGCTCTGGAAATATGGAAAAGGGGCGCCGGAGGTGATGGGAGAACTGACCAAACATGTCGATATTGCTGTGGGAAACGAGGAGGACTGCCAGAAGTCGCTGGGCGTCAAGGCGGATGTCGATGTGGCAGCCGGAAAGCTTGAGGTCGAAAAGTACCGGGAACTCACCGGAAAGGTTTTCGAGAAGTTTCCAAACCTCAAAAAGATAGCCATCACGATGAGGGAGAGCCATTCAGCAGATCACAATGGCTGGTCAGCGGTCCTGAACAATGGGAGCGATGTTCTCGTTTCGAGGAAGTATGATATCCGAGATATCGTTGACCGGGTTGGCTCTGGAGATACCTTCGCGGCCGGTCTCATTTATGGGATTAACCATCTTGAAACTGATCAAGCCGCCCTAGAGTTCGCCGTTGCGGCTTCCTGCTTAAAGCATTCGATCCCTGGGGACCTCCCCCTCATCTCCCGAAAGGAAGTCGAAAGCCTCGCCGGGGGTGAAGTCTCGGGAAGGGTTCAACGGTGAACAGCCCGTTCTGGGCTTTTTCCACATGCTTCATGGAGGCGCGTCCTTTTCTCATACGGACGCATGAAATGTCTTCGCATTGGTTTTACAGGACAATCCAATAGCACCCTCTCTCGCCCGTTCCCCTTCGACTTTGCTCAGGGCTGCTGGAGCCCACAGCGTTCCCAAGAGATGATCTTGACTCTGCCCTGATCTTTTGAGGGGAAAAGTCAGGCCACGTACCGAGCCCCGTCGGGGCAATTCAAGACAGATTTCACAACAATTGCGTGGGGGTAACAAATCAATTGAAACAGCCGAAGCGTTGAGGCTCTTGACCTGAATCGCCCGCTCAGCGATTCGAGGCGAAAAGCAGAGATCTCAGTGTGCCCTGCGAGAAAAACTGATCGGATTTTATGAGATTTGACTCCCCCCACTCGAGAATGGTATGGGTTCCATCATGAAAGGAAAGCTTCATGACGTTATTGTGATTGGAGCCGGGCCCGCTGGAGCGACCACTGCACGGCATTGTGCCCTAAAAGGACTCGATACCCTAGTTGTCGAAAAAAAAGAGTTTCCCCGTTACAAACCCTGCGGCGGCGCTGTCACGCAGTGGGCCCTGTCTAACCTCGACTTCGAGTTGCCTCTGGACATGGTTGAACGCGAATGGTCAGGGGGGCGCGTCTTTTACAAAGACCTTTTTGCAGAGGCCAACAAACCCTTCCGTGTTGGGGTCCTGGTCTCTCGATCGACCTTTGACGATTTTCTCCTGGGCAAAGCAAAAGAAGCCGGAGCGAAGGCTCTCCTCGCCACACGAGCCAGAGACTACTCCGTGAGGCCAGACCGTGTAGAGATATCCACCGACAAGGGCTTGTTACGAGGGCGATATCTCGTGATTGCTGAGGGCGCTATGGGTTTGCTGGCCGAGAGAATCCGAGGCCCCTATAGCCAGAGAGGCACGAGCGTGACCGTGGTCACCGAAATCGAGAGCTCTGAGGAAGAAATCGAAAACCGGACGCAAGGAAAGATTCACGCCTACTTTGGCGTCGCCCACCGAGGATACGGTTGGATCTTTCCCCACGACCGATACTTCTCGATGGGAATTGGTGGCTTGCGCGGCCGCATCGCGAACCCAATCAATTTGATGAAAGACTTTCTGGTTGGACATGGCTTCGATAGTCGGTACAAGCTTCGAAGCCATTTCCTCCCCATCGGAGGAATCCGTCGGAAGATTGCAGACCATCGTGTTCTTCTCGTTGGAGATGCGGCTGGATTTGTTGATGCCTTTGTCGGCGAGGGGATTGGTTATGCGATCATGTCGGGAAAACTGGCAGCAGAAACCATTTGCGAATCCCTCCCTCGGGCTGATACGGCTGGAAAAGATCTCGGTGCCTTTCAGGAAAAGTGCGATGCCCACTTCGGCGCAAGGCTTCGCCAGTCATTCTACCTCGATACAGTCCTCCATAGCCTCCCCGGAGTCTTCCTGAGAATCCTCGCCAGTCGCCCCGAGGTGGTTGACACGCTACTGAATGTGGCAGTGTGGAAAATGACGTATCGCGAGTTTCTTCTGTGGTTTCTGCCTCGAATCCCCCATTTCCTGCTTGGGTGAATACCTCCAGAAGCTAACCGAGGACTGAAAGCAGGGTCTGCCCCCAAATCAGGGTTCTTTCACTCTCAATTCTCAGCGATCAGGTCGTGTCCGTCGCTCATTGACTGACTACTCGCAACGGACAACTGACATTTAAAAAAAACCATTTTCCCGGAGCGAAATGCGACGATCTCAGATATCTCATCACAGGCCTTTGGAAAAATACGCATTCGCCTTCTCGTATTGCTCGAAACTCCCAATATCGAACCAATTCTCTTTGAAAGCGTAACCGTAAACATGGCTCTTCTCTATCAGGTAGCGCATGAAGTCACCAAGGTTATCGGGGCTATTGCCCCCTTCAATATACCTCCGCAATTCTGCCAGGTCTTGTTTGATCAGAAAATAGAGCGCTGTGCTGATCAGGGCGGATTTCGGTTTTTTGGGCTTCTCTTCGAATCCCACGATCCTCGCCTGGTCATCTAGCGACACAACCCCGTAGAGACCAGCCACCTTTGCTTTGTCGACCATATCGAAAAGCCCCACAACGGAAGACCCTTTCTCTCGAAAAAAGGTCAAGGCCTTTTTGAGGTCAAATTCGAAGAGGTTATCCCCTCCCACCACAAGGACCTCCTCGTCCACCTGTTTTTGCTTCAGCACGAAAAAAATGTCACCGACTGCACCAAGTCTGTCCTCATTTGAGGTCGTTCCATCATTGATGACCTCAATGGGTTTGCTCCAATCAAAACCTCGCTCCCACGCTTCAAAATGGCTCGCGAATCTGTCGTTCGTGACGAGCAGGACGCTTTCAACGCCAGGAACCTGTTCGACCCTGTCGAGGATATGCTCCAGAATGGTCTTCCCGCCAACCGTAAGGAGCGGTTTTGGTCTATTCAGGGTTAAGGGATAGAGACGGGTGCCGTAACCCGCGCAGAGTATGATCGTTTTCATTGACTTATCCTCATGAACCCGAAACTGGCGATATACCCCATCGCCCTACATTCCTCATAACAGAAAACCCGGAGGTTTACAATGCGGGGTCTTGCCCATGGAGGAGTTCTCCATTGCCCGAAGGTCTCACAATTTAAAGATTTCTTTGATTATTTCCGAGTTCTCAAGTGGGAGCCTACTATCCCTTCGCTCCCAAGCTCACGCGGTGACCCTATCGGGATTCGCAGGTGGGGAATTTCTGCCCCTTCCGCGCTCTATCCTCGAAGGGTCCCCACCGCTTCCGCTACGTCGCTCAGAGACAGTAGGCCTCCTCAAAAATGGAGGAACTCCTTTGGCCTTTGCTGTTGACTTGAGATGGCTTTGTGTTATGCTCTAGGCTTGGACAGAACGAGAGGAGCGGGAACGGCATGAAGGCTTTCCATGAGGAAAATCCCGGTGGGGTCACGGGCGCAGAAATGGTGGTGGGGATTCTACCCTGGGACGAGTCCAAATCAATTAACCTGTCCACTGAAAAAATCGACGAGGGGTTGTGTGAGTTCTTTCCTGACCGGAAATCCGTGATTATTAGCTGCAACGACCATTCAGACTCCAGCACGCCGCGGGCCTTCTTAGAAGTCAAAACAAAGGCCCCGAAAATCTATCTCACCCCCCCAGAGGGAGGCCAGCGCAAAGGCAACAACCTAAGAAATCTCCTTCGAAAAGCGGTCCAACTCGGTGCCAAGGCAATCGTTGTGGTCAACGCCGACCCGCGGAGTGTCACGCCACGGTGGATAAAAAATCTGGGAGATCCCCTGTTCCGGAGTTTCGCATTCGTCTCCCCTTTATACCTTCACCACAGATACGAGGGAACAATGACGAGCAACGTGGTTTACCCCCTGATCAGGATGCTGTACGGGAGGCGATTACGGCAGCCCACAGGGGGAGATTACGCCTGCTCAGGTGAATTGGCCCGGCTCTGTCTGGAAGACGACCTCTGGGACGGGCAGACCTCCCAACTCGACGTTGACATTTTGATGATCACGCTGGCAATTACACATGGTGTCCCGATCTGCCAGTCCTTTATGGGCCAGCCTAAAGTTGGTGAACCCAAAGATCCGGCTGCCGACCTCGGCCCCCGGTGGAATCAGGTTTTGGGAACGATATTCACCCTGATGGACCGCCATGCAGAGAGATGGCACACCATCAAATGGAGCAAACCGACGGCCATTTTTGGGTTCGGACAGGCTGAGACGGAGATGATTCCGGAAATACGCCTCAGCAAAGAACGAATCTACGCTCGGTTCGCCGAGGGGATGGAAAACAAAACCGAGCAGTGGAAGGCCATTCTGGCTCCCGAGGTATTTTCAAAGCTCAGAGAAGTGGCAGATATCGACTTGGAACACTTTGATTTTCCCACAGAGATTTGGGCAAAAATACTTTTCCACTATGCCATTGCTTTCCGAAGGGCAAAAAATCAGACTGAAACTCTCCTCAAATCTTTAGAGCCGCTTTACTATGGTCGGGTCCTCGGCTATGTGAACAAGGTGGAAATCATGTCAACCAGGCAGGCCGAACAATATGTGGAGGACCAATGCCTCGTTTTCGAGGAAACAAAGCCGTATCTGATTCGGCGTTGGGATGAGGCCTAAAAACCACAGGTAAAGGAGTCGCTTATGGCTAAAATCATGATTGTGGATGATGAGGAGTCAATTCGACTCCTTTATTCCGAGGAGTTGACGGGCGAGGGATACGACGTTGCCCTGGCTGAGGACGGACGCCAATTGACCGAGCGGATTGCAAAGGAGAAGCCAGATGTGGTCGTTCTCGACATCAAGATGGCGGAGTACAACGGGCTAGACCTTCTCCAAGCCATACGAGAAAAGTTCTATGACCTGCCTGTTATTCTCTGCTCGGCCTATAGCATGTTCAAGGGGGATCTCAAATCCATCGCTGCTGATTATTACGTGGTCAAATCCTCTGATCTTTCGGAACTCAAGAGGAAGATAAATCAGGCCCTCGAGGGAAAGGTCAGTTTCTAAGACTCCCCGTGTCCGGTTCACGGTGGTCAGGAATCCGCAGTTAGCGATTTACCCAATCGACCTCCATCAACGAGGCGTATCCCCGGAACCCAGCCCTATTATCCAATACTTGGCTGCTCTTGATTCACCGGATTCATTCCGACTGAACCCTGTTTCCCGGTCTCTGAAAGCACTCCAAATGCTGTGGATTTTGTTGCCACCCTCCGAGACGGCTCCCTTCAGAAACCCCGGTCCATGAAATCTCGGCATCTCCGGTCGAAGATCTCGGCCAATCCGGTTGTCGTCTTTGGGCGCCAACCAAAGACCGCCTCCCATACCTCTTGGGTTTCCATGCAGAGGTACACAAATAGGCTGGGGTCAATTCCGCGAAACCAGGAAAGCATCTTCCTGAAAATTTCAACCCTTATCGTCTCGACATACCGCAGTTTCCCATCCTTTCCAGGGAATAGCTCTCCGAGAAGTATACGGCTCTCCGGGAACCGCTCCTGAACGACCGGTCTCAACGAAGGGGGGAACCGGAGGCCTCCCATACTGATCCAGATCACCCGCTTCGGATCAAGAATTCGAAAGGCCTGTCTCACCGTGTCTTCGTAGTGCCTCTCCCATGAATCCTCAAAGATCAAAGGGTCAAAGTGAAGTCCAACGGGATAGCCTGCATCCTGACACCTCCTGGCCGCGAGGAGTCGTTCACTCAGGGAAGGGGTCCCATGTTCCTCCGCGTGGATAATGGATGGCGAATTCAGCGACCAGGAGATCACTGTGCGTCCACCGTGAGCCAGATCCAAAAGGTGATCGATCCGATCGCTTTTCGTCTTCAGTTCGAGAATGCTGTTGCGATGATTCGCAAACCAGGTCACGAGCTCGCCAGAGAAATGGGTCAGGTAATCCAAAGCCAGGCTGTCTGACAGCTCCCCGGGGCCGACCCGGAGAAAAGTCGAAGCGGCTTGCCTGCTCGCCTTTTCAAGCTCATCGATGAGATCGGGGAGATTGATGAAGATCGTGACCACCGGGTTATTGAGATAGCTCTGAAGGATACAGTACGAACAGTCCATTGGGCAATTTGACATGAGGTCTAGAATCTGGTAGCCGCAGCAAATGTGACCAGAAGTGCCAGGGCACTTGCTGACCATCTTCCCCCTGTGGGAAGATAGGAAGAGCATCTTTTTGCCCTGACCGATAGGATCTTTAAAGGTTTGCGCCCTCCGGATGACTTCACTTGGCCCTCCCACGACCTCCACAGGCACGCCGTCAAGTCGAGCGGTGATCGAGTGCGTACGCTCATCATCCGCCACGGCCTGATGGATCAGGATTGTTTCAAAGGGGTTCGCGACCATAGCCTTTGATCATCAAGAGACTGCCGATCCTCTCCTTTTCGAGCTTCTCAAGTGTTCCCAGAAGATCCTCGTACTCCTTTAGGCTTCGAAATGAGAATTCGATCTTAAATTGGTCTCCTTCAAAAAAAGCAGGGGGGGTAATTTTGACTTGGGGGGGAAGACCCATCCCTTTTCTGTAGCTGCTGAATCTCTTCTCGAGATCTGAAAGTCTGGGATAGCGGCGCTCTCTCAGAAACCTCCGGATGGCCTGGGTTCTCTGGGGACCTGAAAGACTCTCGTCTGACAAGATACGCTGGATTTTTCGGTTTGAAAGAAGATCCTCGACTCGGGTGCCCTCCCGGCGAGCAATCTCTCTCAAATATGTCAGGATCTCCCTCAGCACATTTTCCCCAATCCTGAGGTCCCACAGAAATCCACAGATCGAGCGCCTCTCCGCTTCGGGAAACGCGGCGAGCAACAAGGCGTTCTTAAGACTCACCCCATGATCGAGGAGGTATCTTTTTGTTCCAATGGAAAAAGCACTGATCAGCAAAAAGCCTTTCAGAATCTTCTCACTCGGTTCAAGATCGAGCAGGGGAAGCCACTTTCGAACGACTTCGCGACAGTTGAATGAGAAACGTGTCAAGAGTCTATCCAGAACCAGACTCTTTTCGACGACATTCAGTCCCCGGGCGAGAACGTTTTCATGGACCCCCATCTGAAAGGCGACTCGATCATCGATTTGGTCTTCGTGCCATACGAGCGCTTTGACCGCTTTCATTCCCAGTCTCTGCGCCACGTCAAAACGCCTGAACCCGTTGATGATCTGGAATCTTCTCCCTTTTGCCCGCAGCCATACCGGCTCTAGGATGCCGACTTCTTTAGCAGAATTGCAGAGTGCGAGGAGGTCAGGTTCAAAATTCATCGAAAAGCGTTCATCAGACCGATCAATATCTTCGAGCTTCACCCGCACAAGGAGAGGATCTGTGTCTCTTCGGCCTTGTTCCGATTTTCGGCGACTGTCCATATGTTCCGATTGACGAGTTCTCCGTCTGACCATCTATTGGGTATCTCCTAATTCACATCCGTATTTTTCAGCGAGGGAACCGTATTTCAATCCCTCTTCGATTTTTCCCCGTTTGAGAAAACCATTGCCAAGAATGAGACATTTCCTTCGCAACACCCTTAAGACCGCCCGCCGTTCACGGGGCTGCAGATCATCCTGGGACAGAAGCTTTTCCAGGGCCAAAACCCTGTACCGGTCGTTTCCCCATGAGCGGGTCGAGAGCTGATCGGCATGGCCCCCTCTCTTAATGATCAGCTTTTCAGGGAGAAAAAAGATCGGGAAACGAGACGCAATCCGGAGCCAAAGATCATAATCCTCACAGACCGGTAGGGCCTCATCAAAACCACCCGTTTCGTTCAGAACCTCTCTTCGGATCATGGCCGATGAGGGGCTGATGATGCATAGGGGAAGGCATCTTTCAAAGATCCAGCCTGAGTATTTCCGGTGAATCCTCTTGGGATTGACCCGTTTTCCCTTCCGAATCCATACCTCGTCGGTGTAACAGACCGGATAATGCGGATTGGCATCGAGGAACGCCACTTGGGCCTCGAGCTTTTTCTTCAGCCACAGGTCGTCTGAATCGAGAAATGATAGGTATCGGCTCCTGGCGGCTCGAATGCCCACATTCCTCGCACGACTCACTCCAGCATTTTCCTGTCTGACCCACCGAATCCGGTCCTTCCATTTTCTGAGAACATAGGGCGTGCAATCGGTCGAACCGTCATCCACCACGATGAGTTCAAAATCCTGAAAAGTCTGGTTGAGAACGGACTCGACAGCCTCCTGGAGGAAATGGGCACGATTACAGGTAGGAATAATGACCGAGACTCTGGGCATAGCCTTCCATGATCCGTCACGCTGCCCGGCGGGTACGTTTCTTGAGACGGCTGATCATCCGTCGGTAGATTTTGGCCATTCTCTTGTCTTTCTTCTGAATGGCTTCGGCTCTCTTGGCCTTGATCTCTCGGATCTTTGCTTTCAATTCGGCGACCTTGACAGCGGATTCCTTTTTCTCGACCTTCTTTGGCGGCTTTTCCTCTTTGATCTCCCAGGCCTTTTTGATGGCAGCCAGGAGATCTTCTTTCTTCATCGCATGGACCCCAGAAATCCCTGGGATCCCCGCGGCCACCTCCCTGAGCTCCTTTGCCGTCATCTTATCCAGCGGTTTTTTCAAGTCCTTTAAGCTCAGTTTTGGCTTAGCCTCCTCTTCCTCTGAAGGGGCCTCTGGCTTCTCCTCAGTCTCCTGATCTTCCGCTTCAGCCACGACCGCTTCTGGCTTTTCCTCAGCAGGGGGCTCTGGCTTTTCCTCAATTTGCTTTTCTTCAGCTTCGGGCGCCGCTTCTTCAGCAGAAATCTCCTCTGCCTTTTCTGAAGCTTCCTCGGCTGTCTGTTCTTCAGCCGGAGCGGCCTTTTGTTCTGCTACCTTCTTCTCCTTCGGTTCCTTCTTTGTTTTTTTCTTTTTCTTCTCCTCAGCCATGGGTGTTCCTCTCTCACTTTCTTTGAATGCACAGAGATTTCTGCGAAAGTCACTCTGAGATAAACTGTACTTGTAACAAAAAACACGGGCCATTGCAAACCCCAGAAGGTCGAAAACAGGGGTTACGGGACAGAAGTCGGAATAGGTTCGCCACATAAGGACGACAATGACCCAACCTTTTACGAGAACGAATTGATTCCAGGGTTTCTTTCTTCGTGAGACTCTGATTAGATAGTCAGAAGCCAGAAAAAGAAACATGATCGAAGGGAGTTTCAGATGGGACGCAAATGGGTCATTTTGGAAATCCAGGAAAAGATTGCCGTCGTAACTTTTAACAACCCGCAAAAGAGAAACCCCTTAGATTCGGAAACGTGGGGTCAGTTCCACGCCACCCTGAGGGCGATCCAGGCCAACGAGAGCATCCGCGCCGTTATTGTGACGGGCTCGGGAGAGGCTTTTGTCGCCGGAGCCGATATTTCGGGTCTCAGTATCCGAACACCTCAAGACGCCATTGACGGCGCTCGAGGGGGCAATGAAATTCTGCGGTATCTCGAAGATCTTGACAAACCCGTCATTGCTGCCATCAATGGATGGGCCTTAGGGGGAGGTTGTGAATTGGCCCTCGCCTGTGATATTCGCATCGCCAGTGAGAAAGCAAAGATCGGTCAGACAGAGGTCCGAGTCGGGATCATGCCGGGATACGGCGGGAATATCAGGCTTCCCAGGCTTGTCGGTGTTGGCAGGGCAAAGGAACTGATTTTCACCGGGCAGATTCTGGATGCCCGGGAGGCTGAGAGAATTGGTCTCGTAAACAGGGTCGTCCCCCACGACAGGCTGATGGACGAAGCAATCAAGCTGGCGAAGCGTTTGGCCGAGGGCCCTGCATCGATTCTCTTGGCAAAAAAAGCCATCAACCATGCGAATACAGTCGGGCTCGATAAACTGATCAATAAAGACATCGAGTTCTACGGGCAAGTGTACGAAACTGCGGACCACCTTGAAGGTCTGAATGCATTCTTGGAGAAACGGGAACCGATCTTCAAAGGTCGATAGGTTAATCACGAGTTTTTCGACTATTTTGGAGAGGAGGCCATCTTTCTGAGGCTTTTCGACAGCGAGGAGAACGGCCAAAGGTGACAAGATACCTTGACACGACGGAGGTGACTGCTATATTT
>JABAOF010010670.1_pt4 | contig 10393 bp, 9 predicted proteins | sample 7062171 | NCBI WGS metagenome assembly JABAOF01 (sample SAMN14538628, study PRJNA623070) | marine sediment metagenome | biome: marine biome [ENVO:00000428]; feature: marine pelagic biome [ENVO:01000023]; material: deep marine sediment [ENVO:00002113] | place: India: Gulf of Khambhat ... | reverse complement strand
AGCAGTGGCACTTCGCTGGTCAATCGGCACCCCGGTATACAGTCCGCACAGCGCGCCGCGATCGCGGATACCCAACTCGGCCATGACCTGCGATGACGGATAGTCTTCCACGTGCAGGGGCATGTGGTCCAGCAAATCATGCACCCGCTGCGGCAGTTCCTGCAGTACCTGCTGGAGTTGCTGGTCAAAATATTCACGCAGCTCGCTATCCATCACCATCCATCACCCAGCTCGACAGCACCCGACCTGCCCGGATAACACGCTATCGGACAACAGGCTCTCGGGCAACACGCTAGCGGACAGCGGGCTTTCAGGCAACAGACGTGCGGGCAACGTCCCCGTTCCCACGGCGGGTCCCGGCAAGCCGGGATGCATTTGACATCCCGCCCTACCCCCCGCTCAACCCGTACCCCCTCAGCTCCGAAATCTGTCCTGTTTCGCACTCGTGCTTTGCTTCGCGGTGCTCCTGCGCGATTCGATCCTCACCAGCCGCATCGCTGTGCTGGATGGCAACCCGAAAACAGTCCAGCGTCTGGTAATCGAAGATCGGTTCCTATGAGTCTTTTTCCACGCTGCCTTCACGCTGCCTTCACACTTGTCTCCACGCTGCGTGACGTCGAGTCGATTTTCGAGCACGAGGACAAGTACGGGGACCGGCTGTGCTTGAGCAGCAGCAGGATGAAGCGGACGAGTACCCGCTGTGCCTGAGTGGGCGTGCGAGTTTCGGGTGCCGGGAAATGTTCCTACGGGAAAACTCTGGTGTCTCCCTGCGGGCTGGGCTACAATGCATACGCCCGTTTTCAGCCGGCTTGGCGGGGGAACGGGGTCCTGCTGCCACCCGGCCGGGATCGGCGCTGAAGCAGCCCCATGTTGCGGATCCCGATCTTCGCCTTGCGACCGGTGAGCAAAAAAATCCTTCGCGAAAAGACGCGATCCCTCGCCGGTGCCGGGCCGTTGAGAAAGAGGCGGAGCGGGACGTTTTTTTCGAGGGATGGCAAGCTGTGCCGCTGCCCGGCCAGCGGTGCAACGTGTCAGCCCCCCTCTCCGGCGGGAGTATCCACGAAGGTTCCCATGTCGTCGTTGCGTTTTTCCCATTGGCAGTTGCCGCTTGAGCAGCTGTTGGTGTGGATCGTGTTTCTCGCCCATGCCGGTTGGCTGGTCCCGGACGTCAACGAGCCCAACTATCTGGCCAAGGCCAAATATTATTGGGATCCCCAATGGTGTGGTGGCGACTTCTTCTTGCAATCGGGCGATGCCCATGCGGTCTTCTTTTGGTTTTTCGGCTGGCTGACTCAGGTATGGTCTTTGCCGGCGGTTGCCCTGCTGGGGCGTATCGTAACTTGCGGTTGCCTGGCTGTTGCCTGGCAGCGGTTGGCGATGCAGGTCGCCCCGCGGCGCTGGCTGGCGGTCATTTCCGCGGCGCTGTTTGTTTGCTTTAACAGCCGGCTGCACATGGCGGGCGAATGGGCCGTGGGGGGGGTAGAATCCAAAGGGTTCGCCTACGCCCTGGTATTTGCCGGATTGGCGGCCCTCGTCCGCGCTCGTTGGAACCTGGCTTGGATCCTGCTGGGGGCCGCGACGGCGATCCACGTGCTGGTCGGCGGCTGGGCCTTGATCGCCGCCGGGTTCGCCTGGTGTTGGCTGCGTGACGACCCGCAGCGACCTCGTCTGATCGACATGTTGAAGGCCATGGCGTTGGCCGGACTACTGGCCCTGGTGGGAATCTGGCCCGCGGTCCAGCTGTCCACCGGCGTCGATCCGCAGATCGTGGCCGAGGCGCGGTGGATCCAGGTATTCCACCGCTTGCCGCACCATCTGAACCCGCAACATTTTTTGCTGGAAAAAGGATGGCTGAACGTCCCGTTTGGGTTACGTTTTCTGGCCCTGAGCGCCTTGTGGCTGCTGCTGGTCTGTCGTCTGCCGGACCCGCCAAACCGTCGGCTCGCCGCAGTCGTGCTGGGCGGGCTGGCCATCGCCGGCGTGGGTCTGGCAATTTCGCTGCTGGGGCAGCATGACCCGCACACCACGGCCCCCTGGTTACGTTTCTACTGGTTCCGGCTGGCCGATGTGATCCTCCCCGCAGGTGCCGCGCTGGCGGTGACCGGCTGGATCACCACGTGGCACGATAGCCGGCGGCGGCTGAGCGGCCTGATGTGGACGGCCGGGCTGCTGCTGGCTGCCTGGCATGTGGGCGACAGGGTAACCCGGCACAGTACCGCATCGATTCCCCTGGCGGATCGCAGAACCGCTCAAACCGATCGGCAGCTTGCAGACTGGCGAGCGGTCTGTGATCACATCCGTCGGGTGACCCCTCCCGATGCGATTTTCATCGTGCCGCGACGCGCACACACCTTCAAATGGTATGCGCACCGTGGCGAAGTGGGCACCTGGAAGGAGATGCCGCAAGACGCCGCCTCGATTCCCCCCTGGTGGTCGCGGCTGGAGGATTTGCACCTGAGCCGCTACGGCTGGCGAAAATCGCTGACCGATGCCCCCCCCCAGCGGCTGTTGGAGTTGGCTTCCAACTACGGCGCCGATTATCTTGTGACCGACGCCACCCCTCTACTGCCCTTTACCCCGATTATCCGCAACGATTCGTTCGCCGTGTATCGGCTGTTCCCCCCATCCCCACCCGACGCTGATGGCCGCACCACGTTTTGATCACGATTTTGCCGATCGGCTGGAGCAATCTTTGCAGCAGGCGGCAGGCCAGGCTGCCTCGCGGCGGTTCGCCTCGGAACTGACCTACGGTCGCGATAAGGGACCTCCCGACCTGGGGGCGCGGCATGCGGCGGTGATGATCCTGCTGTATCCGACGGCCAACGGCTGGTCGCTGCCGCTGACGTTACGCCCTGCAGAACTGAAGCCGCACGGGGGCCAGATCTCGCTGCCGGGTGGTACGCTGGAGGAGGGCGAGACCAGCCAAGAGGCCGCTTGCCGTGAACTGGAAGAAGAACTCGGGGTGCCCTCCGCCAACGTCCGCCCGCTGGGCACACTTTCCGACATTTACGTCTTTGCCAGTAACCATCTGGTAACGCCCTGGGTCAGTCTCTGCAACCACCGACCAACCTGGGAACCGCAGGCGACCGAGGTCGCCGAGGTCATCGAACTGCCGTTGGATCTACTGGCAAACCCCGACAGCCTGCAGACCACCTACCGCCGCATGGCCGGCGTCCAATTTCGCTCGCCATATTTCGCCGTCGGCACACACCAGATCTGGGGTGCCACCTGTTTGATCCTGGGCCAGCTGGTCCACTTGTTGGAGACGATGGATTCGACGATGGTGTAGGAAGGGCCAAGCCACCGGGGCGGGAGGCGACTTCGGCCGGCCCGGGAACAAAAACCGAGAGACGCTTTTGCGGGCATGCAACAACAACCAATACTTGCCGTCATCTTCGATCTGGACGGCCTGATGTTCAACACCGAAGAGCTGTACATCGAGGTCGGTGCCGAGGTCTTGCGGCGGCCGGCGTGGCCGCCGGTTCACGCCGGAACTGCTGGACGCCATGATGGGACGACGGCCGCGGCAAGCGATCGAATTGATGATCCAATGGAACGGCTTGACCGACACCGTCGACCAGTTGGAAGCCGAATCGCGCGAGGTGTTCGCCCCGATTTTAAAGACGCGGCTGCAGGCCATGCCGGGCCTGCTGCCGCTTCTGGCAGCCCTGGAGACGGCGGCCCTCCCCAAGGCGGTGGCGACCAGCAGCCCACGCGATTTTGCGGAAAAGGTCTTGTCCAGTTTTGAACTGCTGCCCCGCTTCCAGTTTCTGTTGACCGCCGAAGACGTTACCCACGGCAAGCCCCATCCGGAAATTTATTTGACCGCCGCCAACCGCCTGGGACTGGAACCACCCCAGTTGCTGGTCCTGGAAGACAGCCAGACAGGCTGCCGCGCGGCCGTCGCCTCAGGCGCGGTGGCCGTGGCCGTACCCGGACCGGTCAGTAAGCATCACACATTTGAGGGGGCGGCCCTGGTGATCGATAGCCTGGAGGATCCGCAACTGTACCAGGCAATCGGCCTGGACCGCGGATCCGCATGCTAGCGGACCGTTGGCGGCCGGCACCGGCAGGGTTCCCCCATAAATGGCATTGTGCCGGTTTTTCACCGATTGGTATAAGCCCGGCCGGGCGAGACCCGTGGATGGGACGCCCCTCTGCTTGCCGGCCAGACCCTCAGGAAAGCTGACGCCATGAAGCCCTTTGTGTTGAGCTGTTTCCTGGCTGCCATCGCCCTGGCATCCGGTTGCGCGCCGTGCCACAGCAGGTATCCGCACGGCCCCCTGATCGGCGGCCCGGCCTACGGCTGGGAGGGAGTCCGAGCGGGGTCGGTGTTGAGCGGCCCTTACAGGCCTGGGCGGCTGGTGTCGCCCCAGACCCCACCTGCCGGGCCCGCGGAAGGGTGAAGCCGTGCGGCCGACGGCGAACGTGGCCGGCGCGGCAAGCAACCGGCTGGCTTAGATCTTCCACCCGTCCGATAACGTGGTGTCTTTTTCTACCACGACCACCCCGTCCCGGATAAAGACCTGGTCCGACAGGTTGGCTTCTTCCGCGTTGCTTTCGTTGACAACCCGGACGTGGCTGCCGATGTGACAGTTTTTGTCAATAATTGCCCCTTCGATCTTCGCTTCCCGTCCGATGCCCAGCGGGGGGCGGCCTTCGGATGCGTCCCGTGCCAATTCGGCTGGCGACTCGTAAAAGTCGGCACCCATCAACACCGAATTGCGGATCACCGCCTGCTTGCCGATCTGGCACCGCAGGCCGATCACACTGTTTTCAATCGTGGCCCCTTCCTCAATAATGCAGCCGTCGGCGACCAGGCTGTTCTGGATGCGGGCGCCGTCAATCCTGGCGGGGGGGAGGTAACGCGAGCGGGAGTAGATGGGCGATCCGGGCGAAATGAACTTGAACGGCGAAGCCGCGCCCGCCAGCTCCAGGTTGCACCGGTAAAACGATCCGATCGTCCCGATGTCCTCCCAGTAGCCGTCGAACAAATGCACGTGCACATGTCGGGCACGGATGGAGGCAGGGAAGATTTCCTTGCCAAAGTCCCGGTAGTCGGTCTTCTCCAACGCGTCGACCAGGAAGTCGCGATTGAAAAGGTAGATCCCCATGCTGGCCAACAGATCCCGACCGCGGCTCTGCACGCCGTGGGCCTCGATCCAGGCCGGGTCCATCCGGACCGTGTCCATCTCCTCCTGCGTCTGCGGTTTTTCCAGAAAGCCGATCACGCGTCCGCTGTCGTCCAAGCGCATGATTCCCAACCCCGAGGCCTCCTCCCGTGCGACCGGCATGGCGGCAATCGTGGCCTCGGCACCCGCCTGCTGGTGTGTTGTCAACATGTCCCGGAAATCCATGCGATACAACTGGTCCCCCGACAGAATCAAGACATAATCGACTCCATGTTGCTTGATGTAGCGGATATTCTGCCGCACGGCGTCGGCGGTGCCCTGATACCAGTTGGAGTCCTCCAGGGTTTGCTGAGCCGCCAGGATTTCCACATAACCGCCGCTGAAACGGTCGAATTGGTACGATTGGCGAATGTGACGATGGAGGCTGACAGACATAAACTGCGTCAGCACGTAGATCTGTCGCAGGCCGCTATTGATACAGTTGGAAATGGGGATATCGATCAATCGATAGCGGCCCGCCAGCGGCACGGCCGGCTTGGATCGATACCGGGTCAAGGGAAACAGTCGTGTCCCGCGGCCCCCGCCCAGGACAACTGTCAGGATGTTCTTCATGCTCGTTCGTCCCGTCCCGGGATACCCCTTCCGTCGTCGAAAAATCGGCTCGGCAGGCCACATCGCAACCCGGCCAGCACGCGATCGATGTATACAAGGGCTCCAGCCGCGACCGGGCACAGCCGTCGCGCAGGGCGTGACGCACCCTTTTGCCGAATGTCGTCGTCAGTCAATCCGAGATAGTTTAACGATTCTGGAAAGGGCTGGCTATGTACCCGCGATCGAAGGGGATCCGGCGACTATTTCGCCCTGCTTTCCCCCAAACTTCATCGCCAGCGACAGGAAATGTCGACGGGGCCAGAAAAAGAAGTAAGTTGCTCAGAAACGCCGGGAAGACGATATCGCGGACCCCCGGGCGCTGTCTGCGGCGGCCCGGCAAAGGCTGGCGCGCCGCCCCCCCCCAGCCGGCCGCTCAGCGGGGTAGGCCCGGTTTCAGCAGGTGTCCATCTTGTCCGCTCGCAGAGCTTCCTGCATCATGGCAGCATGCAGAGCTCCGCTATCGTCAACTGCCGCTGGCATTTGCTGTGGTTGCTGTCCGTCTTCGGGATCTCTGGCTGCCAGGAACCGGTCCCGCCTTCGGGGCAGCTGGAACAAGTCTGGGGACGGCGTGGGACTTCAGTCGGTCGCTTGCAGAAGCCGCGCGCCATGGCGATCGACGCGGAGGACAACATTTACATCGTCGACATGTCTGCTCGGATCCAGGTCTTCGACGCCAACGGGAATCTGCGTCGCGGCCCCTGGCGGATGCCCGATTTTGCCAACGGCAAGCCGACCGGCATCTCGATCGATCGCGACGGCAACCTCGCCGTGGCAGANNNNACCCTCGGCGGCTCGCCAGGAAACGGTCCCGGCCAGTTCGGCCTGGTGACCGACGTCGTCCAGGATTCGCAGGGCAACTATTACGTCTCGGAATATGGAGAATTCGATCGCATTCAGAAATTTTCGGCTCAGGGAGCATTCGTCCTGCAGTGGGGCGGGCACGGGGACCAGCCGGGCCAGTTTCGCCGCCCCCAAAACCTGGCCATTGACCAGCGCGATCAGATCTGGGTCTGCGACGCCTGCAACCATCGCATCCAGGTCTTTGATACGCAGGGCCGGCTGCTCAAAATCTGGGGAAAACATGGGCAGGAAGCAGGCCAGCTGGCGTATCCCTACGATCTGGTGTTGGACGAGCGGTTTGTTTATGTCTGCGAATTCGGCAACAATCGAGTCCAGAAATTCACCCCCGACGGACAGTCGGTCGCCTGTTGGGGCAGCAGCGGTCGACGAGCGGGGCAGTTGCACAATCCGTGGGCACTGGTGCGGAACCGAGCGGGCCAATTGTTGGTCCTGGACACGAACAATCATCGCGTGCAAAAGATACGGCTTTAGATAAACGGGTCCAGATAAAAAAATTGACGTGAAATGGAAATCCCCGTCCGGCCCCTCTTCCGCCAGCGGCATAGCGAGCTTTCGCCGCGGAGGTGCGGGTTGTTTTCCCGATTTGGATTGACGATTGAGAGGTAAAATAACGAAATCTCCCCTAAAGCCCGATACGACGAATTGGAAAATCCGCATCCTGACAAGTCCGCTGCCGCTTGACGTTTCATGTCCAACTACCAAATCACCTTCGGTTCCCCCTGGTACCTGCTGCTGATGGGCCTCCTGCCGTTGCTGTGGGTCTTCAGCTACCACAGCCTGGCCGGCCTGGGCCACGTCCGCCGCCTGGTCGCGATTGCCTGGCGGTCGCTGGTGATGTTGCTGCTGATCCTGGCCATCGCCGATCTGCGGCTGGTACGAATCAGTGACCGGCTGACGGTGATTTACCTGCTGGACCAGTCGGAAAGCATCCCGCGGACGGCGCGGGACGCAATGGTGGAATATACGCGTCGCGCGGTTCAGGAGCACCGGGATGCGGGGCGGCGTGACCGAGCGGCGGTGATCGTGTTCGGCCGCAAACCGGACGTGGAGATCGGCCCCATCGAGGACGACCTCCCGCTGGCCCGTCGCGTGGAAGCCGAGGTGGACGGCGAATTCACCGATCTGGAAGCGGCCCTCAAGATGGCCCTGGCCCTGTTCCCCGAGGATGCGGCCAAGCGGGTGGTGATCATCACCGACGGCAACGAGAACCTGGGAGACGCCCTGCAGCAGGCGACCCGCTCGGCCGCCGCGGGTGTGGGCATCGACGTGGTTCCCATTCGCCTCGCCTCACTTTCCGACGTCTCCATCGAAAAAGTCACCGTGCCAGCCGATGTCCGCAAGGGACAGCCGTTCGATCTGCGCGTGGTCCTGCACAACAACAGCCCCAGCGAAACCGTCCGCGGGAAACTGCGGCTGGTCCGCAAGATGGGGAATCGAGAGAGTTTGTTGAGCGAATCGCCGGTCGCGCTGCCGCCCGGCAAGACGGTGATCTCAACCGATCGAGCGTCGCCAGAGAAGATCGATCGGTCGGACTTTTACACCTACGAGGCGCGGTTCACCCCCGATGACCCGGCCCAGGACGCTCAAACCAAAAACAACAGCGCCACCGCCTTCACGCACGTCCGGGGCAAGGGGCAAGTCCTGCTGATCGAAGACTGGAAAAATCGCGGCGAGTTCGATGACCTGGTCGAAAAGTTGCGCGAGGAAGAATTGACGGTGACGGTGATGTCCAGCGACCAGCTGTTTACAAACCTGGCACAGTTGCAGCGGTACGATACCGTCATTCTGGCCAACGTGCCCCGGTCCAGCGGCGACGACCTGGCCGGTGTCCGCAACTTCAGCGACGACCAGGTGCAGATGCTAAAGACCAATACCCAGCAGATGGGCAGCGGCCTGATCATGCTGGGCGGTCCGAATTCGTTTGGAGCCGGGGGCTGGACCAATACCGAAGTCGAAAAGGCGATGCCGGTCGATTTCCAGATCGACAACCTCAAGATTGCGCCCCTCGGGGCCCTCTGCCTGATCATGCATGCCGGGGAAATGGCCCAAGGCAACCACTGGCAGAAAGTGGTCGCGCAGGAGTCGATCCGAGCGCTGGGGAACCAGGACTACTGCGGCCTGTTGCAGTGGGACTGGCAGAAGGGTGGGGACAGCTGGCTGTGGTCCAACGGCTTTCTCAAGGTCGGCGGGAACCGCTCAAAAATGCTGGCCCGCCTGGACAAAATGACGCCCGGCGATATGCCCGAATTCGATCCCTCCATGCGCAAAGCGGCGGCCGCCTTTGCCAAGCTGACCGACGCGGCGGTCAAACACATGATTATCATCAGCGACGGGGATCCCACGCCGCCCAAGCGAGCAACCTTAAAACTGCTGACCGACCAGCAGCCGCCGGTGGTGGTCACCACCGTCGCCGTCGGCAGCCATGGCATCCTGGGCACCGGCACGATGAAGGACATCGCCCAGCGTACCGGGGGCAAGTACTACAAGGTCCGCAACTCCGCTGCTCTGCCCCGCATCTACCAAAGAGAGGTCCGCCGCCTCGCGCGGCCACTGGTTTTCCAGCGCGAAGAGGGTTTTCAGCCCCGCGTGGTCGCCAACCATGAAATCGTCCGCGAAATCTCCGCTCCGCCGCCAATCACCGGTTTTGTCCTGACCAGCCGGAAAGACAATCCGCTGGTTGANNCGGTACCCAGTGGCGATCGCAACAACACCCTCCTGGCCTGCTGGACCTACGGCCTGGGCCGGACCGTTGCCTGGACCACCGATACGGGCGAATCTTCCCAAGGCTGGGCTCGCCAGTGGAAAAACTGGCCCGATTACAAAAAGTTTTTCAGCAAGATGGTCCGCTGGTCGATGCGCCCAGTCGATAACTCGCAGAACTTCATGGTGGCGACCGACACGTCCGACGGGAAAGTGCGGGTGATCGTCAACGCCTGGGACAAAGATGACCAGTTCCTCGATTTCCTGAACATGACCAGCCGTGTCGTGGGTCCCGATCTGAAGGCACGCGAGATCGACATCCGGCAGATCGCACCGGGCCGTTACCTGGGCGAATTCGATGCGGCCGATGCCGGCAGCTACATGATCCTGGTCCATCCGGGCCGTGGCCAGGCACCCCTGCGGACCGGCATCAACGTCCCGTATTCGGCCGAATACCGTGATCGCCAGGAAAATCTGGCGCTGCTCAGTCAGATGGCCGCCCTCACGCCCACCGGCGGGAAACCGGGCCTCCTCATCGAAGACCCGGCCCGGCCGCTGGAGGACCAGCAGCTGGTCCAACGATTCAACAGCTTCCGCCACGACCTGGCTCGTGCCACCAGCCCCCAGGACACCTGGTACTTGCTGCTGCTGGCGGGTGGCTGCCTGTTCTTTTTTGATGTATTCTTCCGGCGCGTGCAGATCGATTTCGCCTGGCTGGCACCGCTGGTCGCGCGGGTCCGCGCGGGCCTGTTCCAGCACGAAGTGGCACCCGTGCCCAGTGCGACGATGGGCCGTTTGCAAAGCCGCAAGGCAGAAATATCCGGCCAGATCCAGCAGCGCCGCGCGGGGGCCCGTTTCCAGCCGGACGTGCAGCAACCGCTGGACACGCCCCCCACCGGGGGCAAGGCCACGCCGCAGCCCAAGCCGACCGAACCGGGACCGGCGGCCGGACCCCCGCCGGAAGAAGAGACCTACACTGCCCGACTCTTAAAAGCCAAACGCAAGGTCTGGGAGAAAAAACAAAAATAGGGGCAAACGCCAGCCCCCCC
>JABAOF010008492.1_pt1 | contig 10397 bp, 13 predicted proteins | sample 7062171 | NCBI WGS metagenome assembly JABAOF01 (sample SAMN14538628, study PRJNA623070) | marine sediment metagenome | biome: marine biome [ENVO:00000428]; feature: marine pelagic biome [ENVO:01000023]; material: deep marine sediment [ENVO:00002113] | place: India: Gulf of Khambhat ... | reverse complement strand
ACAGTTCTTGTCTGGGCAAAGGAAACAATAGATAAAAGGGCCAACATCACCACAAAAAATTTCTTTATCATGATATTCCCACCTAAGCAGAATTCTCACTCCATTGGTTTGGCTTTGTCGTTCCCATTATAGTAGACAGGCAGCTCATGTCAATAAGAAGAAGGGAAAGAATACTCCTAAGAAATATGTAGATTTGCCGACCCTGGGCCGATCCTATATTTCAAACGCTAATCAATAGTCTTTGATTGTTCCTCAGCCCCACTAATTATTTTTAGGGGCTTAGATGTGTTGCCTAACCCCTTTTTATTTTGTCAGGTGCTATTTTTTCCCACTTCGACCTTTCCTGAAGAAATGATCCATCCGCAAGTAAAATCGCTCCCAGATAGATTTCAAGAGTTGGGAATTCCCTTCAATTTTCCTGGAATTAAATGGCTATCCAAAACAATCCAGCAACACTTTCTCTGAAATATTTTCATATCACCATGAAAAATTGTCCAGATTTGATCGGAATTAACAGGAAAGGTTCAGTTTTTAGTTTAATTTCAATCAACTACGGATACGAAATTGATTGGCATAGAACATGCAAAAATACCAAGAGCGCACTTTTTCCGGGAGGTTTTTAAAATCGAGTCTAAATACTATCATCACTTCTTGAAGCCAAGGAAGGGGACATGATTTTAAAAAAGGCTATTTTCATTATTCCCTTTTTGATTATTTCCTTGTGTTATATTGCTTATCCCCAAACCATCTATAAATGGATGGACGAGCAAGGCAACATACATTTCACGACTCATATATGATAGCATTCCTCCAAGATATAGAAACTAAGTCCACAAACCACAAAGGGCTGAGGAAGCTGATACGGTGAAAGAAACTCAACGGGAAAAGGAAGACGTTAGTTCGCCAGTGATATATCCCATTGAAGAAAGGGCAGAAACCCAAGCTGCTCCGCCCGTGTCCCAACCTGAGAAAACGTTACCCAGGGCGGAGAAAAGACCTGCTCCAAAAGTCGAATTCGAGGGTCGCTACTGGATTACCGATTTGACTGCCAAGGCTAAGGTAACTGAATCTAGGATAGGAACAGAATTTGATTTCAAGGATGACCTTGGGCTGAAAGATGAAAACCTTCCAGATGGACGGTTTACTTGGCATACGGGACCCCACAGTAAATTAAGACTTGCTTACACCCAAGTAGCCTATAGTGGTGACAAGAATATAGAACGGACAATTGAGTTTGATGGACAGACGTATCCCGTAGGCACTCGTGTCATAACAGACCTTGATGTAATATATCTTAGGCTTGGATGGGCATGGCAGTTCATCAATATCGCTGATGACAAGGTGAAATTCGGAACGCTTCTTGAGGCAAAGGGATTTTTGGTGGATATATCTCTTGATGCACCAAATCTGATCCCCCCGGTTAAAGAGTCAGAGAAGTTCGTGGGTGGACTACCCACAGTGGGTGTCGCCCTTGATATTAATCCACACAAGATAGTAAACATATTTGCGGAGGCATCCGGGATACATGCGGGTGAGTATGGTTATTTCCTTGATGGTGAGGCAGGGGTTAAAATAATACCCATAAGGAATGTTAGCGTGCTTGGTGGTTACAGGATCTTTCACTTTAAGGGAGAAGATGACCCTGACTTTGCAAAGCTGAAGATTTCAGGGCTATTTGTAGGAGCAACGCTAAGGTTCTAAAGAGATCTTAGATAAGGACATATAAGTACAGGCAAGCATTTAGAATCTTCAGTTAATTTCCTTCCGATCCAAATAATCTCACCTTCAAATCCAATCCCCCATAGATTCTGGAATCAAGTATGGGTATAATTATGAACAAGGGAAGCGTTATCTGATCCCCGGAACAGAATTTGCATACAATTCCAGAAGCTCTTCCTTCCTGCCAAATGAAAGGAGAAACCGTTATGCTCTACTATACGATCGGGATAGACGAAAAAACCTGGAAGATGCTCGAGAAGATCTGTGAGATTAAGAACCTTAAACCCGATCAACTGATCAAACAGGGTATAGAGGAATTAGTTCAAAAAGAATATCTCGACATTAGTTAGGGCGGATGATGAGTACAGATTCTGCGACAATCAGCCCATAGACACAGGACAGTGCAATAACTATCCGTAAATACAACCCTCATTTACCTCCTTTCAAAGCCTGGAACCCCTTTTTTCCGCTTGATTTTTCTATCCTAAAGATGGTTAAATGAACGGTGTAAGTTGTAAGGGATTTTTCAAGTATCGTAAAGAAAGACTTAGGTACCATCCTATTGTGCGGCTTTATGATAGACCCGAAAGCCGTTACAACTTACCTGAAAATTTTAATCGGGAGGAGGTGAGTTGTAATGGCCAAGGGGCAGGTTAAATGGTTTGACCAGAAGAAGGGCTACGGGTTCATAACCCCAGAGGATGGGGATGACCTATTTGTCCACTACTCCGCCATTAACGGAGATGGATTCAAGACCCTTGACGAGGGGGATGAAGTGGAATTTGAAATCTCCCAGGGCAAAAAGGGGCTTCAAGCCACAAATGTTACGGTATTGAAATGAAATAGGAGGAGTAGCGTCATCAAGAGAACCCCGGGGTTCGTTTTCGCCCCGGGGTCTTTTTGTTCCGGAGCGGCATGGAGCAGTGTAAGGCGGTCAGTACCCAAATTTGTCTTGACTTCTTGAATAACCTAATCTATTAACAATATAGGGTTTTTTGATTTACGGTCTCAAATGCAATCCTTGAGGTGGGGTTATGTCAGGTCATTCGAAATGGAGTACCATTAAGAGGAAAAAGGGCGCGGCCGATGCTAAGAGGGGAAAGGTGTTTACCAAATTGATCAAGGAGATATCGGTAGCAGCGAAATTGGGGGGAGGTGATCCCGAGGGAAACCCGAGGTTGAGGACCGCCATTGTCGCGGCTAAGGCCGAGAATATGCCCAAGGAGAATATTGAACGGGCGATCAAGAAGGGAACGGGCGAGTTAGGGGGAATAAGCTATGAGGAGTTGACGTATGAAGGCTATGGGCCGGGCGGTGTAGCAATCATGGTTGAGGTACTGACGGACAACAAAAATAGAACCATTGCGGATATTAGAAATAGCTTCTCAAAACATAACGGAAACCTTGGGGAGTCGGGGTGTGTCTCGTGGATGTTCACTTTGAAGGGCCTTATTCTGTTCGATCGGGATAAAGTTGACGAAGAGACCTTGATAGAGGTTGTCCTTGATGCGGGAGCGGAGGATGTCAGGGAGCGGGAAAGGGAATTCGAGGTGATTACGGATGCAGCCCAATTTGAAGACGTCAAGAGGGCTACTGAAGACGCGGGATTGGAGTACTCCTTTGCAGAGGTGACCATGATTCCTCAAAGCACCATTCAGCTCCTGGGAAGAGAGGCTGAGCAGATGCTGAGGTTGATGGAGCGGTTAGAGGATTCCGATGATATTCAGAAAGTATACGCCAACTTCGATATTCCGGATGAGGTGATGGAAAGACTGGTGGCGTAGGGAATAACGGGTGTAATGTGATGTGAGTGAGAGCTGTAGATAGACTGGGGTCCCTCCAGGAAATCCTCCTGTTACCTTCCTTTAGAAGATATCCGAAAAAGTCGCTCCTCGCTGCTCGAAATATCTTCTCGGCCATTCTCAAGATCGCTTCACTGGGAAGAGGGCTGAGCCGCTCCTTCGTTTCTAAAACTCGCCTTCCAACCTCAGACGTCAGATTTGCGCGGGTTTCACTTCACCAAGAATGGTTACCGGAAAAATCTTATGTCCCCCTCAGAGCTTCCATTTTTCGTTTTAAGGGATTTCTCTAAAAATATGGAAAAGGCATTGGGAAGGGATTGCAATCCATCAACCCTGGTTGTATACTGGGGACGGTGGCATGAAATGATTAACGATTTCATGGGTTATGGGGGAAGTCGTGAGGGTCATAGGGATTGATCCCGGCTTAGCCAAAACGGGATTTGCCGTTGTCGAACCCCTTGAGCGAGGCGGGCGCGTGTGTCACTCGGGAAATATCAATACGGATTCGAAACATTCCCTTGAGGAGCGGTTATCGACCATCTATCATGAATTGTCTGGGTTATTCCAACAGTGGACCCCCGATTTGATGNNGGGTGTTATCCGGCTGGCCGCGAAAAATACCGGCATCCCCATATCGGAGGTAAAGCCCACTGAAGTGAAGAGCGCGTTAACGGGAAGCGGAAGGGCGGGCAAAGAACAAATCAAACGAGTGGTTCGGAGGATTCTCTCTATTGAGGATAAGATCAAATCCGATCATATCTCCGATGCAATGGCATTGGCTTTGACGGGTTTGACACGAAACGGTCTATTTCGGTGGTGACGCCTAGAGGGAAATGATACGGTATATCAAAGGGCTTTTGTTGAAGAAAGAGGATGATCGGGTGGTGGTTTTCGCCAACGGGGTTGGATATGAAATACTGCTCCCAACCGTTGTGAGGCAGACCTACAATCAAAAAAAGGCCGGAGAAGATGAGGTTGAGCTCTATATTTCTTTCCACCAGACAATCCAGAACCCGAAACCCAACCTCATCGGTTTCAATTTTGAAATAGAACGGGAGTTTTTTGAAAAATTTATTACGGTCAAGGATATTGGGCCAACCCTTGCCGCGAAGGCCCTCATATACCCCATTCCCAAGATTGCCAGAGCCATCGAGGAGAGAGATGTCGACACGATCATGCGGCTCAAGGGAATCGGAGAGCGGAAGGCCGAGATGATCATTTCCGAACTCCGGGGCAAGGTGGGGAAATTCGCCCTCATGAGGGAGGATGCGATTCCCGTCGTGCCAGAACCCGAGGATTTTCGCAAACAGGTCGAGGAGATCCTGGTAAGGGATTTGGGGCATAAGGTCAGCGAGGCTCACCAACTGGTCGATGAGGCCATAAGGAGGAATCCGTCAATATCCTCGCCTGAGGAATTATTTGAGGAGGTTTATCGAGGGCAGAGTGAATAGGAGGATATCTGATGAATGAAGGAGTTCTTGGGGAACCAAGGGTTCGGGCTGAGGGCGATCAGATCTTGGATTTGAGGCCAAAGAGATTATCCGAGTACATCGGTCAGCCTCGAGTCGTAGAATCCCTGGAGATCGCCATAACAGCGGCAAGGAAGAGGAGAGAGCCCCTGGACCATGTGCTCCTTCATTCCCCGCCGGGGCTGGGGAAGACGACTTTGGCCCATATCATAGCAACGGAGATGGACGTCAATATCGTAACCTCCTCCGGTCCGGCTATCGAGAAGGGGGGGGACCTCATCAGCATACTCACCCATTTGGAAAAGGGAGATGTTTTGTTTATCGATGAGGCACATCGGTTGTCCAAGGTGGTTGAAGAATTTCTCTATCCGGCCATGGAAGATTTCTCCATCGACTTTATCTTCGATAAAGGGGTTCATGCAAGAAGCCATCGGTACCGGTTGGAGCAATTCACATTGGTGGCGGCGACCACCCGATCGGGGCTCCTTTCAGCCGCACTGAGGGAGCGCTTTGGAATACAGAGGACTTTGGAGTTTTATACGGTCGAAGAGCTGTGTCAAATAGTCGAACGATCGGCCTCCATATTGAAAGTCTCCATCGACGAGGGAGGGATATTCGAGATCGCCAAGCGATCCCGCGGAACTCCGCGCATTGCTAATCGGCTTCTGAAGCGAGTGAGGGATTTTTGCCAGGTCCGGGCAGAGGGGGTCATCGACAGGGAGATCGTTAATGAAGCACTGAAATTGGAGGGGGTAGATGAGATCGGCCTGACNNCAAGAGGAAACGGATACGTTGGTGGATACGGTGGAGCCTTACCTGCTCAAAATTGGTTTCGTCATAAGAAAGCCCAACGGAAGGAAGGCCACGGAGTTGACCTATCGCCATTTTGGCCTCTCTTTCCCCCATGGGTCCAAAAAACAGCTCTCCTTTGGATGATGGGGTAAGGGGCAGCGAGAGGGGGCCGGCAGGGAAAGGGACGAACTGGAGGAATATCGGGAATTTCAGTAGGGATTGGCCGGTTTCACCTCATCTCCATATTCGGGTACTTCAAAATCAGCCCTTTTCTTAAACTCATATCCATTTTGCGTTAGGCTCAATCGTACAACCCTACCGGGACCTCCCAGAGAGCCGAGGTCCTTTCCGTTAAACGTCACATTCACACCGCCGGCATTGCCGATTTTCAGGCTGATGTGGTCATTCGCACGTTGAGAGAAGGTCTCACCGGCCCTTAACGTGATTTCCCTGGGGAGATTAGAGTCCACCTGGAAGGCGATCCAGGTTTCCTTGATAGCCTGGATCCGAAGGGTCAATTCCCGTGCTATTATCTCCGGCGGTTTGCTCGTCCTTTCGACGAATAGGGTTTCAGGTGCCGTTTCAGTTGGGGTTTCACCAGGGGGAGCATCTCTAATCACAATAGTCTCTTCCAAAGGAGGGGTTTCTTTAACCACGATGGTCTCTTCGGCAGGAGGGGCGATTTTATCTTGATCCGGAATGACGAGAGGTGAAGGGGTTTTCTCTTGAACCACGGGGATTTCCTCCGCACCCGCTGGGGCCTGTTCTTCCCTATCCCTGGGTTCCCTCCAGAGATTGAAGAGCAGGATGGCGATTCCCACCAGTACGATAACTGTTCCCAATGTAAATCTTCTATCCCACCCCTTCTCCCGTTCCTTGGGGAGCCCTTTCTCCTCGTATCCATGGAATTCCTTAAGATCGCTCTCGTATCGGAGGACCACATCGCTTGGGTCTAGGCCGACGTGTTTCACGTATGCGACGAGGAATCCCTTTACAAAGACCGGTGTGGGGAGAAGGTCATGGCGATCTTCTTCAATGGCCTTCAGGATGTTTTCCCTGATTTTCGTGGCCGTTGATATTTCTTTCAGGGAGATATTTCTGAGCTCGCGTTCCCTTTTGAGATATTTGCCGACGGTTTCCATTGGGCTGTTGTTTCATTCAAGGGTATTGATACATCTTATAATAAAGACCCGGGCTGAAGTCAAGGCAATTAGGTTCCGGGGCTTGAGAATCTCAACGATAGCCCAATTTTTTCAAGGCCGTTTGGCTCTTGCTCCAATTCTTCTCCACGTTCACCCAACATTCCAGGTAGACCTTTGCTCCCAGGAAATGCTCAATCTCCTTTCGGGCATCGCTCCCTATTTTCTTCAGCGCTGCACCTTTCTTACCGATGATGATCCCCTTTTGAGAGGGCTTCTCAACGTGTATGATTGCCCTTATGACGATGAGGTTCCGATCCTCTTTTTCCTCAAATTGGTTGATGGAAACGGCGATGGAGTGTGGGATTTCCTGGTACGTATTCCGAATGAACGTTTCCCTGATTATTTCGGAGACAATGAATCGTTCCGGCTGGTCGGTGATCATATCCTCGGGGAAATATTGAGGCCCTTCTGGGAGTAATGCAAGGATTTCCACTACCAATCGATCTACTCCATCCCCTGATAAGGCGGAAATGGGGATAATCTGGGAAAATTTGAATAGATGACTGTACGCATCGATCAAGGGGAGGAGGGATTCTTTTTTGACTCGATCCACCTTGTTAATGACCAGGATTGCGGGAAAAGGGAGTTTTGAGAGGAATTCAAGGGTGTAGCGATCTTCTTCCGTTATTGAATGGTTCGCCTCAACCATGAGGAGAATGAGATCCACATCTTTGCATGAGGCCAAAGCCACCTTAACCATGTACTTGCCGAAAAGGGATTTGGGCTGGTAGATCCCCGGGGTGTCGAAGAAAATGAGCTGCGCATTTTCGAGATTTCTGATCCCGAGAATTCGGTTTCGGGTCGTCTGTGGTCTGTTGGAAGTGATCGCGATTTTCGTTCCCAGGATCCTGTTGAGCAGTGTTGATTTTCCCACGTTGGGTGGGCCGATAATTGAGATAAATCCGGATCTGAACTCACTCATCGTTTTTCAGAGGCAATCGATCAAAAATCACCATAATACTATAATCAACTTCAGGCATTTGTCAAATTTGCCCTGGGTGAAATGTTTCATTGAATTTTCGAGAAAGGCTGGTCATGCTCTAAGGATAGTCCGCTTCTCCAACAGGTTACCGTTAGCGAAAACGGAGCACCCGAGAAGCTCACACATTTTTATTGAAAAGGCAAAAAAGGCATGCTAATGTAGGGATGTATTCATGGAATCTTTTGGAGGGAAAGATGGCCGGGGTCAATAAGGTAATCCTTATCGGGAATTTGGGGGCCGATCCGGAGGTGAGGTATCTCAATACCGGAACGGCGGTAGCCAACTTCAGAATGGCCACCACTCAGAACATCAAGAACAAGGAAGGGGAGAGGCAAGCTCGGACGGAATGGCACCGGGTAGTCGCTTTCGGACGTCTTGCCGAGATCTGCGGGGAGTACCTCAACAAGGGAAAACAGGTCTATATCGAGGGGAGACTGCAAACCCGCTCTTGGGATGACCGGGATGGAAACAAACGGTGGACAACGGAGATCATAGCCGCAACCATGCAGATGTTGGGGAGTCCTGGAGATCAAAGGGTGATAGAGGGCGAAATACCGGATCTGGAGGCACCAACTGATGTGGGCGCTGGTCAAGATCAAGAAGATGATATTCCCTTCTAGGGTGGGAAGGGCTACCTCTTTCTTCTCGTTTGAACCTCCTCAAATACCTTCATAATCTTAGGGGATATATAGGTAGGGTCAAGCTGAAGCCCTGGGTGAATAGCCAGTGCTTTTTCGAAGGCCCTTTTGCCCAAATTTCTCTGTCCCAAGGCGATATGGCTATAGGCGAGAAATCGATAAGACTTGGCGATATCATCCTTCCTCTTCAGTCCTCTCTTTAGGGCTTCCTTCAGGTTTTCCAAGGCCGACCGATACTCCCCGGCAAAGTATAGGTGAATACCCTTTTCCAGCATGGGGAACCCCACTTGGGCTTCCGGAAGCAGGGGAGGCTTCGGGGATTCGCTCATGGAAGGGGATTCTTCCCAGATCTCTAGGTTGACAATGGGAATGAGAATTTCGGTTCCCGGTTTTATCGACTGAGGGTCCGTTATGAAGTTATAGGATGCGATGAGGCTAAATGTATTCGGATCCCCATAGTATCGCTTGGCGATGATGGCCAAGGATTCCCCACTTTTGACGGTGTGCGGGATTTCAATGGGGATTTTTATGATGCTCCCGACGCTGAGAGAGTGGGATGGGTCGAGATGATTTATCGAGGCCAGGACCTGGTATCTTCGATGATCCCTCAAGAATCGGCGCGCTATTGTGGCCAGGGTATCCCCTTTTTTCACGGTATATCGCATGATTTTGGGGATTGCGATTCTCGTGCCAGGGAGGATCTTTTTCGGATCGGAAATACGATTGTACTTTAACAGGAGGGCGGCCTTATCCCGATCTCCGTAATGGGACCTGGCAACATCGGCCACCGTTTCCCCTGGTTTCAAGGCATGGTAGGTCATGGACCAACTGCCTGAGCCCACCAGGTGAAATAGGAAGATGAGAAATATGAGCTTTTTGTACACCTTCTCCCTCCGAAATCCCAATGGGATCTTCAGGACCCCATTCTCACCGAAACAGACCGCGTTTCTCCTGGTTTGAGGATTATTTTTATTGTTTTAGATTTGAATTTGCTATGGGAAAAGGAGAGGATATGTTCCCCCGGTTCCAGCCGTATGGGGCGGGCTATGGGAGTCGTATCGAAAAATTTTCCATCTATGGAGACCTTTGCCCAGGGATAAGCGGTGAGTTTTATGAAGCTATCTCCTTGGCTCTTACCGGTATAGAATGCTATTTTTCCCTTGAGGCTCTTGGGAAGGAGGGTCGCAAAGTCAGATTTTCCATGATATCCATAGAGCAAATACGCGGAAACGAGGGCAATGACAGCGATAAGGCCATAACCGAAGGGTATCCTTTTTTTCCGCCGAAATTGAGCAGGTTCTTGTCCATCGGTCCCCTCGGGAGGGAGGATCACCTCCAAGAATGAGGAGAATGCGCGGGTCCGGTCTTCGCTCTTCTTAGGGAGAAAACGTTCCAATGAGATCTTGAGGTCTTCCATGGTCTGGAAACGTTTTTGGGGCTTCTTCTGTAGACACTTCATAGTTAACCAATGGAGTCTCCATGGGATTCCCCCGATCAATTTTCGTGGCCCTTTGGGTTTCTTACTGATAACGCTGGCGATAACCTCCTCATCTCCATCTTCCCCGAAGGGCCTTCTTCCCGTAAGCATTTCGTAGAGGACGACTCCGAGAGAGAAGACATCCGACCGTGGATCCGCCTTTTCCCCTCGGATCTGTTCGGGGGACATATATTCGGGCGTTCCAATGGCAATCCCAGGCTGTGTTAAGGGGCTTTTCCCCGGAACATAGGCGATGCCGAAATCCGTTAGCTTTATCTCTCCTTTATCGGTGATGAAGATATTTCCCGATTTGACA
>JABAOF010004758.1_pt6 | contig 10400 bp, 8 predicted proteins | sample 7062171 | NCBI WGS metagenome assembly JABAOF01 (sample SAMN14538628, study PRJNA623070) | marine sediment metagenome | biome: marine biome [ENVO:00000428]; feature: marine pelagic biome [ENVO:01000023]; material: deep marine sediment [ENVO:00002113] | place: India: Gulf of Khambhat ... | reverse complement strand
TATTTTTCCGTCAACGTATCACCGTAGTCGAGGACCTCATCGATGATGGAGAGCCCTTCCCGCAATTGATCCTCATTGATAGAGAGGGGCGGGTTGATGAAGAGGAACATCCAGCGGACAAAAGTGAAAAGGCCCCGTTCCATCAACCGCTTGAAGATCTCTGTGCTGTTGGCAGCTGCTTTTCCCATTGCGTTGTAAGGGCTGAGGGGCTCTTTGGTTTTCTTATTCTTAACGAGTTCCAGACATGAGAACAGACCGATGGCCCTCGCATCTCCTACACAGGCGTGTTTCTCTTTCAACCGCTCCAGTTCAGCTTTGAGGATCTTGCCCATGACCCGGGCATTCTCTATTAGGTTCTCCTCCTTATAGACCTCGATTGCGGCACATCCTGCGGCACATGACAAGGGATGAGCATTGTAAGTCAAGCCGCAGTAAAACATCTCTTCATCCATGGCACTGCTCACATTCTTTGACATGGCCACCCCGCCGAGGGGGATGTAGGCGGACGTCAGCCCCTTTGCCATAGTCATGAGATCTGGCACAACATCCCAATTCTGCACGGCAAACCACTGGCCGGTCCGACCGAATCCCGCCATGACTTCGTCGGCAACGAGAAGGATATCGTTCTCATCACAGATCTCTCTTAGCCGTTTCATGTAACCATCAGGTGGGATGATGAGGCCGTTGCTTCCCGTCACCGTCTCCACAACAACGGCCGCCACCGTGTCTGCTATTTCGTACTCGATTACCTCAGCCACATTCTCCACGCACTGAATGCCACACTCCGGATAGGTAAGACCGAAGGAGCAGCGGTAACAGTATGGATCAAAGACGTGAACAACACCTGGAATTCCCGGTTCCACAGGAGGTCTTCTCGGGTCTCCCGTGAGGGAGATAGCACCATATGTGGCTCCGTGGTATGAGCGATAGCGAGCAAGGATCTTGTGCTTTTTCGTAAAGAACCTGGCGATCTTGATAGCATTGTCGTTCGCCTCGGCTCCCCCCAGGGTAAAGAAGAACTTGTTCAGGTCACCAGGTGTCACCTCGGCAAGGGCCTGGCCGAGCTTTACTCTCGATTCATAGGCAAACCCCGGGTAGAGATAACACACCTTTTCGGCTTGTTCCTGGATTGCCTTGATGATTTTTTGGTTCTTGTGCCCCACGTTTACACACATGAGTTGGGAGGAAAAATCGAGAATTCTCTTTCCAGTGCTATCGATAAGATAGACCCCGTCCACATCAGAGATAACCGTGGGATCGAGGGTTGCATTTACAGCCCACGAGTGCATGACATGAGCTTTGTCCAGTCTCTTGATTTCCGCAGCATCCATTTGGTACCTCCTTTAGGGTAATAGTTTGCACATATCACCATAGGTCTCCGGTCTCCGGTCTCTGAAAAATTGCCAGACCTTTCGCACCTCATCAATCATATCGAGGTCTAGGTCGGCAACAAGGAGTTCATCCTTGTCTCGACTCGCCTCGGCCACGATCTGACCCCGTGGATCACAGAAGTAGCTGCTTCCATAGAATTCTCCGATGTCCCACGGCTGCTCACGGCCTACTCGATTGATGGCTCCCAAGAAATAGCCGTTCGCAACGGCGTGGGCAGGTTGCTCCAGTTTCCATAGATACTCGGAAAGGCCTGCGACGGTAGCTGAGGGGTTGAACACGATTTCAGCCCCATTGAGGCCGAGGAGTCTCGCCCCCTCTGGGAAGTGCCGGTCATAGCAGACGTAAACACCGATGGTTGCATAAACCGTTTCAAAAACCGGGTATCCCAGGTTGCCAGGTTTGAAATAGAACTTCTCCCAAAACCCTGGGTCCACATGGGGAATGTGGCTCTTGCGATACTTACCGAGGTAATCGCCATTGGCATCGATGACAGACGCCGTGTTGTAAAAAACGCCCGTAATTTCCTGCTCATAGACTGGAACGACCATTGCCATTTTGTGTTTCTTTGCAAGGTCCTGCATCATGGACGTCGTGGGGCCGTCGGGGACTTTTTCAACGAGGTCATACCATTTTCGGTTCTGCTCGGCAGGGAAATAGGGTCCATAGAACAACTCCTGGAGACAGAGAATTTGAACCCCATTGCTGCCCGCCTCTTCAATCATCGCCACATGCTTTTCAATCATTACCTTTTTGATCTTCTCCGTGTCTTCTGTCCCTGACAGGGGCGTGCTGGCCTGGATCAATCCGCATTTGACAATCCTGGACATTGCCAAAGCCTCCTCTTTTGGAAATTCTGGATTACCTCGATCGAGTTTGTGCTCTCGTGCCCGGAAGGTCTTAATTAAAGAAAAAAATCACAAAAACAGTCTATGCCTTCATTCAAATATTTGTCAACAGTTTTTCCCGGCGTCAAGTCTGGCTCAGCGACATCCAGGAATTCTGAACAGAAAGACCTATTTCGATGAGGGATCATCAGACTTTCGACTGATAAGCCTTTGAAGCTTTACGCCGGAGTTTCCTTCGAACACGCAAAACGGATTTCATGGCTCGTGGATAAGGAACCCCTCAAAGGGACCTGGGCTACAATGCTTTAGAGAGAAACCAAGAAGTCAGAAAACTCCCAACCCTTAGACGATTGCCTGGTCTTGAGATAAATGATAGAATTTTTGATTCCCATTGAAGGTCTGTATGGAGGGAGATTCAGGGGATCGTTCCGAAAAACGATCCAGTGTTCTGGCTATGGCTTGCTACAGAAATCTGATCTGGCTTTCGGTCTCTCTTGCGTTTTTTTTCTTCTTTTCCTCCCTGGGGACCCGTGTAAGTGCCGGAGGCACTGAGGTTTCCAGGCGAAACGTTGTGGTCCAGGTGGCAGAGGCTTCGAGTCCTGCGGTCGTGAACATCAATACCGAGATCGTCCAGACTCAGAGAGCCAACCCCTTCCATCCTTTTGGTGGTGGTAGCCTCTTCGACGAATTCTTCAGGGATTTCTTCGACTCACAATCCAGATCCCGATCAAGTCTCGGCTCAGGCGTGATTATCAAATCGGATGGGACTGTTCTGACCAACGAACATGTGATCCTCAGGGCCGAGAGGATAAAGGTGAAGCTCCTCGATGGCAGAGAGTTCGAGGGAAAACTCATCGGTTCAGACCCTGAATCTGACCTCGCGGTCCTCAAGATTACCGGAGAGGAACCTTTTCCCACGGTCAAGATGGGAACATCGAAGGACCTCATGATCGGTGAGAATGTGATCGCCATTGGCAACCCATTTGGCCTGTCCCACACGGTCACGGCAGGGGTGATCAGTTCTCTCCACCGGTCAATAAGATCGGGTGAACGGATCTATCGGGACTTCATTCAGACAGATGCTTCCATCAATCCCGGGAACAGCGGTGGTCCTCTCCTCAACATCAACGGGGAGTTGATTGGAATCAATACCGCTATATACCGTGAGGCACAGGGAATCGGGTTTGCAATTCCTATTGATCGGGTAAGACGGGTTGTCGACGATCTGATTGCCTACGGAGAGGTGCACCCGGCATGGATCGGCATCCGAATTCAGGCGCTCAATCCAGCTCTCCTCGATTATTTCAAGTATACGGGGAAAGGAGGCCTCATTGTGAGTCGTGTCCTGGCGGGTAGCCCCGGAGAGAAAGGTGGACTGGAGAAGGGGGACATCATTGAAAAGGTGGGTCGCATCGAGATCATCTCTCTGGACGATTACTTTCAGGCCGTCCGACAGTTCACTGCTGGAGATGATATCGATTTTATGGTCTTCCGAGGCGGTGAGCGGATGGCATTGAACGTCCGGGGTGGCGAGTTTCCTCCGGAACACGGGCTTCGACTCGGCAGATCGGTTTTGGGGATTGAGGTTGCGGAAATCGACGATGGAGTGATACGGAAATACAGCCTTTATGCACGTAAAGGGGTTGTCGTGACTTCGGTAGATCGGGCTAAGATCTTGGGTAGAATCGGAGTACAACCTGGCGATGTGATCCGTCAGATAGGGGACAGAACCATTGGAAATCTCAGAGACTATGAAAAGGCCGCGAGAGTGATTGAGATGAGAAAGAATATGCTTTTTCAGATTCAGAGAGGTCGATGGGCGAACTATGTGACTGTGGATATTTGGGGAAGTCAGGGATGATCTCGCGATAATGGAGGAGAACATGGCAGAGGACGAGAAGGAAAAAGGATTCACCGTAAGGGACAAGAGACACTTTTCAGAGGGAAAGCCGGAGGAGGCTAAGGAAAAGGAAAAGAAGAAAGTGGACAAGGGAAGCACCGAGACCGAGGAGTCTCCGAAGCAGGGAGCGGAGGCGGCTGAGAGCCAAGAGGAAATCCCCCTCCCCGAAATCAACTTTTCCAATTTCATATTCTCCCTGAGCACTTCGGCACTGATTCAGCTGGGTGAGATCCCTGACCCGGTCAGTAAGGAATCAGGGAAGAACCTCTCCATGGCCAAGCAAACGATTGACATCTTGGGGATGCTTCAGGAGAAGACGAAGGGCAATCTCACTTCTGACGAAGAGAAACTGATTGAGAATATCCTGTACGATTTACGGATGCGCTTTGTGAAGGCCCGAGGCTAAGGAGACCCACGCCTCATTCTGCCCAGTCCCTGAGAAGTTGAACCATAAGGCGGACACCCACCCCTGTTGCTCCTTTTGGGATGTACGGAAGGCTTTTCTCGGTGAAGACAGGTCCAGCCATGTCGAGATGGACCCATGGGGTTTTGTCGACAAAGCGGCTCAACATGGCTGCGCCGGTGATCGTCCCAGCTGGACGTCCGCCGACGTTTTTCATGTCGGCTATATCACTCTTGATCTGCTCTTGATATTCCTCCCAAAGTGGAAGTTCCCAAACTCGCTCCCCGGTCTTTTCGGCCGCCCTCCCGACCCTGGCCTTGAGGCGGTCATTATTTCCGAGCATACCCATGACGCGGTCCCCCAGGGCGATGACACACGATCCTGTTAACGTTGCCAGGTCGATGATCGCGTCGGGTCTAAACCGTTGGGCATAGGTGAGTCCATCAGCCAGAATGAGTCTTCCTTCAGCGTCTGTGCTAATAATCTCAATCGTCTGCCCGGAAAGGGTGGTGATAACATCCCCGGGCTTGTAGGCCTTGCCACTCGGGAGATTCTCCGTGCAGGGGACAATCCCTACCAGATGGATAGGGAGCCCGAGTTTCGCGACAACCTGCATCGTGGCAAGAACAGCAGCGCCTCCACCCATATCGGTTTTCATCAATTGCATTTTGTCAGACGATTTGATGGAAATCCCTCCGCTGTCGAATGTAATGCCCTTGCCTACGAGAACGACAGTGGCAGTTGGTTTCTCGCCACCCTGATGTTCAAGGATGATGAATCTGGCTGGTTCGTCGCTTCCCCGAGCCACAGCCAGGAATGCGCCCATCCCTTCCCGTCTGGCATCTTCCTCCTTCAACACGGTGACTCTGAGCCCACAGTCTTTCGCCACCTTTTCAGCAGTCTTGGCCATCATAGTCGGGGTGTGTAGGTTCCCGGGACGGGATACCAGGTCACGGGCAAGGTAGGCACCCTGAACGATCGTTTCTCCAACCAATGCACCGTGACGAACGGATTTCACCCTGTTCGGCTCTTCCTCGAGGATAACCATTTTGTCAACTCTTCGCGATTTCTTCCGGTTCTTCGTCTTTAGTTCGTTGAAGTCGTAAAGACCAAGGCAGGCCCCCTCCACCAGTCCCTGGGCGAGCATGTCGAGGGAGGTCCCATGAAGAGTTTCGGGTGCGACGATTGTTGCAAAGACCTTCACGCCCAGATCTCTTACGGCTTGAGCGCCCTTTGCCGCGGCTCCTCGCCAGCGATCTAGGCTGAATTTCGTCTTTTTGCCAAGCCCCAGCATCAAGATTCGCTTGGCCGGTCCGCCCCCGTGGTTGTAGATCACGGATGTCTGGTATAGTTTTCCCGTAAAGTCGCCGGTTCTGAGGACCTTTCGGATGAGTCCGCCGGTCGCCTGATCGATTCTTTCGGTCTTGTCTAGGAGGGACTTTTCCCCTTCGACATGGAAGAGGAGAAGTGCTTCGGTCCTAAAATCCTCGATCCTTTTCTTCTCCACCTCAATTTTCATGTTTTTTCAACTCCTTTGTGTCCTGGGTCCCCTCCCTAATAATAAGAGATACGCTCTCCCTATTCAATGATGAGCCCTTGACAGATAGCAGGGATGAGAGGCGTGGTTCCTCAGGGGGCGGGACAAAAAGAGAGTGTGCCCCATTAGACTGTGAAACCTTGGCCTTCAGACGACTTGGAGTCCGATTCGAGGTGATGAAGAGCGACTCGTCCCTGAAAAAGACGATTGCCCCAAACTTATCCCCTTATGTCTTGGAAGGGTTATGAGGGCGACTAAGATGGACACCGAGAGTTTGACCATTCCGATGAGAGATGCTATCCCCTATTCCGCCAATTCAGCCCCGGCTTTTAATCTCCGTCAGTCTGAGCCGAGGGGGAGGACGGCAAAACCTGGGTCTGGTCAGGTCCCGATTCGGCTGGAACCAAGTCCGACTTTTCCTTGGCATCCTCTCCAGTTTCACTTTTGAGCTTATCCAACTCACCCCGTAACGACTCGTTGGCTTTTCCCAGCTGTTTTGCCCGTCTTTTGAGGCTCATGCGTGAGTAAAGATCGATGGCCAACCCGCTAATTATGCCAAGGATTAGAGCAAGATAGATTACCAGATAAAGGGGAAGGGGGACGGACACGATATCAAAATAATACCGGAGCGTCACGGACCCTGAATTCTGCGTCCCGAAGGTGATGGCCAAAAACAGCAGGGCAATTAAGAGCAATGCCTTTATATGAGTTCCCATCTATAATATCTCCACGGTTTTTTTCCCATTCTCTCCGTCTGGAAGCCACCAGGGTGGAAGTCCGATGAATGAGTCGATTGGGCTGGAAAGCATCAATTCTCCCTGGCCCACGATCACCGACATGGTTTTGTTCTATGACGGCTCTTTTGTTTTCGGTGTCTTCGCCTTCCTTGTTGTCCTCGTCCTTTTTGGCGCGGCCTTCGTAACCGGCTTTTCTTCCTCCTCTTTTGGCTCTTTCCTGAAAGTGGTTTCCAGTCTTCCAATCGCTTCTGCAGTTCTTTCCCTTAACGACTCGGTTGCAGCAGCCATGGATTCGATCGATTTTTTGAGTTCTTCTGAAGAGGCAATCTGATCAATTTGCTTTTTTAAGTCAGCCAGGCCTCCGACCTTCTGGTAGGCCAGAATGGCAATGATCAGGGCAACTACCGAGAGAATTAACGTCAGAAAAACCATGGTTTGACCTCCTTGTATGAAGATTTTGTATTCTCTGTGGCTGGGAGCCACGGGTTCGATGGCCCTTCGAGTGCCTCCCTATACTGGAGGATCGACTGGCATCACCAATTTCTATCCCATACGGAGGAATATATCAAGAAGATCGTATCGACTTCTGGACGGCGCATCTAAATTGACTTTTAATGACAGAAGTGCATCGAAGATTCTCAACAGGTTCGGTGGTTAGCCCTCCCCAAAGACCCTCGAAAAAATGGTGTCCACATGATTCAAATGGTGCTTCACGTCAAAGGCACTTTCAATAAGCTCTGGTCCCAAGAGTTTTCCGATGTCTGAATCCTGCAGAATCGCTTCTTTGAAATCTCCTCCCTGCTCCCATACCCGCATGGCGTTTTTCTGGACAAGGGTATAGGCATCCTCACGACTAAGCCCCGTGCGCATTAATTCTAGCATAATTCGTTCAGAGAAGATGAGACCTCGTGTTCTATTCAGGTTGGCAGCCATGTTATCAGGATAGACGATCAGATTCTTTATGAGATTTGTCAGCCGGCCGAGCATAAAGTCAAGAAGGATGTTCGAATCCGGTGCAATGATTCTCTCCACTGAAGAGTGGCTGATATCACGCTCGTGCCACAGAGCGACGTTTTCAATGGCCGCCATAGCGTTCGCCCTGATGATCCTGGCTAGCCCCGTCAGGTTCTCGGAGAGTATGGGATTTCTCTTGTGCGGCATGGCGGAAGATCCTCTCTGTCCCTTTGAAAAGAACTCTTCGGCCTCCAGTACCTCAGTCCGCTGAAGATGGCGAATCTCTACTGCGAATTTCTCGATGGAAGCAGCGATGATTGCCAGGGTGCTGAAGTACTCGGCATACCGATCCCTCTGAATCACTTGTGTCGACACAGGCGCGGGTTTGAGTTCGAGTTTTTCACAGACGTAGGATTCGACAGCCGGGGAGATGTTTGCATAGGTCCCGACGGCCCCAGAGAGTTTTCCAACGCTGACGATCTCTTTGGCCCTTCTGATTCGCTCAAGGTTTCTCCCCATCTCTTCATACCACAGGGCCATTTTCAGACCGAAGGTGGTGGGTTCCGCATGAATCCCATGGGACCGACCGATCATAGCCGTGTCTTTGTGCTCAAAGGCTCTTTTACGGATTACCTTCATGAGCTCTTCGATGTCCTCGATGAGGATGCCAGCAGATTCCCTGAGTAATAGGGCCATAGATGTGTCAAGAACATCTGATGAGGTCAGTCCGAGATGAAGGTACCGTGAAAGGTCTCCGAGGGACTCTCCCACGCAACTGATGAAAGCGACGACGTCGTGTTTTGTGGTCTTTTCGATCTCCTGAACACGGTGAATATCGAATCTCGCTTTTTCTCTTATCTTTTTGGCAGCGTCCTTGGGGATTTCTCCTGATTCGGCCAGAGCCTCGCAGGCGTAAAGTTCTATTTCGAGCCATTTGTCCAAACGGTTCTGATCCGTCCAAACTCGGCCCATTCTTTCTCGACTGTACCGTGGAATCATCGGCTGCCCCTTTCCTATCTCTCCCTTCAATCGAAGAAACTTACCCTCCCATAGCCCAAATTGGCCGGGTCTCAGCCCACGCACAGCTATTGTATCGATCCCCTCCCAGAAGTCAATGAGAAACAGTTTTGGAGTTCCCCCAGGAATCTAGACGTCGACCAGCATGTATGTGAGCAGTTTCCTGAACCGTGGGCGGATTCTCTTATCCTTGAGTGACGTCAGGGGAAGCGGTGGGGTCCCCACCGAAGGCGAGCGGGGAGGGGAAAGCCCCGCCTTTAGAGCGGGGAAGGGGCAAAGATTCCCCGCCTGTGAGCCGCGAAAGGGTCACCGCGTGACCGTGGGAGCGAAGGGATAGGAGAATCCACTCTCTAAATCCGAAGTTTTCAATGAAATCAAAATCGTACGGACACACTCCACTAAGAAATGGTGAAACTCCTGGATACACCTTGGGATGTCAGTGTATTCCCACATCCTCATATGCACAATTTCCTTTGGAACTTGAGAGAGCTTGAAAAGCGGGTGGAGAGAGGTTATTTTGAGAAACAGTGATCGAAGAAATTAGGCATCGGCGAGATGATACATATCAAGTCTCATCGGGAAATAGAAATCCTGAGAAAAAGCAACCGAATCGTTGCAGAAGTTCTTCAGCGGATCAAGGAGATGGTGAAGCCGGGGACGACGGGAGAGGAATTGGATCAGGCGGCTGAACGGATGATTCACAAGATGGACGCAATCCCTGCCTTCAAAGGATACCGGGGATATCCTGCAAACATGTGTGTGTCAATAAACGAGCAGGTGGTCCACGGGATTCCCAACTCCAGGGCTTTTGTTGAAGGAGACATCGTCAGTCTCGATCTGGGAGTCATATATAAAGGATATGTGGGGGACGCGGCGCTCACGTTACCTGTCGGGTCAATCGACCAGGAGTCGAATCGGTTATTGGCGGTGACAGAGGCGGCGCTCATGAAAGGAATCGAGCAGGCGCGGGAAGGGAATCGGCTTTTTGATATATCCCATGCGATTCAGGCTCATGTCGAGGCCAATGGATTCTCTGTAGTCAGGGACTTCACCGGCCATGGAATTGGGCGACAAATGCACGAGGATCCTCAGATACCAAACTTCGGCACCTCCGGGACTGGTGATCGCCTTCGGACGGGTATGGTCTTGGCCCTGGAACCTATGGTCAATGCAGGAGACTGGCGGGTCAACGTCCTGGCAGACCGGTGGACGGTGGTGACTTCCGATGGAAAAAGGTCCGCCCACTTCGAGCATTCCATTGCCATCACCGAGGGGGACGCAGAGATCCTCAGTGCTGATTAGCTGGAAATGGTGGAACAAAAGACACGAAACGACTCCTTTTCCTAACGACTTACGCTATTCTCTAGTTTTGTGGGTGGTCACGTCCCTGAGGAACCTTCTCGGAGACAAGGGGTTGGTAATGCCCGGGCCGTTCCGAAATCCCTTTAGAACACCCTACGGCCCTGCAAGAGCAATTTGCCAGAAAGTGGGAAAGGACGCTCTGAGCGCCAGTCAAGATTTTTTCGCTCACAATTCTTAGGGAGGCGTAACGGCCGCAAATTCAACTGTTTGAGCCCGCCTTAGGCGGGCGAGTTTTGGATTTGCAGTGGAGCCG
>JABAOF010015271.1_pt1 | contig 10401 bp, 10 predicted proteins | sample 7062171 | NCBI WGS metagenome assembly JABAOF01 (sample SAMN14538628, study PRJNA623070) | marine sediment metagenome | biome: marine biome [ENVO:00000428]; feature: marine pelagic biome [ENVO:01000023]; material: deep marine sediment [ENVO:00002113] | place: India: Gulf of Khambhat ... | reverse complement strand
TTTGCCGAGCAAACTATCGTTCACAGCGGCAACCAGTCGATGCCGCTCTTCTACGACAACAGTGTTGGTTACTCTGAGGCGACTTTGACATTGACTTATCCGCGTGACTGGACCGAGAAAGGTGTCAGCACGTTGACAATTTGGTTCAGGGGCAATTCGGATAACGCTGCTGAGACGTTGTATGTTGCCCTCAATGGCAGCGCGGTGGTCTCTCATGATAATCCTGATGCAGCACAGATAAATGAGTGGACCGAATGGAATATCGACCTGCAGGCGTTTGTCGACCAGGGCGTGAACTTAGCCAATGTCGATACGATTTCTCTTGGTCTTGGTAACAGGAGCAATCCGGTAGCCGGTGGTTCAGGCACAATGTACTTCGATGATATTCGACTGTATGCACCGGAGCCGGAGTCACCGTAAGCTGCAAGTAGAGATTACAAATTGCATGGTTGAAATCGCGTATTTGCATAAATTCGGGTGTGACTACTGAAAAATTCGTCCTTGTCTATCTACAAAGTGACTGTACTTGTGCCGCTTGATTTCCTTGATGAGTTTGAGAAGATTGAGTCTGAGCTGGGAAGGTGACAGATAATCGGACATACCTTCCTAACATATGTACACATTGTCGACCCAATGCTCATTCTGCAATTGACAGTGGTGACTTTTCCTTAAAAAACTTCACTCGAGAGGAGAAAGGAAGGACTACAACCAAAAGATGTGATATTGTCAAATATGTGTGATATCTACTACTTGCTAAATTCTGAAATCAGAGATAAATTACATCAAAGGCCGTTTCTTTGAAGAAACGGCCTTAATGCTCAGTTAACTTCAGTGCCGAGTGTCTTTCTTGTACGCCCGGTTTATCTGGTCCCTTATTTTGTTTTACAAGTTGAGGTTAGTCAACCTTGCCAGGCCGCAGCCGAACGATGGCTCCCCACGACCAGACGTCATCGGTCACTTTTAGCATCAGATGATTGGTGCCTTTTTTCAGTGTCACGGCGACTGTGTCCGGTTCCTCCTGAATCCCTCGGTTGATATTGTTTGCATGGATGAGCTTTCCATTGAGCCAGGCCTTGACCCCATCGTCAGTATAGATTTCAAGTTGCGCCGTTTTCTCCTTATCGCAGACAATCTTCGTGCGCAGGTAAGCTGCCATTTGGTCACCGCCATAGAGTACCTTATCCAGATTTAAATAGGCTGGGTGTTGTCCTCTCGGCTCTATCGGCATCGGCCGCCACAGAACATCGGTACCGGGTACTTCCGGGCCAAACGGGATGTCAAACAGCTCCAGAGCTTTTTTGTCCCTTTGTAGATATGGGCCGGCTACCTCCCAGTCAGTCAGGTAACCTTCAGCTCCGGCGAGTGCAATTTCCTGCGGTCTTGGCTTTTCGATCTTCTTGTCACCACCCAACTGTGACTTCGTGTCATGTACATACCATTTGCCGTCCCAGTAGACGATCGGTTGCATGAATTCGCAAATCATCGACCCTTTTCTACACAGGTAGATTGGATGGACATATCCATTCCCGGGATTATCTGGCCATCTTGGTGTACTTAGAACGTCGAGTACATTTGCCCAATATCCTGCCTGTTCTACGTATCCTTGTAGCTTCTGGGGTGGTTGTTTTGTGTATTTTGACTTCGCATAAAGATCATTATCTTTATGTACAGCACTCCCGAGACAAGTCAGCAGGGCTGCCAAAGGTGTACTTTGATCTTCGAACTTTATGCCTGCTCGAATTTTATCAATTTCTTGTCGCAATTTTTCGATATTTCGTTCATCCTGTTTACTTCGCAGGCCGCGATACTTATCCGGAATATCGGCCAGTGTCGTTCCGTCTTTGTCAGGCCATAGAAACGAAATCGTACATAATCCGTCGGCGTATTCGCCGGTGTAATTCCTCATTGTCACCGCCACTCTCCCATCGACAGTGTCAGTTGCAATAATCTCCCGATTCGAGTCAATAAGTATCGCAGACTCAGGCAGAATGAGGCGAAAGTAGTTCAGGCAATTCGATACGCCGTTGACTGTCCTGAAATACCACAGGGACCCTTCTTTACCATAGGCAGGCGCTCCACCGGGAAACGTTGGCATGTTTTCAAGGTTAACCACACCGATAAGCTTAAAATGCTCGCCGGGCTGAACCTGCTCTGAAACATGGATGCTGTAAAATGCAGTGGTTTCGTTTACAAGCTTGACGTCAAGCTGACAAAGGTTGCCATTCAGGTCATATACCTGTAGACCCTCCATTATCGACGCAGGGCCCAGCGTTAACACATTCGTTGCCTCGGATCCGTGATTTGGAAATTCGAACAAAAGAGCGCCAAGTATTTCTTCATCGTCTGCCTTGCCTACAAGGATAAAGGTAGAGTCAATCTTCAAATTGCCCTGTTTTTTCTCTGCCTCAATCAGCTTATACAACTGCAGAGCGTCACTTACAAGAGGATTATCTACAGTGACTGTCGGCTTCTCATTCGCTGTTAGTACTGCCTTGCGGCCAGCACCAATGGCAACGCTTTGGGTTGCTGTTTCGGCTATAACCTTTCCCTTTTGAACGCTGACTTCTGTCTTTTGTGCAAGAACAATTGTATGGGCTGACAATAGAATAACCGCGCAAAATTTAGTTAAATTCGCTTTCATTTTATGTCTCCTTATCCCGTCCAGCTAAGCGGACAGGTGGTTTGCTTTGTCTATTCGACGGTTACTGTAAATTCTGTTCCCAGCGCCTCCACCCGGCCGTGTGGAGTGCTGACGAAAAATGGCGGATGCGGACTTTCTAAAGCAGCGGCCAATTTGCCATGCTCAAGATGAAACTGCGTTCCGCCGTTATACAACTTCAAAACCAGCATGCTGTTTTGATTCAATTCAAGCGTGGATTTATCCTCCAGCTCCAGGACAAAAGCCGACCTGGCTGTCGAGTGGAACGTATCGCCAACATATATACCGGAGCCAGGCATCAGTGGATACCAGAGGTCTGAGTTTTGGTGTTTTACAAGGACTGTGCCTTCAAGCCGGGCAACTTTCATCGGGACTTTTGCAGTTGTCGATACTGCGATTCGCTTGTCAGCGTTCAATCTGGCCAAGCCAAATCCTGATAAAAGGCCTACCGCCAAAAAGATACTGGCGGCAACCACCATTTGTTTGCTAAACATCACTGCCGGTGCCCGAGCAACCTGAGTTGCCCTTAGTTTAGACAGGATAGAATCCGAGGCCTGTTCGGCAGTGGTAGCCGAAGAAAATGCGCTTTTTACGATTCTCCCAAACTTGCTGATGTGCTCAAACTTTTTATGGCAGGATGCACATTGCAGGCTATGGTCTTTCAGCTCATCAAGTTCTCTATCTTTTATGTCTGCGTATAAATATTTTTCGATAAGCTCATTGTATTTCTCACAGCTCATAATTATTTGACCTCCTCAAAAAGTGATACAAGGTCCTTACGTAATATTTGATATGCACGGTGCAGCCAAACTCTAACTGTGCCGTGGCGTTTGCCTAATTGTTTTGCAATCTGCACCGCGGAAAGTCCTGCAACAAACCGCATAATTATTACCTTACGGAATTTCTCAGGTAGTCTGCTTACGGTCTGTCTGACGAAGCAAATTTGTTCATCAGTTAAGCCCGGATTACTATTGCATACAACAGCCTGTGCCGAGGCGTCAACATCGTAAGTGGTATATTTTGGAGCGATTCTATTGTGAGCGTTTTTGCGAATATGATTAACGCACTGTTGAGTTGTTATTTTGCTGAGCCAGCCGACAAAGCGTGAAGGATTTCGGAGCCTGTGTAATTGTGAATACGCCTTGAGGAAGCTTTCCTGGGCAATGTCTTCTGCATCAGTGGCATTATCAATCCTGCTTAGTGCAAATGCTTTAACCATATCCCAATATCGCTCCATAATAATACCGAAGGATGAAATATCACCCTTCAAGGTGGCTTCGATGAGCTTTTCGTCGGCGGCAGTTACGTCAGGGTTATCCGGCACTGAATATCTCCTATGGAAATTGCTTTATCAGTTCTGTAATTCTGTAATATAGAACGTTGGTGTGATTAAAGCGCTACAGAAAAAACATTTTTTTGTAGTGGGCTGTTTTTCAATAATGAGAAGCGATGGATACAATTTATATCTTCTCATTTAATTCGATTATATTTTTGGCGACTTCAAGGACTTTTTTGCGGAGGGTCTTTGGGGCGAGCACCTGGACCTGGTCGCCGTAGCCGAGTATCCACCAGGTGATTTCACCGAGGCCGTCCACGCGAAATTCTACGATGGCTGAGCCGTCACTGTTGCGAACGACTTTTTGTGTGCTGTGCCATTGTACCTCAGTGACATTATTGGCAACTTTGGGCAGGAACCGCAGCTTGATATTGTAGATTCTGCCTTCCGGTATCATCGACCAGGCCCTGCCGAGATAATCGTACACATCGAACTTTCCGCCGTCCACGAAACATCTCTGGGTGGTTGTTAGCTCCCTGATGCGGTTAAGCTTGAAAGTGCGAACGCTCTTGTGCAGGCTGGAGCGGCCCAGGACATACCACGCCCGATTGTTGTAGAGCAAATGATAGGGGCTCAGCTCAACGTCAATAATTGTCCCCTCGAAAAGCGAATGGTAACGGATGTTCACTTTGCGTTTCTTTACGATAGCTTGCTGTAACTGTGCGAAGGTTTTGTCAAGGCCGGCGGAATGCGTGACCGGTGCCTGGGCGCAGGACCTGGTTGAGATATATTTTAGCGCTGTACTGCAATATTGCCTTATCCTGGCCGGCAGATTGTTTTCGATTTTCAGAGCCGCCCAGAGAACTGAGTTTTTGAATGGCAATTGTATCTGCTCCCGTGCCTTGTGGGCCAGCAGGAGCAGCCCCAGCGCCTCCTGCAGGCTTAAATCTACGGGTGGAAGAAAAAACTCCGGCTCTATGGTATAGCCACCGGTCCTGGCGTCGTAGTGAAATGGCACGCCGATAGCCTGAAGTTCTTTCAAATCGCGAAAGATTGTCCGTCGGCTCGTTCCGAACATTTTCGACAAATCACTGACGGCGTAGCTTTTTCCCGCCTGCAATGTTGTTAAAATCTGCATGACCCTGCTGATTCTGCTGCGTTTCATAGTTTACCCCCTTAAATTAGTCCCGTCCTTGCTGTGATTTGCTATTTATACTGAGCCAGAGTTCCCTAAACACTATAGCAGGCATCTGGGGCTCTGATAAATCGCTGGATGGGACACGCTTCGGCTGTCAATTATCATTCTTATTATACGCCGGTACAGCCACGGGGTCAAAATATTGCCTGGACACTTGGGAAAATTTTGACGGGCTTGACAACAATTTCAGCGGCTGCTATAATGAATAAATGGCCGGAGTTCTGTTTTGTACCGCCTGCACCTGCGATTGCGCAGGTAAAAGTGATTTCAAAGAGGAAGAAAAGATGAAAGGCGTTTCTTTTTTTGTGTGCAAGGTGATTTTGACTATTGTTTTGTTTGTTTTTGTTTTCCTGCCCTGCGGCTGCAGTTCTTACGAACAGATGGGTGAGACCGCTGCTGAAGGACGCAGAAGGCATCAACGCAATCAACGTATTCAACGGCAGCAGCTGATGGCAGACTTGGACGCGCTTTTGCTTCTTGATAAGCCCAGCAAGCTCACTGACAAAAGAATACCCTGACAATTGACTATTGTTTATTTACTATTTATTATTGATTTCGAATTCTGATTTTTTGCAATAGTCAATAGTCAATATTCAATAGGAAATTGAAAGTGGAAACGCTCGTTGATTATTTCAGCCGAGTGGCCAATAATAATGATTGGTGGAACGTTGGCATTGAGTTAATAAGTATTGGCCTGGTGGTTTACTGGATTGTTGACTTCCTCGAAGGCACTCGTGGAGAGAGATTATTCCGCGGTGTGATATTCATTCTCGTTGCCGGCGTTCTTATCTTGAACCTGGTTGTTGAACAGCTTGACTTCCCTCGGCTTCGACACCTTTACAAGGGCTTTTTGATTGGCGTTTTGATTATCGCCGTTGCCGCCTTTCAGCCGGAGATTCGAAGAGTGCTTATACGTCTTGGTCAGCCTCGCTTCTGGGCGAGCTCGTTACATCAGCTATCAAGGACCGTAGAAGAATTACTTACCGCTTTAACCGAACTTTCCGCTGCCCGCATCGGAGCCATTATTGTTATTGAACAGCGGGTGGCGTTGGGCGAATTTATAGAAACCGGAGTTCGCATCGATGCCAAGGTAACTGCAGACCTGCTCAGGACCATTTTCCACCCCGGCACAGCTCTTCACGATATGGCCGTTATAATACGAGGCGATAGAGTAGTTGCCGCCAGTGTGCAGTTGCCTTTGGCTGAGGCCGGCAGTATCGGGGGCGTTGAACTCGGTTCCCGTCACCGTGCAGCTATAGGAATAACGACAGGTTCGGATGCTACTTGTTTGATCGTAAGCGAGGAAACCGGCATCGTTTCACTTGCTAAAGATGGAAGAATTACCCGAAATATTGACGAATCAGCGTTAAGAAAGCATCTTACAAGTGTGATCTCGTGAGTTGAATCGCACCGGATACGCGATAATAAATATGATGTTAAAAAAGATCAAATTCGGCAAGATAGCAATTGTGATATTTCTGACGATCCTGATCTGGGTCTGGGCGGACCTGGCACTGGAGAAATTATTCCCTGTTTCCAATGTGCCGATAACCATTTCCAAATCTACAAATCGTGCTCTTTGGGTTAGTTTCGTTGACGAAAACGAATCATTGGTTCCTGTCTACAACGTTAAGAGTATTGTTCTTAAGGGCTCTGCATCCAGAACCTCCGATGTAGATCGAAAGCTAAAAACCGGCTCGCTACAACTTGATTTCTTCCTGGATGCTGAGCAAGAGGGAATGGACAAGCCTGGCCAATATCCGCTGGACGTGCTTAATCTTCTGAGAAAAAGTAACCAGATAAGAGAACTGGGCCTGGCCGTTCAATCCTGTGAGCCGGATAAACTGACCATAAATGTCGTTGAGCTTGTTAAAAAGGCATTGGATATAGAATGCTTTGATGAAAATGGAGCTCCTTTGGAGGTTGAGAGTATTGACCCGCCGAAAGTTGTTATGGCAGTGCCTGCTGATAGCAGGCTGACGGCGCAAGTCCGGTTGACGCCCAGGGAAATCGAGCTGGCGAGGCTCTCGGTTGTTGTAAAAACGCCGTACGTCGTATTAGCACCAGACCAGATAAGGCAAGCCCCCACAAACGTGAGAATCAAAATGCCCTCGGAAGCGGACACGTTAAGCGAGCACACTATAACGGAAGCCAAGCTTGGAATCGCACTAAGTGTGAACCTCCTGGGCGAATATAAACCGGACGTAATCAATCACAACGATGTGGTCCGCCCTTTTACGATACAGGCTACTCTGGAAGCCAAACAGGCTTATGAGAATCAACCATTCCAGATGACCCTGTATGTTCTTGACGATGACGCAAAAAAGGGATCTCAGCAAGAGCAACGGAGAAAGGTAGTTTACAATTTTCCGGAAGAATTCGTCCGCAAAGACGAAATTAGGCTAAAAAGTCCACAGCAACCGGCAGAAGCGAGATTTAAGCTGATACGTCTAACTTCGGCCCCGACTCCCGCCTCCGGGCCGGATTGAAAAAGGCTACCAGAGCTTCAATTGTCATCCACAACGCTAATGCAAAAATCCCACCGCCGATTATAACCAGAAGCCAGTCGGCCTTGTTGATGAAACTCATTTCGTTTTTAACCATAGCCCAGTTTGTAATCACTAACATAATCAGACACGGCACTGCGGTAACAATAAACTTCAATCCGCCCTTGCGTTTTAGATAAAGTGTAACCAGCAGCAAGGCCAGAGCAGCTAAGAGCTGGTTTGCGCTTCCAAATAACGGCCAAAGCACCATTGCCCCTTTGCCATCTGCTCCAGTGGCGAATGCCAGCCCCGCTGCTGTAAGCACAGCGAAGCTGGTCGCCGCCCATCTGTTGGCCAGAAACGGAATTCGCAGGTCGTTTGCCAGCTCACTTATGACATAGCGCTGGATTCGGGTCGAGGTATCGAGGGTCGTGCCGGCGAACGAAGCGATGAATACCCCCATAAGTGTAATTCCAACCGCCTCAGGTATTCCGAGTTTTCCCATCATATTGGCCGCACCGATAACTACCGGCGCTATTTTGTCGGACAGTCCCTTGGCTCCCATCCAGGTTCTGTATTGATGTTGCCAGGCGGCCTGGCCGGTCAGAAGTGTTTCGTTGTCGAGTTTCAGAGCCATTCCAATACCGGCTGCGACACAGATAAGAATCAGCACCGCCAAGAAGCTTTCGAGCAGCATGGACCCGTATCCTACGAACTGACAGTCGGTTTCTTTGGAGACCTGTTTTGAGCTTGTGCCGGAGGCCACCAGCGAATGGAAGCCGCTGATGGCGCCGCAGGCGATTATCACGAACATAAAAGGCCAAATCGGCGGCGTATCTGTCGGCAGCGACCGATTTATATATGGTGCTACGATCGGCAGTTTTCCCGATAATGAAGCTACCACCGTGCCGGCTACCAATAGCCCCATAGCAATAAATAGCTGCCAGGCGTTGATATAATCCCTCGGCTGAAGAAGTGTTGTAACCGGCAGTGTCGAAGCCACCCAGGCGTAAATCAGCAGGATTATCACCCACAATCCCGTGGACGGTATCCCGAAAACTGTGCCAAGCTCGACGGGAAGTAAACTGCCGAGGGCGATGCACAGGTACATTCCGATTACGGCTATTGTCGTCGCAATGACAACGTTGGCAGTCTTTTTATAAACGGCAAAACCCAGCGCCACGGCTATCGGAATCTGCAGCCAGACCGGAACGACCGCACTGGGAAACCTCGTAAAAACTGCTGCAATCACAACCCCGAATATTGCGATAACAATCAGCAGACTCAAAAATACCACGGCAAAGAATATAAATCGCACACGCATATTGATATACTTGGCGGTGACTTCTGATAAGCTTTTGCCCTCGTTTCGCAATGAGATAATCAGCGCCCCTAAATCGTGCACTGCCCCCATAAAGATAGAACCGAGGAATACCCAGAGTATAGCCGGCAGCCAGCCCCAGATGATGCCTATAGCCGGGCCTACAATCGGCCCTGTGCCGGCGATTGAAGTATAATGATGTCCGAAGATTATCCCCTTACGGGCCGGGACGTAATCAATGCCGTCTTGAAGCTCCCGGCTCGGCACAGGAGCATTCTTGTCGAGTTTGAATATCTTCTTAGCCAGAAATCGCCCATAGGTATGATAAGCGACCAGATACCCGCCTCCACAAACCAGCATCAACAGAAGTGTGTCCATTTTTCGTACCTCGTATTTTGTATTTGTTTTTTTCCTGGCCGCTATTTTCTGTGCGGTCGAGCCAACAGTCTTATTGGCACTTCCTCTATCGGCAGTATAGTTCGCAGGCGGTTTGTTATAAATCGGCGATAGTTTTCTTCAAAAAGTTCAGGTCTGTTCACGAACATAAGAATCGTAATCGGATTGACGGCAATTTGCGTGGCATAGTAAATCTTCGGCCAACCCTTTTTTTTGCCTTTGGCTGTGCCGATTTTTTCTTGTTTTATGATTTCAAAGGCCTTATTTAATTTGGCGGTGGGTATCCACATTGTGGTTTGCTTGAAGATTTCCGTTGCCAAATCCAGAACGCTCTGGACGTTCTTTGCTTCGGTCGCTGTGGTAAAGGCTATCGGTGCATATTTTAAGCCCGGCAGCAGTTTCGTCAAATACTCCTGGTAGTCATCGGTGGTGGCCGAGTCCTTGGCCAGGTCCCATTTGTTGATGATTATTATGCAGCTTCTGTGTTCTTCTGCGATGAATTTGGCTAATTTCTTATCGACCTGGGAGACCGGCACAGTGGCGTCAATCATAAGCAGCACAACGTCGGCACGCCGAATCGACCGCGTCGCGCGAACGTAGCTGTAAAACTCGATACTGTCGGCCATCTTGCTTTTTTTTCTTATCCCTGCCGTGTCGATAACAATAATGGTCTTGCCGTCTTTTTCGAACCGCACATCAACAGCGTCTCTTGTTGTCCCCGGCCTCTCATCGACGATTACCCTCTCCGAACCTGCCATAGCATTTACCAAAGTGCTCTTGCCGGCGTTGCGTTTTCCCACTATCGCTATCTTCATCACCGGTTCCGCCGGCGCTTCTGTTTTGAGATGCTCGAGTTTTTCAAAAATCTTATCTAACAGAACAGACTTGTTAAGATTGTTCTTTGCCGAGATGCAAAGAAACTCCCCGAAGCCCAGTTTGGAAAATTCCCCCGCCGCAGGGAACATCTTGGCCGTGTCTGCTTTGTTGGCGACACCGATAACGTCAAGGTTTTCTTTGCGCAGAAGCCTTGCTATTTTCTCATCTAACGGCACGACTCCATCGCGA
>JABAOF010027855.1_pt2 | contig 10403 bp, 11 predicted proteins | sample 7062171 | NCBI WGS metagenome assembly JABAOF01 (sample SAMN14538628, study PRJNA623070) | marine sediment metagenome | biome: marine biome [ENVO:00000428]; feature: marine pelagic biome [ENVO:01000023]; material: deep marine sediment [ENVO:00002113] | place: India: Gulf of Khambhat ... | reverse complement strand
CGACAACAGTATCGTTTTAATTCTAATTTATCCAATAGTTCTTTTTTTAATTTATCTTCCTCTTTTGAACCTAAACCCTTTGCACATATTTTCTCCATCTCTTCTTCAAATGGGATCTGTTTATTGGCTAAGATCGTCCTACATGTTGGGCATTTGAAATAGAGCATATTTTAATGTTTTGAGTATATATACTGTTTAGTCTTTATTTAATTTTAAATTTATACTAAACCCAAAAAAATATCAATTTTTATATTTTTTTGTCCTAAGTATATATAAACCAAAAGATGGATATAAATAGAGATTTATCAGATCCAAGGCATGATATGATAAAATTAAAAGGTGGTAAATATATCTATGTTGATCCGATTAGTAGTAAATTTTATATTGATAGATTTAGTAGATACTTTCAACAGTATAGAGATAAACGAAGAATAGAAATGAGGAGGGGTATGGAAGAGAAACTTGATAGTTTATTATTTCCAGAACCTGAAATTCCAATATACCAAGAACCTATACAAACAATAGCAATCGCTGCAAAAGATTCCATTTTTGAAACATTGGATGATATTCTCCAGAATAAATTGTCAATAGAAACATTTACTAAAGATAATAGATTATTTTTCATTGGACTAACTCTAATATTAATCGCCATATTTGTGTATATATATAGTATTCTATTAGAAAGTGACAATTAAAACTTTGAAAAATTACTAATAACATTCTCATTATCTTGTTGGTAATTATCTATGCTATCCATTGTTGGAAAATAATTACCCCTTTTACGTTTGCGATTTTCATATAGTTTAGCATAATCAATCTTATCCATTGTAACCTTCGAATACATAGAGTCTAGTTGATTTGAATTTCCAGATAGATTTTCTGATTTGAGAGTATATATATCATTTAAAGAAGGACGTTCTACACCATCGAGTGTTTTAGTGTTAAACATGCGATACTGATTGGGTTTTTTGATTTTAAAAAATCTTTTAAATTGGGCATGATTCAGAAAATAATCCTCATTTTTAAAATTATTATTTGAATCAATAATGAATTTTCTCATATGGTACTTATCATTATCGTTTTTAAAGACTGCGATTTGATAAAAAAAATCAATCGTTTTTCTTTTTTCTTCTTTTGGGCGAAAATCATCTAAAGTAGTTGCAAATTTGTATCTGATATTCTTTTTTTTGGTTGGAATATAATTCTGATCCATTTAATTTTATATATATTTTAATAGAAATTATTCGTTCTAATAAAATTCATAAGTAAAATCTCTATCTATTCCATTTGCTTCCTTTGGCCCGGTATTAATTGCCCTTCTATAAACATTGTAACCATTATTGTATACATTTAATTGGCATTGATCATACAATTCATTAATATATCCATTTAATAAAGTTTCAAGACGTTTATGTGCTCTATTAAATTTATCCATATAGGCTTCATCATTAGGAATTGATATAACCATTGAATGTAGTGCATTAAGAGCATTCTCTTTTTTACTTGTTGCAATCTGATAATGGTGATCGTATAGTGGTATACTTTCTTTAATATCATAATATATTGCAAAAAAGATTCTTAAATTTTCAATCATCTCTTCATAAGCTTGTGGATTGTAGTGGTACATATCTTGTATTGAGAAGAGTAGATCAGTAATATCTTCTTTATTTGCGAAATTTATTGGAACTGGTTTTATAGAATCAAGTTTTATTTCTTCTTTTATATCTTCTGTATTCCCAATTGTATTTTTTTTATCATGAATATATGCGATGATTATACCTGCAAAAATGAGGGCAAATATAATATTGAGTCCTATCTTTTTATTTCGAAAGTATACAAGTGAATATACAATGATTATAATATATATAAAAAGTGTTTTATTATCAATACTATCTATAAATGTAAAAATACCCATCTTATAATAGATCCTGAGAAAATTGATTTTTATTTATTTAAATATATTTAATAAATATATTTAAATAGTATAACATTATGGATAATGATACATCTAATGATTTAGAATATGCTGTTAGAGTTATGTTGGCTGATCAAGGGATAACAGATGAATTGGCTATTCAAAGATATGCAAATAGAGTACGGTCATTTAATGATAATCAATCAAATTACTTATCAAATGATCCTAATTATATAGATACAATACGAAGTTTTGCAAGAAATAGGAACAATATCTATTATGATCTTATTAATGAAAGAAGGGATAGGCAAATTAGAGCGGCATATAATACTCATCAAGGGAATGATCAAAGACCTGTTAGGCCTATTGGATCAATTTTTGATGCTCTATTAAGGGATATGAATGCTAACAATTTTGGAATGGATGGAATTCTCCCACCGGAAATTGGAAGTTACAGTTTTACATATTCATTGGGGCCCGGTGGATCTGTTAGTAGGGTGAATAGTGCGGGCGGTATATTTACTAGTACTATGCCATTTTTCAACCAACATACTACTACAGTAGGTGGAGGATTTGGCGGAGGATCACCATTTCTAAATTTCTTTGATGCTGTAAATANNATTAAATAGTATTGATCAAGAAGATGTGCGTGTTGTTCTTAAAAAGGGTGAAATAGATAAGTTTCCTAAATTAACTTTTGATGAACTTAAAAAAGAAATTGACACTGTTTCTGATGATGAAACTTGCCCAATATGTCTGATGGAATTAAAACCATCAGAAGAAAATGAAGAAATTGTAGAAGGAGTTACAAACCAAGAAGATGAAACATTGTGTACATATTTACCATGTAAACACTATTTCCACTACCATTGTATTAAAAGAGATCTTGAAGAGTATCATCATATTTGCCCAATATGTAGAAATAATGTTGGTGAACATGAAATGAAAAAAGAATAGAAAAATTGATGTTTATTTATTAAATATGTAATAATACATAAAAATAGAACACTTAAATTTATTAATGGTCAAATATTTGGGAGATTTAGATAGTATCCGTATTAAATTTTTTAAAGAAAAATTTGTAAATGAACTTGAGTCCTTAAAATGTGATTTAGAAGCTGTTGAAGAAGATAGCAATTCAGATGAAAATAGTAGTGTTGAAGGTGAAGATCATACTAATTGGCTTCGAGAGAGAATTAAGAATCTAGAAGATATAATTGCAATGGTTGATAAAGGAGAAGAAAATAGTAATAAATTGAAAAAGAATAAACTTGAAGTTGATTTTGATGAAATAAATAATTATGTTTATAGAAAGACATGGAATAGGCTTCCAAATTTCCACAAAGTTGTAAAAATTAAAGAATATATAAAGGAACTGGTAAATGATGAAAAAACACAAAATGAAATAGTAAAATTACTATCAAAATATGTTGAAGAAAAGAAAATAAATACAAAGAAATTTGTCGATTATGATTCAAAAGACTGTAAAATTGTTGAACTTAAATTTTTTAATTATAATGAAGAGGATGGAACTTATGAAATCACTTTGAATAAAAAGAAGAAATAAATTGAAATTTTTTTATTTTGACTCAATATTCTATCAATAATAATAAAGCTTTATTATGGATAAATCTATATTTTTAATTGAAGAGCAAAAAAAGAAAGAAGTAGCAAAATTCAATATTCAATCTGAAAAAGATCTTGAGAGAAACTATTTGATTGGAAATAAATTGAATATGACAGATGATCAAAAAAAATCTCTTGCCAATAAAATTTATTGTAATTTGAATAATGAGAACCATTCATTGGAAATAGATGAAATGAAAAAAATCGTTCTAGTTTGTATGCATCCAAACGAAATTAAATCCAAGCTGTTACACTTTGAGCTAAAATATTTTGAGGAAGAAAAAAAGCCAATGGATTTGGAAGAATTTAAAAAGCAAACGATATCAATACTACAACGATATCAATCTAAAGCGGGTGGTTTTCGAATGGAGGACATAGATTGGACGCTACACACCTCAAATTCAGATATTTATGATATGGAAGAAAATGAAATTCTATTTGAAAATTCAATAAATAAATGTGATTATCTTGATGCTGAAACAAATAGTTTTTTAAGACTTCTAATTAAAAGATTAAGTAGTCTAACTGATGATATAATGGTTGAATTAAGATTTGTGGAATCCGAGGAAGATAATTTATATTGGATACTCTTATGGTGTACTCATAAAAATGGTGAAGAATCATATGATAAAGAATCGTATTGTTGCGAATCTTATAGTGAAGAATTTAATAGTAGAAAGGAAGAAAGTTAAAAATTTGATTTTATAAATTATTTTACTAGTAATTTAATTATAAAAGTATAGAGATGAATTCTAATTTTAACAGTAGTATTGCAAGATTTTATCAATTGGAACTTCCTAAAAAAGGAGATATAGTTATGGTTAAGGTTAAAGACAAAAACGAATTTGGCTATAATGTATTGTTATTAGAATATAAAAATATTGAAGGATTTGTAAATTTATCTGAATTATCAAAAAGATCTAGAAGTAGGAAAAAGAATATTATTAAAAAAGATGATGTATTGCCACTATGTGTTTCTAATGTTGACGTAGATAAGAAACTTATTGATCTTTCTAAAAGATATCTAACTAATGAAGATAGTACTAATGCAATATTTAAATTTGGATTTACCAATAAAATTCATCGGATAGCAGTTGAATTGCACAAATTATTCAATAATCATAAAAATGGTATCATAAATCCAGATGATGTGATGGATTCTACTATATGGAAATTCTTTAGCAAGTATTCCAATATTGGCCCAGAAGAACAGCTTAATATAATTCTTTCTGATCCAAGAAAAATTATTTGTGATGATAAATTTGATAAGGACTTTGTCAATAAATTTTGCGACAATATTAAATCAAGATTAATAAGAGAGGATTGTATTTTACAAACTAAAGTCAAAGTATTAGTATTAGACCATAAAGGTGTTGATATTTTAAAACAGATATTTGATATAAATTTAGATGATAAATGCAAGGATTATAAACTTAAAATAGAATTTCATTCTCCTCCAATATATAAAATTAATATCGAGGGACCAAATGAAATAGTTGCAGAGTCAATTCTTAATGATATTTTGAACAACATTAAAAATAAAGTTAAAGAATATAAGGTTATATTTAATATCGAAAATGAAATCTCAATAATCAAAAAAAGTAAAGTAGATATAAAATTGTTTTCGAAATATGATTTAGATAAAATTATTTTATAAAGATTAATAAACGCCATCCCAAATTTTTTTAATAGTTTGAAGTCCTATTTTCATATCATATTTTTTTTCTAGTAATAATTTCGCTTTTCTCAAAGAAATACCATCTTGTTTGATATCTTTTATTTTCTTAATTTCTTCTGGCCCATATTTTTTATTTTGATTTTTTTTATTGGATTCTTTTATTAAACTATAATCTAATTTTTTACCAGAAGAAGTGCATAAATAACCATCTATCTTTAATTTTCCATGATGTACTTTCTTATGGCAATCTTCACAAAGTGGAACTAAATTTGATTTACTATTTTTTTGTATGTGTGGTTTTGATTTTACAAAACCCTGTTTATCACAATCTTTCTGATGATTTATATGGTGGGTTTCATAATATCCTGATATATCTTTCCTTATTCCACAGATGCCACACTTATCAATGAATACTTCTGAATTGTATCTTGACTTTTTATCATTCAGAAGAACATTTGGCATTTTCATTAATTCGTTTTTGATCTCTTGGGCTAATTTCATAAATTCTTTATCATGAATAATATATTTTGCTACTGTAATTCCATAAATAGAACTTCCCGTCCCTGGTTTGAGCTTCCTATCAAAAATTAACTCATCTTTTTTGTCATCATATTCAACGCTAAGATGGAATGGTTTAACATTTTTTAAATTTTTAATCCTTTCCATTTTTACTATTTCATGAAGATGGGTTGCAAAGATAAAAGATGGTCCAGTTTTTGATAAATTAATAATTGTCGCAGCAACAATTGAATTTCCAGATATATGTTCCGTTCCTCTACATACCTCATCGCCTATTACCAGAGTTTTTGGTCCAGATCTTCTCAAAATAGCTCTTAATTCAGTCATTTCAAGTGAAAAGGATGATAGACCTTTAAAAATATTATCATTACCTGTAATTCTGGTAAATAAACTTTCGTATGGAGAATATACAAATTTAGTAGCCGGAACATACATGCCACATTGTGCCATAATTATGCTTAGTCCAATTGCTTTCATAATAGTACTTTTACCTGCACTATTTAATCCATATAGTAGTATACCATCTAAATCCCATTTATCTTTCTTATCATTTTTATGTCTGCCAAGATTAATATTATGTGGTATATACTCATAATCAGTATTTATTCTTTCAATTATAGGATGTCTTAAATTATCACATCTAATAAAACCATAATCCAATCTCTTTTTTGTCTTACTATTAACAACTAATTGAGGTTGGGCATAGTTATACAATGTTGCTGTGACAGCACCAGATTTGGCAAAATCAATCCTGGCAACAAATGTAGTAATCTCTTTAAACATCCCTTTATATTTCCCATATATTTTTTCTAATTCTTCAACATATCTATCTTTGACAAGATTCATAATTTGTTCTCTCCAAAGAGTTATATTGTTTGATTTATCTGATAGATCCTTAATAAATATTTTCGTACCACTTTTTGGCTGATCTTTAAATACTAAATCTTTAGTTCGAATTGTCAAATCATCTGTGATCTTTATTTTATCAATATTTTTTAGTTGTTCTTTTAATAATTTTGCTCTTAATTTTGTTAAATAGAGATAGTAACCATCCCTATCATTTCTTTTCAGATATACTTTTGTTTCATTTTTATCAATTTTGGATTTCTTCTTGTTCTTTTTGTTTATTTCTTTAATATAACTAGACAGAACTGTAGTTATATTTTCCATGTAAGCCATACCATTATTTATATTTTTCTGTATTTTATCAATATCTTCAAAAAATCCTGTTTTGAATATCGAATTTTTTATTTCATTAATATAGTATAATTCTAATTCTTTTTTGATAAATAATTTATCACAGTATTCTAAAAATTTATTGATACTATTAGTTACTACTTTATCTGGTAATATTTTTTTTAAATTTTTTGATTTATTGTTTTTATTAATATTATCTATGAGCATTTTGACATTTTCATAGCTACTAATTACATCTGCAAAGTTTATTGGATGAATCATCTTTAAAGATATTTTTCTTTGCAATCTTTCAAGATCACCAATGCCTTTTAAACAATTAGTTATTGATTTAGTTAAATCAGGCTGGTCTATAAAATCCGCAATATAATTGTATGATTCTTCTATTTTTTTTGGATTAACCAGTGGAGCATTTAGTATACTTTTTAAATATCTCCTACCAATAGGCGTTGATGTATTATTCACGACATCAAATAAACTTTTATATTTATTACTAAAACCTCTGGTTAAATCGCTCTCACTAACATTAAGTTGAAGTATAGCATTATTTCCTAAATAAAGATGCATACTATTTTGGAATATTTTTGGTTTGTAAATATTATTAATGATATTCTCATTGTGTTGGTATGCAAAATCAAGTAGAATAATATAACTAATTCTTGCATATGGTTTTTTTTCCATATCTAAATATTCAATTGGTTGGAGCATTCCTGTATCTTTAAATATTTTCCCAAAAAATTCATTTTGATAGTTTATTTTGAAGAAATTTTTATTTATTCTACTAAAGAAATTGTAATTTTTTGATTCTAATTCCAAATAAAGAATGAAATTTTTATTTCCTATAATAAATTTATTCTGATCATTAAATTTCTTAGTTGGATCTTTTCTATAAATTAAAATTTCTTTTGGTTTATAACTATTTATAAATTTTGATGCTTCATCGAGAGCATATCTTTCATCACCTGATATGGAAAATGATTCATGGACTGTATTTTCCCCTGTACTGAGATCAATAACTGACATTCCAATGCACATTAAAATTGAACCATTCCTTTGTTGCTCATCTTCGATATATAAGCAAACTATATTATTTGAGTCTGGAGTAAATGATTCTTCGATATATGTCCCTGACGAATAAATCCCAGTAACTTCTCTTCTTGGTTTAGGTGGTGGAGTAACCTGATCAACTATGACAACTGTGTAGCCATTATTCATTAAGATATTAAGATACTTCATAAGAGAATGTGATGGTACTCCTGCCATATATGGATTAGATTCATTAACTTGATCGCAGGTTTTATCTTTTTTGGTTAAGATAATATCTAACAATTCTGTAATTTCTTCTAAATTATATCCACGTGTGTCTGTTGAGTATGCTTCATGAAATGATCCAACTTGCATAAGGACCAATGTCTTGCTTCCGTATTTTTTTGTATATTTTTCATGATAGTATAAATATTCGTCTACAATAGTCATTCTTGACGTTAATATAACATAAATAATATGAATATTCTTTATGTTATTTACTTTATAAGACATAATTTGATTATAAATTTTTATCTTTCCTTTTCTTTTGCTTTTGTTCTTACCATTTTTTGAAGTCTTTTCTGTAAGAATCTTTTTACAGCTCTTCTAACTTTTTTTTCATTTTTTGGCAAATCATACCAGTTGATACGTCTCTCTCTAACAAGGTCTCTTAGTATATGTTTCATGTGTTTTTTTTCAAAAATATTGGCTCTAAGATAGTCTATTTTCTTCTCTATCATCTCTTCTGTATCAGACTCAATATTTGTTTCATCATAATCATCAAGTGATTTTATCAGATGTACTTTTTTGTCTTTTCCTATGTAAAAATAGTTTAGGAGATCAACTAATTCATCATATATCCAATCTCCCATAGTTTTATACAGATAAAAGTGTTTGACCATTCTTTCATGAAGTTTGGGATCAACATTCATATTTTCATAAAAACCAATAGCTGGTTTACTAAAAGTTAGATTAACAGAAGTTAACACTGGTGAGTCTAAAAGTGGTTCACTATATTCAGTTGTGACATATGGTATGGAAACTGGAGACTCTACAACTATTGGGCTATCTGCATAATACACTGGACTTACAGATGTGCTATCTGCAAAGTACACTGGACTAACAGCACTTACAGAGGTCGGAGAATATACAATATAATCCATTCTTATTTTATATATATTCTTTATAAATAAATTTATTCATTAAGAGAATCAAATATATTTTTTTCTATGTTCTCAATTAATAAAAGTTTAATACCATCATTATGTGATCTAATTTTATCCCAATGTTTAAGATTTTTCTTTCTATATTCAATTAGTGTCTTGTATATTAAATTTTTATCTACTATTTTTTTCAAAATATAATTTATTTTTTCAATTTTGAAATTATTTTTTTTCTTTTTAGATTTATCAGATACTACTATTTTATTATCCAGTACTTGAATATATCCTTCCATTCTTGGATATATACTCCTTATCCATTTTTTTTTAATCACATCATAATAAAAATTTATAAGGTCATCTGTTATTACAAAGTCTTCATCTGCACCCCAAGCTTTTAGTGAACATTCTGCTATTCTAAGTTTTGTATATAGTGGTGAGGATGGATGTTTATTCATCCATTGAATAGCATTATCAAATGAGTAAATGTCGTAGTATATTTTCAGAAAATGACTGCAATTAAAATTAATCCTTGGTAGGATAAAGTTCATTTCAATTTCTTCTTTACCAATATCTTCTTTTTTAGTAGGATTTTGGCAAGTATCAATAGACAATTTAATTTTTTCATTTGTATTGGGATTTACATATATCCATTCATTTGTGGGGCAAAATGGTTTTTCATGATGAGTAATATATTCTAAAGTCATTGGATGAATGATAACAGTATCTGGCTCATAACAAGGTCCAATACAGTCTTGATTATGTTTGCTCTTTGGATATTTTTTCTTAAATATGCTCGATTCTTCGTTATCCATAATATACTTATAAAGTTTATATATAAAATAATTTAGTGTATTTGTAATTAGATAATTATTAGGTCATTATCATTAAGTTTGGAAATAAAGTTTAATTTTTCTCTCACTCTATTACATATTATTTCTTCGCATGTATTAGAACAGTATATTATTCTCTGTAAGGCTGGAGTTTTTGCACCTGTCCTACTAATTCTGCCAAGTGCTTGTATTAAATCTAATGAAGAGAAAGTCGGAGATATAATTGATACCCTAGGGACTCCATACAAGTCATGCAAACTGATGCCAATATTTCCTGCTTTTATTGTACATATAATTAGGCTACTCTTGTTATTTTGAAAATCAGAAATATTTTTATCTCTAACTTCAGTGTCAAGACTTCCATAAATAAGACATTTTGTTTTAAAACTTTTCGCCAAAATTTGCAATGTCTTTCTAAAATTAACAAAAACAACAACACTATATCCACTTTC
>JABAOF010042589.1_pt1 | contig 10405 bp, 8 predicted proteins | sample 7062171 | NCBI WGS metagenome assembly JABAOF01 (sample SAMN14538628, study PRJNA623070) | marine sediment metagenome | biome: marine biome [ENVO:00000428]; feature: marine pelagic biome [ENVO:01000023]; material: deep marine sediment [ENVO:00002113] | place: India: Gulf of Khambhat ... | reverse complement strand
TAATAGCAACAACAATTGATAAAGTAATAGCAGCAAGCGCACCGCCTACACCCAAGCCAATCGCCACTAGTAGTATACCAAAAATCAGCTTCATTACTGCACCAGCTATCATATTCAAACCAAGCTGCTTAAAATTCTGTAATCCCTGTAGCCCACCGTATACAACAGGTGAAATAAGTGTCATAAGAACTACTGTTCCCAAAACAACAACTGGAATTCTCGATGGGATATTCAAAAAAGAAGAAATGTAGCCACTTAGCAAAATGAATATTGCAGATGCAAGAATGGAGTACCAGAATATCTTTCTTGTTAGCATAAGCAAAAAATATCGTATCCTTCCAAATTGCTCTTTGGCTTTAAAGCTAGCCACATACTTAGTAACTAATGTTTGCAAACTGCTAGCCGTAATAGAAATTATCATCAGCAATGAAAGNNATGAAAGAAGCGATGCTAAAATCCCATATCCTGAAGGACCAAGTGCTCTTCCCATATAGATATGAAAGATATAGTTTAAAAAGTTTGTAGCAGAAGTAGCAACAAACATTATGGTTCCATGCTTTAGGAGATTATCATTTGAATTCATCTTTCACCTAATTATTCAGGATTGGAAATTCGCAATTAGTAATTTGGAAACCAAACCGATTATTTTTAACCAAATAAAATCAAATTATCTACAACAAATAACGATTAATCTCTGTAACGTTTCCAGATTATTTTCAGCTGTTAACCTTCAGTTCTAAAATTCGCTTTACCTCAGATTAACGCGCTATACTGTATTCTTTGAGCTAACATTTCTATATTCCTAATTGATAACCCGCTTCCATCCGAAATATCCTGACGAAGACATAAGCTGTAATAATAGCAGAGCCTAAAATTGTAAGCAAAAGAAAGGTGTAAGCAGCGCCGTAGCCTCCATATAGAGGAACTAACAGAAGATTGCCTGCGATGCTTATAACCATTTGAAAGAAATTAGTATATGTGGTTACCATTGGGCGGTTGAGAGCAAAGACAACTGTGCCAATGGGATTGCAGATAATGTTTATCATAAAATTTATAAAAAGTATTCGAAAGATACCTGAAGAAGCTGCATATTCTGCACCAAATATTAGCGTAATAACTAGTCCGGCGAATATAAATACGGGCACCAATCCTACTACTATCGCCAGAGACATTGTAAGAGATTTCTTGATAAAACCAATAAATTCCTGTTTGGCTGTAAGCTTGCTTACCTGAGGTAAAAGGACAGTTATCAGAGATCCCATAATAAGAGGAAATACCTGTGAGAGTTGATAAGCTACTGCATATATACCTACTTCTTCCGTACCCCTATAATGATTGAGAATAAGGACATCAATCCTGGTTACAACCGTATTAGCTAAATATGAAAGCATAATCCATTTACTAAAGTGAAATAGTTGTAAAAATGTTGAACGCTTATCACCTGTTTGTTGACCCTTAAGAAAGTCTCGAGGAATTAACAGCATTCCCAAAACAAGTGCTGCAAAGGGAACTAGTGCATATACCGTTATCACATTAATAGTCTGAAATCTTCCTAAAAACAAAAGAAAAAGCACCAGCATTAATTTTAAGACATTTCCTGCCACTGAATAGAAGAAGAGTTTAATGAAGGCCTGCCAGGACTGAAAAACCGCTACAATATAAGAACCCATTGACATAGCCGCTGCTCCAAGAAATGCTAATCGCAAAGCAAGTGTTAAGTCGCGGTTAGGTGAAATGAGCTGGGACAGAGGATTTGCAAAGACCATCCCCAAAACAAGAATAAAAAGGCTAATTAGAACTTCAACATCAAAAGAGGTACCAAGCATTAACTCTGCCCGCTTCCTGTCTGCCTTAAGGTAGAAAGAAGCAAATCTCACCAAACCAGTTCCAATCCCCATATCAGCGAGACCCACCACCATAGTCATCACAGCTATCACTACTGAAAAGACTCCAAACTGGGAAGGGCCAAGAGTCCGGGAAATGATAATCATAGCTATAAAACCCAGGCCGGCAGTTAGAAGATTTCCAGTAAGGACAATAAGAGAATCCCTAGCAGTCCTCGATTTTGCTAATCTGGCAAATTGTTGAATTAACGTAGAAATTTGAAGATTAGCATAGAAAGACAATTCTAAATCCTCTCTTTATAGATAACCCTAAAGACTGTTATATTTCCAAAAACCCGTACTTTTTGAAGGTCCCTGGACTCCTTTAATTTTACGGATAGCTCCTTCCAGGTTTTGCCATATTCCGCCTGGTTAAGTAAAAGGTACTTTACACCCATCCTTCTTAAAATTTGAATACTATTTGGGTCAGGTAAGCTCTTTAAGCCATACAAATCCACATTGAACTGAGGAGGTAGAAAAGCCCCGCAACCATTGGCAATGCGCTTCTTATGATAGACCGTATAAAGAAGTTGTGGTCCCTGTGTAGCATCAGGAAGTTGAATAATGGTAAACTGCTCTTTCATTTTCCCCAGCCAAATATCTACCGGGCGCTGTTCAACTTTGCTCATAGGAAGAGGAATGCCAGTAAAATCAAGCAAGATCAGGAAAACAAGAACAAAGCCTAAAAGCAATTCTATCTTCTTAAAACGAAACTGCTGAATAATTGAATCTGAAATTTGTTGGCCAAAATATTTCTTAATTGCAGCAGTAAGCTCCACGGTACCCCATCCTGCAAGAATAGCAACAAAAAACATAGTCATTACACCAAATCTCGACCACACCCGAGTAGAGCTTATGAAAGGAAGAACAAGGAAAAGCAGCAACATCGGAAGTGGAATGGGAAGAGTCTCCCTGGCAATGAAGCTTTTAAAAAATCGATTCTTTACCAACACCCTCTCACCAAAGATATGAAAAGTTGTACCCAGTGCAAAGATAAAAGTTATAAGAGCAAGCCAGGCTGAAGCTAAAACCATATTCTCCTTTCCTCGCTTTCTAACGGCAAAGATGGCCAACAGTAATGGGATAATTCCTAGATATAGCATATGCTCCGACCAATCTACCTTTAGCGCACCAAAATTCCGGTGAAAAAATGCGCCCCAAAAAGTGTGAAAAGAGGCTGGAACAAAAAAATCTTCTAAGCTAGCTGAATAGGGGTCAACGTCAATAAGTTTATATTTCATAACACCAGTGGAATGGAGCATAAAGGATGGAACGGCAAAAGGTAGAACCAGGATCAAAGAAACGATAAAAAATATCAAAACACCTCTTAAGAATCTTCTATCTTTCCAGAGAGTTTTTAATTGTCGTGTTCTTTTAACAAGATCGTTGAAAAACTCTTCATTTGGATATGTGGGCCTTTTTAATCCCGCACCAGAACGAGACTGCCTGCCCGCCATTGGCCTTAGCCGCAGGCGATGGCAGGCGGGGGAAACTCCCTCTATCCGAAGTACAGATGTTTCCGAGGATTTTTTGAACAGTCTTATAGCCAAATAAATCGCAAGAGTCAAACCAACGTAGTAGGCATAATACCAAGCAGCAAGGGCTGTAAGAGCGTAGAAGATTCCTGCTGCAAGAGCATATTTTACCCTCAGCTCACGTAAAAATTTTTCTACGTAAAGAAATAAGAACGGTATCCATTGAATAGTAGCAAGATTTAGATGCTGAAGAGCTCTCATCTGGTGGTAAGGAGCAAAGGCAAAAATAACTCCGCTTACAATGCCGGCGGCAATGCTCCTGGTAAGATAAAAAACGAGTAGATACATCCCGAAACCAGCCAATATATAAGTAAGAAGAAGCATAATATTATAGCTTAAAATATGTCCCAGCAAAGAAGTTAGAGGCACCGATAACAGTGTATTAGAGATTGTGGCCTCATCTCGCGCAAAATTAAAACCAAGGGGATAAAGGATGTGCGGCGCAAAAAGTGGGTTCCTGTGTAAATCCACAATAGCTTTCTTGAACCACCAGACCTTCCACAAGTATGCAAAATTATCGCCTGGAACACCGGGAACGTGAGTCTTTATATTGAGAATTAAAGGATAGGTCATAGCTAAAGAGAGCAAAACAAAAAGTAGCAGAATAAGAATATTGTTCCTTATGCGTTGTGAGAAATTCAATAACGTTTGCATAGTACTCCTGCTCATTCGGCTCAAAGACTGTATTATTATACCCAGCAGAAAAGTTGGTGTAAAATGTCAATATTAAGCGGAGAGTAAAAATGGTGAGTAGCGGATAGTCGGGAGTGAGTGAGGAACCATTTGACTTTGAGAAACTAAAGGTTTATCGGAAAGCAGTAAATTTTGCAGATACTCTTTACATAGCTACCCGTAAGTTTCCTGCTTACGAAAAGTTTGGAGTTGTTAGTCAGTTGAGACGTGCTGCTCTATCCATTTCTTTCAATATCGCTGAGGGAACAGGAAGGCACCATAATAATGAAAGGCGCCAATTCTACAGGATGGCAAGATCTACAGTCCATGAATGCATTCCTTTGCTTGAAATATCAAAAAGGCAAGGATACTTGTCGGAAGAAAAAAGCTTGCATTACTACAAAGATTGTCACGAGTTGGCGAGGATGATCAATGGTTTAATTAAGTCACTGCCGACTACCGACTGACAACTGCCAACTCTGTTCAGTTGCGCTCTAAGCTTGATGGTGAAACTATGAAACTTGCCATTGTCCATGACTATCTAAACCAATTTGGGGGAGCCGAAAGAGTAGTCGAAGTGCTTAGCGAAATATTCCCGCAAGCACCAATCTATACTTCCATCTACCTTCCGGAAAATATGCCTGATTCCTTTAGGAAGATGGACATTCATACTTCATTTATGCAAAATCTCCCCTTCCTCAATAAACATTTTAAAAAATATCTACTGCTTTATCCTTACGCTTTTAAGTACTTTGGCCTGTCCGAATATGATGTAATTCTAAGCAGCAGCAGTGCATGGGCAAAAGGTGCAAAGGCTGCCCCTGGCAGCTGCCACATCTGCTATTGCTACACACCAATGCGCTGGGTTTGGAAATACGAAGACTATGTAGCCAGAGAAAACTTCAGTATGGCTACCCGTAAAATCTTGCCTTTAGCCATAGAGCGCTTGAGAAGATGGGATCTGGCTACTAATAAGGGGGTGAACTATTTCATAGCCATATCAAAATATGTAGCAGAAAGAATTAAAAGATGTTATGGAAAAGAATCCGTGGTAATATACCCACCAGTAAACACGTCCCTTTATCAATCAGTTTTACAAACGGGAGATTACTATCTTATTGTCTCCCGTCTTAATACTTACAAAAAAATAGACATGGCTATCGAAGCTTTTAACAAATTGAAACTTCCCTTGCGAATCGCAGGCGCCGGCCCTTACCAAGACACTCTAAAACAAATGGCAGGACCAACGATAAAATTTTTGGGGAAGCTTCTTGATGAAGACCTGATAAAACAATATGGCGAGTGCAAAGCTCTGATCTTTCCCGGGGAAGAAGATTTTGGAATCGCACCAGTAGAAGCTCAAGCAGCAGGAAAGCCTGTCATCGCCTTTGGCTCTGGGGGAGCTCTAGAGACCATTGTTGAGGGGAAAACAGGCATCTTTTTTAAAGAACAGACTCCAAATGGACTAATTCAGGCTGTCCATAAGTTTGAGAAAACATTCTTTGACTCCAACGAAATCAAGGAACATGCCAAGACATTTGATAAAAAGATTTTCAAGGATAAAATAAAAAAATTTATTACAGAAAAATATCAACAAAATTTAACAAACTTGATTTGATAAAAATGAACATTTAACATACTCTATGATTTTATCATCTTCTTTTCTTAAAGGATTACGTGAAAAAAGAACATAACTACCAAAGAAAATACATAGTATATATCATACCTATCGTTATATACCTTTTCATAAAAATCGTTTTATTGCCAGAACCCACCGGAAATGACCAATCCTGTTTTGCTTACATGGGTAAAATGCTTCTACAGGGCCAGAATCTTTACACTGATGTCTGGGATCAAAAACCCCCTTCCATATATTATCTTTACGCTCTCTTCATAAGCATCTTTGGATATAGAGACCTTACCATCCACATCATTGACATCATATTCGGAACCCTGGGTTTGATATCAGTAATTCATTTTAGTAGTACAATTTTTTCAAATCGAGCAGCATTTCTCTCAGGTATAACATTTGCCGTACTTGGAGCCAGTCACATACTCTACGGAGGGTGGTGGGCAACCGCCCAGACAGAAGTTATCATGATCCCACTTATAGTTTTTGCTACAACTTTGCTCTGGACCTCGCTGCGCAACAATGCCAGGAATTTATTCTGGAGTGGGCTGCTCTACGGTTTAGCTTTCAGCTTAAAAATAAACATTGCTTTCTTGGTGCTTGCCCTTTTTCTATATGCCCTTATATCACTTGTTATACAAAAAGCTCGTTTCAAATCCATATTCTTAAACACATGGCGTTTTTCCAGTGGCTTTTTACTACCGTCTATACTAACGGCCTTGTATCTTGCAATTAGAAATCTAATCCCCGCTTTCTACGAAACAGTTATCCGCTATAACTCTGTCTATGCAAAACAGGATTTTGGATATGATCTTTTTAAAAGACTCGTGCATAATCTATGGTTCTGGTTACAATCTCCCACTATTTACATTCTAGGTTTAACTATTTTGATAATCGTGATCGTCATAGAAAAAAGAAATAGAAGCGCTGCTTTTTTCACATTTTTATGGTTAGCGGGAATATTTTTGACTATTTGGTCTGGTAGATATCTTATGAACTATCACCATGCACTGCTACTAGCTCCCTTTTCAGTTATCACTGGATTTGGGATTTCAACACTTTTCGAATGGATCCAAACCACTAAGAATATAGTGGTCAAATTTATTTTGGCCCTTGTAATCGTGCCTTTCCTTTGGCATTCAGGTTTAACCATATATGAGGTGGAAAAACCAAGATTTACTAATCTAATACGATACCATCTAGATAAAAATGACCGGGATTCGTTCCTTACGTATTACACGGCTGGTGGTGACTTTACCTACGTGGATGCGGAACATGCTGCACAGTATATCAAGCGCAATACGCATTCTTCAGATTCAATATTTGTATGGGGCTTTCATCCGGCTCTCTATTATCTCTCAGGCCGTGGCCACGCTACCCGCTTCATCTTCAACCAGCCATATTTTACCGACTGGACTGCTTTTAAGAATAATGCGCGGCAGGAATTACTCCAAGACTTGAAAAGGAGGCTACCTAAATATATTGTTATTTGTACATGGGATTACACTCCCATGGAATCGTTAGATTGGACACGCCTGTTGGAACTTAAACCTTTAGCATACTTGATTTTCTCTAATTGGAGAGTCGAGCAGAAAATCGGTAGATACATAATTATGGTCAAAATACAGTGAGATCAATAAAAATGAAGTTATCAAGCCTGTCAATATTTTTACCCGCGCATAATGAAGAGGAGAATATTGAGCATACAGTCGATCAAGCTCTTTCTATCGCCCCCGACGTTGCTCAAGAATTTGAAATTCTTATCATTAACGACGGGTCTGCTGACAAAACAGGCCAAATTGCTGATGAGCTCGCTCATCTGAATCCAAAAATAAAAGTTATTCATCATCCACAAAACCTTGGTTATGGTGCAGCTTTGAGATCAGGTTTCCGGGCTTCGCAACTTGACTATATATTTTTTACAGATGCTGACCGGCAGTTCGATCTTAAGCAAATAAAAGATCTGGTACCCTTTGTCAAAGAGGCTGACATTGTAGCCGGCTACCGAATTAAGCGGAGCGATTCCATTTCCAGACAATTTAACACCTTTCTATATCATCTCCTTATCCAAATTATGTTTGGATTAAAAATTAAAGACATAGACTGCGCATTCAAATTAATAAAAAAATCCGTCATAGATAATATTGCACTTGATTCAACAGGAGCATTGATTAGCGCTGAATTCTTAATCAAAGCCAAAAAGAAAGGCTTTAAAATAGTACAGGTTGGCGTCAATCACTACCCACGGCTTTACGGTAAACAATCAGGCGCTCAATTTAGAGTAATTATGAGAATGTTTCTTGAACTGGGCAAATTTTACAAAGAGTTAAAGCAAACAGCCTGGACTGGTAATATTAATGACAAGGTAAAATAATTATCTAATCCTGAGGGAAATCTTATTCTAACGATCCAATTTCTCCCCAAGCCTCCTAAAAGTTTTTCAAGAATAAGAAACTCTTTTCAAAAACATGCTCCATAGCAAGCTTTATTTCATTCTCTGAGGCGAGACATTATTCTTTAAAATCAGCAAAAGCTGTGTTCATATCGGTAGATAATTAAAATAACAAATAGTCCTTTACGAAAGCATACAAGTAGCACTTTATGTTTGACCATTTTTGGGTTAGATTATAACTGGACTGATCAGAAGATTACTTAAAACCTAAAATGAGGTGAAAAATTTTTTGCTGCTGTAAACAGCTCCTAGAGCATTCTTCTGTTTCTGAAGCAGCAAAAATATAAAAATGTCTTTAGAAAGAAAATATAAATGGACAACCAATTTTTTAAACAAGTATTATCCAAACTTCAAAGATTGGGTAACGCTTTATGACGAAATAGTCCATCGCACTCTTAAAAAAGATTTTCTATTTCTTGATGCCGGCTGTGGAAAAGGTGAGATAATTGCAAAATATAAAGAAAACGTAAGGCTAGCCGTTGGAATAGATATAGAGCTGGAACCTATGAAAAATTCTCCGGTTAAGGAAAATCTACTCGTCGGCAGGTTGGAAAATATGCCTTTTAAAGATGAAGTATTCGATCTTATTTTATGTCGCTGGGTTTTAGAACATTTGGAGCAGCCTCAAAAAACTTTTAATGAATTCAGCCGAATCCTAAAAAACAATGGACATCTTCTGGTTCTTACTTCTAATATCTATAATTATGCAATGTTTTTGAATAGATTGATGCCTCCAAGAATTAAAAAAAGCATTCTTGCCAAGTTAGGCCGTTCTGAATCCGATACCTTTCGCACGTACTACAGGTGCAATACAGTATCAAAGATAAAAAAAGTTGCAGAAAATAATGGTCTCGAGCTCGGTGAGCTAGTTCTTATTGGTAACCCCTTCTATCTCTTCTTTTCCAGATTCCTTTTTGTTCTCGGAGTAGTTTACGAAAAACTTACCGATATTTCCTTCTTGAAAAAGGGGAAAACTCACATTATTGCCTCTTTTAGAAAACCATAAGAACTATGTATAGCTGCTTATTTTGCTTTTGATCCTAATAAAAACGGTTTGGGCTAAAAAAGCTGTAGCCACAGAGGCTAAAATCAAACCTAAAATCCTTATTCCTGCATACAGATAAAACTTTCCAGAAGTGACCATATGGATTTGCGAAGGGTCCTTTACGTATTTTGCGGCAAAAAACAAAAATATATCCTGCAGCGGTAACATAAATTTCTTAGTAACCATCTGGTCAAAGTTTAGAGCAGTTGTTGCCGGGATTAACAATCTATTATATTGGATTAGAAATAGAAGATTCCAGATAATAAAAACGACCGCTGTCAATTTCGCTACCCTAATTGAAAACCGGCTTTTAAAATTATCTAACCAGAATGCAAGACTCAAGATAAATACAGGAAGAACCTCAATCAGTCTCCGGTAACCAAAGGATGCACCTCCATACCAATCTTCACCTGCTCCATTAATGTATACCTGCAGTAGGAACGCCCCCACTAAAGCTAATGTGGTTATTTTGTCACGTTTAAACCATCGCACAAATCCTGGAAGAGCAAAGATAAGACCGGGTGTCCAAACAAATAATCCGTGGTGCGTAGAAAACAAGACGTCCCAGAAATGAGGACTAGTCCAGTTCATAAATGTTTCACCTGGAGGCAGCAAAACATCGTGGGGAATTAATAGATAGTTTCCATAGATGATTCGCCAAATTATGATTTGGGGTAGAAAAAGAAGAAAGACAGCAGCTAAAAAAATTAACCATCCATAGCTGAGCCGCTTAAGCTGGTTCCTTTCTCGCTGCTTCCATAACTCAAATATTTTCGAGATTAAATGACCTAAAGGCAAAAGGAGGTAAAAAATAGTCTGCCAGCGTACTAGAATCATCAAGCCGCCAGCTATTCCAAGCAAAACCCATTTAAAGACCGTATCCCTCCTCTTAAAAAGAAAGAAGATAAAGAGAAATAGACTGACGGTGAAGAATGAAAAAGTATGAACCATCGTTGGCTCTCGATACATATACATAGTGAAAGGTGATGCAAACCAGATTACAACTGTCGCCAGTAGAGAAGCCCAATTAGACAATCTGAAATAAGAAACAGAAATATCGTAAATTAAAAATATACCAACAAAGGCATAAAATGCAGAACCTAGGCTAGCCGCAAGCACATAAAAAATCGAATAGCCGTCCGCAGCTATGGAAAAACCAATGATCTTCAAGATAAAGGTTGCAAGATG
>JABAOF010007551.1_pt2 | contig 10405 bp, 6 predicted proteins | sample 7062171 | NCBI WGS metagenome assembly JABAOF01 (sample SAMN14538628, study PRJNA623070) | marine sediment metagenome | biome: marine biome [ENVO:00000428]; feature: marine pelagic biome [ENVO:01000023]; material: deep marine sediment [ENVO:00002113] | place: India: Gulf of Khambhat ... | reverse complement strand
AGACCAGAAGATCAAATCTACGGGTGGTAAAATCATAATGAAAGGACCTAAGGGAGGCGATAAATAATCCTGATAGATTAGCCCAAGTTTAAACTTTGAAATTGCTAAAGGCCTGAAAACAAATCCAGTTTTAATAATAAATTTGCGCTTAACTAACAGTTCTTTTAACACTCACACACAATACTAACCCGATAAAAACCACAAAAACGCACCAAATTATATCACCCCTTTAGGTGATAAAGATTCATCTCGAGAGGCGATTGACGCCCCCCTAGCAAATCTAACATGATTTTTATAAGAAAAAGTAGATATCCATATTAGTTTATTTAAGTAAAGTGAAACAACTTAATATTTGGAAATTAATTTGCGTAACTATTGCTAGCCTCTTTTTTGCTTTTTATTTCTTTAGCCCCGAGCTTTTCTCCCTCAATAAAGTAGACTTAGAACAAGAATATTCTCAGATCTTCACACTTGCAGACAAATTCAGAAAGGACGGCAAATTCGAAGAGTCAATAAGGCTCTTCGAAAAATCATTAAGACTTGCAAAAAAAAACACCAATAGAAAAAAGGAATGCGAATCGCTCCTCAAACTGGGACTATTGTATTGGAACACTGGGGAGCTTAAAGAATCCTCATTGTATTATGAACATGCTTTGAAGCTTGCACAAAGATTAAATTTAAAAGGCATGCAGGTAGAAAGTCAGAGTGCGCTTGAAATTTATTGGCTTTATGAAGAAGGAAAAAGATTCCGTTCCTCAGGTGAATACTCAGAATCAATAGAAAACTTTCAACAGGCTATCGATATAGCAAGGAAAACAGGAAGCAAAGAACACGAGCTTAAATGCCTTCGTCAGATGAGCGTTGCATATTTTGAATTAAACAATTTGCAGAAATATTTTTCCTTTAATAAGGATGCATTGAATATTGCCCAAAGCATAAACCACAGGAAAGAGGAGGGAAATTGTTTATATAATATCGGGCTTTATTATTGGATATTAGACAATTATTCTAAGGCACTCAATTGCTTTGAGGGCGCCCTAAAAATCGCACTAGTCCTAGAAAACATCGAGGACGAATCAGCATGTCTAACTAATATCGGTGGTATTTATGCAAAAATAGGCAATTATAATAAAGCTTTGGAATATTTAACAAAGGCTCTGGCAATCGATGAACAATTAGGAAATCAGATTTATATTTCTACAGATTTGAATAACATAGGAGAAACATATCGTAATAAAGGGCTTATATCCGGAAATAAAGAAGATTTTCACAAAGCACTCAGTTGTTTTCACGATTGTATTGAATTAATAAGAAAAACCGGGGATAGACAAAAGGAAGTTTACGTCCTGAATAATATCGGCTCTGTCCATTCAGAATTGAGAAAATATAAAGATGCTTTGAAATACTTTGAATCAGGCTATGAAAGGGCGGTAGAGATTAAGGACGTTGAAATGATGGGCATGATCTTGAACAACATAGGAATCGTGCATTATAATCAGGGAAATTACGAGAAATCAACAGAATATAACCAAAAGGCGATCGACCTTGCTCTTGGAATCGAAGGAGAACAGATTCTATGGGAGGCTTACCTTGAGATCGCAAGGGCTTACGAAAAACAAAACAAATTTATAGAGGCATTAGAAAACTACGAAGAGTCCATCCGCATTATAGAAAACATCCGTTCTAAAATCGAATTAGAAGAACTAAAAGCAAGGTATTTAGGGACAGACAAGAGGATTGACGCCTATCACTATCTTATCCATCTACTTGTAGCCTTCCCTCAATCAAAAGCACAGAAGAAATACAACGTGAGCGCTTTTAATTATCTGGAAAGAGCTAAAGCCCGAGCGTTTCTAGACAGCTTGGAACTTTCCAATGTCAGCATCCCACAGGAGATTGATTTCAAGCGCCAAAATAAAGAAAGAGAATTGATGAATGACATCTCGAAGCTCCACGCTAAACTATTAGTTGCAGAACAATCAAGTGAAGAAAAAAATCTAATAAACGAAAAGCTTAAAAACAAAGAAAACGAACTTGAATCACTCCAAAGAGAAATGCGAATAAAAAGCGCAGCATACGAACACCTTAACCCAGAATCAATTGCCCTCGATGAAGCCCAAAGGAAACTTCTTGATTCTAAAACCGCATTCTTTGCTTACTGTGTCGGAAAGGAGCATTCTTATGCTTTTGTCATCACAAAAAAAGACTTTAAAATATTCCCCCTACCCTCCAGAGAAAATATCCAAGTGCAAGTCTCAAACTACCTAAAAGTAATCTCTGATAGGGATAATAAAAACTTTAAGCTAGGATATGAGCTCTTCAAGACGCTTGTCCTTCCGGGCCTGGATAAGAGCATAAAAAGCATAATCTTTATCCCTGATGATATCCTTAATTTCCTTCCTTTTGGGACTCTTATCACTCAGAAAGAAAAGAGAGATTGGCTGATTAAAGATTACAATATTGCATATGCTCCGTCGATTTCTTCTCTTCGAGAAATAATCCAGCGGAAAAAGTCAAATGGTTCTAAGCCTCGAATGGATATTTTAGCCTTTGGCGATCCTTTCTTTGGCCCTTGGGAAGCAGGAAATAACGGCAGTGATATTTTTCAAAACTATTATTCATCTAATGCCTTTAATTTTTTTAGGCTAAAATACAGCGGATTTGAGATCGACAAGATCAGCTCTCTTTTCAAAAAAAGAAAAAGAAAGATTTTTCGAAGAGAAAAGGCAAGCAAGGCACAATTAATAAACCACGGCCTCGAGGATTACAAAATCATCCATTTTGCAACTCATAGCATAATAGATGAAAAAATACCCGCCAGGTCCTCTATCGTGCTTTCTCTGGACGAAGACCTCACTCAAGATGGCTTTCTCCAGATGAGAGAGATTTATAACTTGAAGCTAAATTCCGACCTGGTAACTCTCTCTTCTTGCCAAACAGGTCTAGGTGAATTTATCAAAGGAGAAGGGATTGAAGGAATAAATAGAGCCTTTTTTTACGCCGGCACTTCCTCAATCCTGATGAGCTTATGGGCAGTGAATGATCAGGCAAGCTACCAGCTTATGGAGAGATTCTACTTTCACCTTCGCTCCTCTAAGTCAATAATGGGTGCCCTACGTAAGGCTAAGCTCGAATTGATAGATTCCAATGCCTTATCCCATCCTTATTACTGGGCAGGATTTATAGTGTCAGGAAAAGCAGATGAAGTAATCTTCCCGAATCCTATAAAAAAATGGTTCATCTTCGGAATTCCTTTCGTACTAATGGCCGGGATGATTTTTGTCTCTGTGAAAAGTCTTAGAAAAAAACTTAAAATATCCTTCTGAAATTCCTCCGCCCCTCCAATCCTAGCGCGTCAACCATGACTGATTCCTCATAGACAGAGCTGCAAAGGGAACAATCCACCACAAACAAAAAGCAGTCATGAGCGCATATGGTATCCCATATAGAAAAGAAATGCTTTTATTGGTGCGGAGATAATAAAGAGAAAGAAAAAAGGAAGACACAACCAAGAAGGCCATATGGCGGAGAATAAAGAGAGGATGGACGCAAAAGGAATAAATTATGATAACTAAAGAAAAAATATGGAAGGGATGGAGGATATTCAAAAAGAAGAAGTCAAAAATGGGCATAACTCGGTGTTTTTTCCGGTATTTTGAAAACATGAACTTGGCAAAAAGAATGGATTCTCGAATATAACTTCGCGTCCAGCGAAGATACATTCTAATCATCTGTGCTAATCTTGTCGGTACTTTCGTATAAACACAAGCATTTGATTGGAATCTTGTCATATAGCCAGCTTTCAGGATTTGAGTCGTGAGAGCTCTATCTTCTCCATAAGTGCAGGGTGTTTTGAGAAATTTCTGGTTGACCCACTCATTTATGAATTTCAGCAGAACATTCTTTCTGTATGCTGTGAGAGCGCCAGGACAGCAAAAAACAGCCCCGTAAACACTCTGATAAGCGCGGCCAAAATTAAAGGAGATCGAATAGCGAACCGATAGCATCCTCGTAAGAAAATTCTCCTTTTCATTCAAAACTGCAACTCTCCCTGCGACAGCACCCGTCCTCTTATCCTTAATTAAAGGAATTACAAGATTTCTTATGGCGCTCCTCCCGATTTTGCTATCTGTGTCAACAGTAACGATAATCTCTCCTCTTGATTTCTTCAAACCTACATATAGAGCCTTTCTCTTTCCTAAATTCTCTCTAAAATTAACGACCTTGAGTTTATCTCTGTATATTTGCTTTGCTCTCAACATATAAAAATAAGTTAAATCAGTAGAGCCATCATTGATACAGATTACTTCAAGCTTATCCTTGGGATAGTTGCTGTTAAAGATAGAGAAGATTGATTTTTCTATGAGCTCTTCCTCGTTTAAGGCAGGCATGATTACGGAAACAAACGGCCAATTGATGCTCGCTCCCGATTCTACTGTCTGAGGTTTGTAGCGAAACCATATAATCGTGCGGAAAATTATACCGCTTACTATGATTACAGCAGAAATCAATAACGGGTATGTTGAGATTCTGAGGAATAAATTACTGCCCAAGAATTCAGCCCATAAGTGAAAGATACGGAATTTTATAGAGACGACTACTATGAAAGAGCTGGTCAAGATGATGAAAACGATTAGAACAGGATCTGTCTTTTCTTTTAGATAAGGGAGATCAAATAAAGAGCTTTTTGGCTGGGTTTCTAATTCAAGCTCATCAAATGTTTTTTCCCACATCCAAGGCCCACAAAAATTACTTTAAGAAGGAAAAGTGAAAATGAGTCTTACGGGAATGAATATTATTAAATAAAAATGGGGAAGTCAAGCAGGTTATGGATTTTGAGCAAAAAGAAAATAGCTCTAATAGCTCTAGATTATATCCCTGCATGAAAATAATTTCTCTTCCATTAAGAGCAAGCGATAACACTAATTTATCGCTTAAAGAAAAGATAAAAAGCAGGAAGAATCATAAAAGATAAATCTTCTTAATACAATCTGACATTTTATGCCTTTCTAATAAGCGATAGAACTGACGTCTGCTCTTCCCCATCTTTCTGGCAGCCTTGGTTTTATTCCATCGACTAATCTCTAGGATTTTTTTTAACTGCTCAGAAGTTATATTCATAGTATTTCTACAGTATTTTAGATCACGGTCAAGCTTGATGTCCTTCTCTGTTATTATATTTCCTTCAGAAAGAATACATGCTCTTTCAACGATATTTTCTAATTCTCTAATATTTCCTGGAAAATTGTAAGCCATTAATATTTTCAGAGTTTCCTTATAAATCACTTTTTTAGGCTCTCCTTCTCTTCTATCCTTTTTAAGTATATGATCTACTAACAATGGAATATCTTCTTTTCTTTCTCTTAGAGGAGGCAGGCAAAACTTTATCACATTAATTCTGTAATATAGGTCTTTACGAAATCTCTTTGCTTTCATTTCTTCTTGTAAATTTTTATTAGTAGCAAAGATAAAGCGAGCATAAATTCTTCTAACAATAGTTTCTCCAATTCTTCTCAGCTCTCTTTTTTCAATCAGTCTTAAGATTTTCGCCTGAAGATGCAAAGACAGATCTCCGATCTCATCAAAAAAAATCGTCCCATTCTTGGCAACCTCAAGAAGTCCTAATTTGTCCTTCACTGCTCCAGTGAAGGAACCGCGTACATAGCCAAAAAGTTCAGCCTCAAATAGATCTTCTGGTATATCTGTACAATTGATGACTACAAAAGGTCTATTTTTTCTATCGCTCAGTTCATGGATTCTTTTTGCAGTTAAGTTTTTTCCTGTTCCCGTCTCTCCCAAAATCAATACATTCTTATCACTTTTAGCTACTTTACGAATAAACCTCATTCTTCTTTTTATTATCAGGCTTCTTCCTACTATTTCTGTATCACTGGAAACAGGATTATTCATTTAAAATTTTCCTGATTTGATATCCTCCGATTTATCATTTTTTCTCAGTATAGGAACGAATCTTGAGGAAAAAATTCTCATTCAAGTTTTGAAGTATTCTTTTCTATCTTAAATTTACATCAGTGAGAAAACTATTTAGAAAAATGAATCTATATATATGCGCGAGTTGCTCCTATCAAAAACCAATGCTATAATTCACAAGCAAAGATGAATAGCGATGAAGAAAAAATCAAAAAATTTGAAGTTATTATAGACAGATTTTCTGGATTTGTTAAAGCAAACATTCAAAAATTCAATATTCAAAAAAATGGAATTGATCCAGACGATATCTTGCAAGAAGTCAAAATAAAAATCTGGAAAATCCTAGAAGATGAGAAAAAGATAAAAAATTATGCGTCCTATATCAGGAAAATTGTGGATTCTTCAATAATAGACCAGCTTAGAAGATCTAAAAGAGAAAAAGGAATTTTTATTCAAGAAAAACATAAATTGGTTTCTGAGCAAAAAAGCAATTATTTAATTAATATTTCCAATGATATCAACGCGAAAGAAATAATAGGTCAAGCTGTAGATTCACTTATTGAATCTAGACGCAGAGTTGTAAAAATGTTTTTATTGAATATGACAATTGAAGAGATTGCCATCTATTTTAAATGGACAAGACACAAGACGAGGAATTTGCTTTACCGCGGCTTATCTGATTTAAAAAAGATACTAAGAGAAAAAGGAATTAAATATGAAAATAAAGAATAAAGATTTAATAAAATTATACAAAGCCCACATAATGGAAAATATTCTCCCTTCACGAAAAAACTGTCCTCCATCTAAGGAAATAATTAGTTTTTTTAAATCAAAAACATCGGAAAAGCATAAATCAAGACTTATTGATCATATAACAAAATGCTCCTCTTGTTCTCAAGAATTTGAGTTCATTCTACAGACTCATAGAGAAAAAGGGAAACTAATTAATAGGATTGGCAAATTATTAAAATCTAGAGAAAATATAGTTGCCGTTAGAAAAGGAGGGGACAATAAAATCCATTATTTAAGCAAAAAACGAAAGTCGTTGCGTCCCAGATTGTCATGGAAATATGCTATTATTCTGGCAGGAGCTGCCTTTATCATTTCTATTTTCTTTGTTTTCCTGAATATAGGGGATAGAGAGTATCGAGGACCGGTACCTAGTAAAATCCGTTTGATCGAACCGATAAATGGAAAATATTCAAAATCTCCACCAGTATTCAAATGGAACGAATTTAAGGACTCAGAGTATTACATAATTGAGTTATTTGACGAAACCCTTTTTCAAATATGGGAAAGTGACAAAATTACAAAAACCGACGCTACAGTTCCGGCTGAAATAGCAAGGAGATTAAAAATAAAAAAAACATACTTCTGGATGGTTATAGCTTTTTTGCCTGATGGGAGAAAAATCGAATCAGAGATGGAAGAATTTATCCTGACTAATTGAGAAGAAGAAGATTATCTAAAATTTAATTTGGAATTAGAATCGCCACTCAAAACAAAAGCTGCCCAATAAAAAGGATGGCTAAACTTCGAATTTATCATTTCCAGCTTGGCCAAACGCAATGCCTGAGATTTATCATTTCCTTTTGAGAGATAACGATAAAACAAGCTCATAAACCTTGCTGTGGACTTATCATTTATCCTCCATAGTGTTAAAATCACAGATCTAGCTCCAGCATAGAAGAAAATCCTCGGTAGCCCCAAAATCCCTTCCCCTCTCTCTAATTTGCCCTTTGCTGTTTGACAGGCAGATAGCACAACCAAATCAGCATTCAACCTTAGATTGTATAGTTCTCGAACCTGAAGAAACCCGTCTTCCAGTGGATCATCATCCAATGTTAAAACAAGAGCTGATCTAAAAGGAAATTCCTCATCTAAAAATGCATGACAAGCAAAATGAATAATCTGATAATCCTTAAGAGAAGCTCTTTTAAATATCTCTTCTCTCGCCTTATCTTTTAGATAAATATCTTTTCTATCTTCAGGAAAATTGCTTGAAATTTCCAAGATTTCTCTCTCGGTATAAGGTAGAGGAGAAAAATAAAATCCTTGGTTTAAATACAGCTCTCTTAATATCTCTACACGCGTTTTGGGCTTTCTTCCATTTGATGAATCCTCCAAAATATATGAAGGATTTCCAAATGCCATTAAACTCTTTGGGCTCCTACGTTTTACATAGTTCTCAGACAAAAACAACAAAGCAGAAGATGAGGGCACATAAGAAATCTTGTACTTTGCAATTAAGTAATCATTATTCAATATTTGATCTTGAGTATTTAAAATGAGCGTTTCAAAAGGCAAGCTGTAGAGTATTCCATCAGGAACAATGACTAAGCTCTCAACAGATTTAGGAATATTCCCTTCAGCAAGATAAAGAAGCTCTCTGAAGATGCGTTTTGCAGCAAGAGTTCCTTTAAACTCTCCCTTTTGGGAATCTGAAAGTATCTTTAAATATGCTTTTATTGATTTCTCAACCTCCTTCCTACTTGGAAGACTGTACACACTAAATTCATACTTTGTAACAAGAAATGCAAATGACTCACTCTCACCAAGAAAATACTCTATTAATGCTGTTTTCTCATCTAAATTCTGCTGGACCTGTTCCATGTTGCATGGCTCAGCGGAAACCAAGTTTGCAGCTTTTGGAGACTCCACTCTCATTTTAGATATTAAACTCACGTATTTATCCTCCTCTTGTCGAAGTTTGCCCAGCAATTCCTGCCTTTTCTTTCTGGATAGATTTGACCTAGAAAGCTTCTGAAAAATCGAAGAAATCTGTCTTGATAACTCATTTTCTCTTTTCTTAAGTTCGGGATTTAGACTCTCCCCTATATCAATTGCAGACTCGCTTAGGCTCTCTAAAAAAGCTCTGGCTTTAGCTCTCTCTACTATGTGAAATATCGCTTTGGTATTGCTGTTTGATTGATTATCTCTATCAATCCTGAAAAGAAGACTAATCAGAAATTCGTAAACCTTTAATTTATCTCTTACAAAGCTGGCTTTGTATGTGTCAAGGAAAATCCGACTTCTTATATGATCGATAATGTCGATAGCGCGTTTATAACTCATCACAGCTAAATAGAAATCATTCTTCTTTTCATAACATTGCCCGATCCCAAAATAAGCTTCCCAGAGTACTTGCCGGCCATTAATCTTATTAGCAAGCTCAATAGCTTCCTGGTATGAATTTACAGCTTCCTCATATTTTCCTAGATTATAATGTACTATTCCTATGTTATTCAAAAGCATAGCCATATTTTCAACATCTTTTATTTCTTCCGCCCTTTCGTATCCCAATTTCAAGTATTTAAATGCTTCATGATAATTTTTTAAACCTGTGTGGGCAAATCCGATGTTGTTTAAGGCAAAAACTTCTGCTTTTCTATCTCTTGTTTTTTTTGCGAGTTTCAGACATCTATTAAAATAATCCAATGCCCTATAATAATCCTCTTTGTTTCCTGAAATAAGGCCTCTTGTCTGAAATGTCTCTCCGATATTATTTAAATCTATGGAAATATAAGCATCATCTCCTAACTGTTTGTCAATTGTTAGAGCCTTTGTTAGATACTCCAGAGCTTTATCATAATTGCCTATTCTCGCATATATACCGCCAATATTAGTAAGACACGCTGATTCATCCTCTATATTTTTCATAACTAGTGCGATTCTTAGGGCGTCCTCAAAGTAATTAAGCGCCTTAGAATAATTATCTAATTTCCAATAATAAAGCCCAATATTATACAGACAATTCCCCTCCTCCTTCCTGTGGTTCAAACTTTGCGCAATTCTTAATGCTTTATTGTGCAAGTCAAGATAGTTTTTAAAGTCATTTAAATCCCAGTTTGTAATACTCAACTGACGCAAACATTTAACTTCATGTTCTTTGCTCCTTATTTCTCTAGCAAACCCTATGGCCCGTTTAAAGCTTTCTATTGATTTTTGGCTTTCACCGAGAGAACGAAACTTTTTCCCCTCTTGATACAATCTGTGAATTTCAAGCGCGGTTTGGCAATGCTCCAGTTTTTTTTTAAAATTGAGCTCCTTTGCAATAAACATAGCTTTTTTATACTTGTCTGATGATCCTTCAAGCTCGCCAATATTCCAATATAATATACCTAAATCTATCAAGCATTTAGATTCCCACTCTTTGTTACCTACTTTCCTCGCAAAATCCAACGCCACCCTAAATTTATCAATTGCCCTCTCAAAATTCCCTACTTTTCTGAGCGCATTTCCTGATTTAACAGTCGAATTATAAAGCTTAGATTTATCAATTTTTATATCTGGAATGATGCTCCGGATGTTAGAAAGCGTTATAGAAAAAAAGATTAAAAAAAAACTGCTAGTCTCTTACGAAGATGGTTAATAAAAATGTTCATTTTTTAGCACAGAAAATATAAGCGGGAATTTCTCTAATGTCAACTGAAAATCAAGAATATTGATTTTTTATCTTGATTTAACTAACATC
>JABAOF010016292.1_pt2 | contig 10406 bp, 7 predicted proteins | sample 7062171 | NCBI WGS metagenome assembly JABAOF01 (sample SAMN14538628, study PRJNA623070) | marine sediment metagenome | biome: marine biome [ENVO:00000428]; feature: marine pelagic biome [ENVO:01000023]; material: deep marine sediment [ENVO:00002113] | place: India: Gulf of Khambhat ... | reverse complement strand
TCTTCTTCTTCCATTCTGCTTTCTATTATTGCAAGTTTTACTTCTAATTTTTTCAACTTGTTTATCTCGTATGCTAGATACAATAAAATTAGAACTACAAATCCAGAAAATACCATTAACAAATCAACAATCGATAAGTAAACTCCAAATATATACATATCAACCCCTCCAAACCAGATATAAACTAAATATCAAAATTACTATATAAATTAATATTATAACATCAATAGCTTCTCCACCTCCACTGATGTATAAAGATTCTGATTTTCCAAAAGTTATATCAGGAGATCTTAATTTTACATTTAATGTATAAGTTCCTTTTACTGCATCTATTGGAACTTCAAAATCAACAATTCTTCTAACAATTTTTCCAGGACCCATATAACCTATGTCTTCATGATAGATAACTTGTTCAGTTTGTTCAGTATAAGGATTTAATACAGTTTTTCTAGGTATTTGAGTATAGAGTAAATCGCCGTACACAAGTTTTCCCCCTGGACTTAAGATTTCTATTTCTATTTCAGCTTGTTCCATTTTTCCAAAAGTTTCTACTTCAATTATTATTGTTCCTCTTTCACCAGAAACATATGATTCTTTATCAGTGTAGATCTCTATTCTTGATCCTTTCATATCTTTAAGTATAGTTAATTCATCTGCGAATATTGGTACTGATAGAAATAATATTAAAATTAAGATCAAAATCTGAATTTTCATAATACAATATTAGTTTTTTTATTTATATTAAAAATTGTTTTTTAAGAAATTAATTATAATATTAATATTATGAAGAAAGTTTTTTTGATATTGATCTTTGTTACTATTGGAATTATTATTTTTTCTAAAAATGTTGATGCTCAAAGTTTTGTTTATGTTGAGAATGGAAATTTCTATGAAGCAGATGGTACACCATTATACCTTTCTGGTACAAATCTGAGAACTGGTTGGTGGGCTACAGAGAATCTAATAATAGAAAATGACTTCAAAAGAATGGCTGAAGTAGGAATTAATGCAGTTCGACTATGTGTTTCCCCCAAGTTACTTGAACCATTAGTAGGAGTGTATAATGAATCTTACCTCAACTATCTTGATCAAATGATCGCATGGGCAAAAAAATATAATTTATATGTCTCTATCAGTTACCACTGGGGTGGTTCACCCTATTCCATACCAACATGGGTCAACAATTGGGAAGGTGATATGTTTAATAAATCTGTTGAGGATAGAATTAATGCTGCTTGGAATTTACTTTCAGATCGATGGAAAGATGAAATAATAATACTGATGTATGAATTAGGTTGGAATGAACCCAACTTCTATGGAGCATTTAGAAATTCAGATGTTTTTAGTTCTACAGAAGAATTAACATCCTGGCAAAATTGGCTTAAGAAGACTTATGGCTCTATTTCTAATTTGAATAATACGTGGACCACTGGTAGTTCAACGTATGACAACGTTAACTTTCTAAATGGGACAGCTGGAGAAGATCAATGGAGCGGAATTCGATTACCATATGCTGTTCGGACTAAATATATTGATTTCTTAACAACTACGGATATGAGGGCTGTAGATTGGACAAAATGGTTAAATGAACGTTACTACAACAAAACTAAACGTTTTGCTGAAACCATAAGATTGAATGACAATAACCACTTGATTTCTTACAACCCATTACATGCTGGGTTTTCAAGAATCCCTACATATAGAAATATGATGATTCCGGATGAAGTTGAAGTTATCAGCTATCATAATTATGTTACAAATTATGCTGACGGTTTGTTCTATAACAATAATACAGCAAGACTAGAATTTGCAACATATGGAGCTAAAAACTTCTTTTCTTTTAATAGATCTTATGCTATAGTGGACACAGAAACTGTTGATTTTCCTTTAGAGAACCCAGATGTTGATGTGGTTTGGTTCAAATCTTATTCTGTTGCTGATTATGGACAAGGGTTGGACGGTTGGTTTTTTTGGACTTGGAACGAACTTGCTGATATGAAAAATGATCCGACAAGACAGAATTTGACAACAAAAGCTCAGGGAGACGGATTCACATGGAAACTCATAGAAGATAATGCGAAAATGTGGCGTGAAGGAACTGAATGGTCTCCTGAAATTGCATATATATCAAGCAGAAGAAAGAGTAGTGGAAGGGTTCAAATTGCTACAATGCTCACAGAATACGGATTACAAGTTCAACAAATTCCAGCAGGAAAAGTAACTCCTGAATTGTTTAATAATTTTAAGATCATAATTTATGATGGAAAGGATACTGGTTATCTCGGATCCCCTAATACAACAGTTAATGCCCTCAAGACCTGGGTGGATAGTGCACCGGACAGATATTTACTTCTCTTGGGTTTGCTCGGGAGTGATGATTACAGAACCTCTAGTAGCAATTTTCAGAAGTGGGGTTTATGGGAAGGACATATTGTCAAAAATGGAGTGACTAGCCTTAACAGGTATAATGCTTCAAGAAATGAACAGACCATAACTATTAATGTTTCATCATCTAATTTCGGTGACTTAACACAGTATGAAACTTTTTCCTACACAAAAAGCAGTGCAGATGATTGGGCTCACTGTGATTACAACCATCAAGAAAGTGATTACATAGATATGGATGGTGCTGAAACAATAATTTGGGATAAAACAAACGATCTTCCTATGATGTGGAGAGTAGGCAGAACTGTATATTTTACTGACTTACCTGACTTGAATGCATATCAACAAGGTTTTAGAAAAGTATTGGTCGCTTTCCTGAAATGGACTGGTCAAGTAACTGTTGAAGAAGGAAGAATCTCTGACTACGGGTTCAAAGGACAAAATCATATCGCTCTTTGGGAAAGACACAATTCTGCATCAACTGGAAAACTTAACATAACAGGTCTATCGACTGGAAATTATGTTCTTTATAATCATAAAGATTATTCAGTTTTTACGAAATCGAGTAGTGAGCTTTCAAGCGGTTTGGACATTTCTTTAGACGCTTATGATTATCAACTTTTCACTATAAAACCAAACACTAATCCAACTTGGGTCGATTACACTACAAACGCTAAAATAAAAAATGAAGTATGGGATCCTTTAAATGAAAAATTAAACCTGACAATTGAGAATGTCATACCTTTCATAGTTAAAATATATAGTCCTAACAAACCTACTAAAATTTCAATAAATGGAACAAATATAACAGAAGTTTATTCTCTAAACAATTTAACTTATAACACATGGTTCTACAATGAAACTGAAAAGATGTTGCACATAAATATATACCAATACAATCTATTACCTCGACTTTACGTTGACGGAACATTGATAAAAGATTCTTTTGGAAATGAAATTAGATTAGCTGGATTCAATGGACATCCTTATCATCATGAGCCTTGGGCTTACCAACTTTATGAGGATGATGTTAAATGGATAGTAGATAGAGGATTTAATGCCATTCGTTTAACTATGAATTGGGATAAAATTGAATCACAAGAAGGAATTTATAATCAAACTTACCTTGAATTGTTAGACAATGTAATTTCTTGGTCTGAAAAATATGGAATTTATGTTATATTAGATATGCATCAATGGGCTTTCAGTCCTCTTTACAATGAATATGGTCAAGGATTTCCAGAATGGGTGTGTCAAGCCTATGCTACAGCACTAGATTGTGCCACTACTTTCTGGGCTGGTGCAGGAAGTGTTGATCAAGTAGGGTCAGGAGCATGGATGCAAGATAAATTCATCAATATATGGAAGTTTATAGCCTCAAGATATGCTGGGAGGAATGTTGTTGCTGGATATGATTTATTCAATGAACCGCACAATCCATTCTTACAACCAAATCCAAGTTACATCCCAATACTTGCTCCACAAGTAATGAGTTTTTATAATGATTCACTAATACCAGCAATCAGATCTGTTGACTCTGATACTATAATCATTGCTAGTTCAATTGTTACTTATGATCCTGATGGAGGAGCGAGTTATAATACTCAACTAAATCATGATAACATTATTTATGGTCGATCAGTTTACGATTATACTAGTTCTAGCAATTATGGTGCTTATGATAATGCCTCTGAAGTTCCTCAATCACTAAGAGATAATTTGAAAAATAGGATAACTTTAATGTACAATCATTTTGTATTAGATTTGGGAAGACCATTCTTAATGACTGAAATTGCAGCCGACAGCCCAAATCAATATAGATTTCAAGAGGGGTGTTGGCTATGGCTCAATGATACTTTTGATTTTTTCTCTGAAGTATGGTCAAGTCCTTATGAAATTCATTTTACTTGGTGGAGATATTGTGAAGATAGTTCTGGTTGGGCTACTAGATTATGGCAACCCCCTGAAAACCCTGAAACAAGAGTAATCCCTGATTTACAGAGATATAGCCTTTCATAAGAAATTATCATTAAATTATAATTTTTACTAACAATGAAGAAAGATTAGTTTTAACGATCCAATCCTTGATAAAAAATAATTATCTAAGAAAACTCTTCAAACTTTCTCCCAATAATTCTTCTTCTGTTACTCCTAAAACTGTTAAAACTCTTAGTGCAGCAGGAATAATCTGATGACCAATGTAATAATCATTGTCAATATCTTTAATACTAACATCCTCCATTGGTTCAGATCTTTGAGAAATAGAACCCTTTCCTTTAGTTATAACAAACATTATTGGCATACCTTCACCAATAGGTCTTCCCCTTTCTTTTATTTTTCTTGCAGCAACAACATGAGGTCCTATTGCTTTGTATTCTGACAAAGATTTAGTTAACTGTTCAATTATTATTAAATCTTTTAAAGGAATTTTTCTTTGTTTTAATTTTTTAATAACATTTCTTACATATTTTATTGCTCCATTCACGTCTTTTTTCTCTAGAACTAGTTTTAAAACCCTTTCTTGTGTATTTTTTGCAACATTGCTCCAATCTTTTCTTACTTTTTCCAAGCCTCTAATTGTTAGAACTCCTTTTTCATCTATTAATGCATATCTCTTTTTTGCTGTTCCAGGTCCAACACCTCTTGGTATGAAAATTCCTCTTTTGTATATTCCTTGCAGATTTAATTCAATAATTCCTGGAAGTATTTTGTTTGTTTTTTGTAAGAAACTCTTTACTTTTATTTTCAAATTACCTTTAACTTTAACAAACATAGAATCTGTGTCAGCATAGATAACAGTAAATTCTTCTTTTTCAGCTTCATCAATAACTTTTTTAATATAAAATCTTCCAAAAGCAGCAGAAGACTCTGCACATTCTCTACAATACCATTTTGATCCAGCAAATCCAAAGTATCCATAAGTTGCATTAGCCACAGTTTTAACTGCAAACTGTTCATTATTAATTTTGTTATACTCTTTAGAACCTTTTTTCAGTTTATTCATTTTCTGTTTTATACTCATCCTTCTATTAATCAAATCTTTAATTACAATTGAAACAAACCCTCTTTTCTTCTTACAAAACCAATACTTTCTTTCAGGAACTTCGTAACCATCTTTTCTACAATCAGCACAATTAAAGGTTTCAGGAGATATATTGAATGTAGCAATTATAGATGGATACAAACTTTTGAAATCCATCACAGCTATTTCTTCATGCAAACCTCCAATAGGTTCTTTCACAAAACCACCAACATAAGGTCTATATTCTCTTCTTTTTTGGATCTCATCCCATTTTGGTTGATTAGGAATTATTATGTTCATTGCAAATGCTTTTTTTGATAAATACCATTCAACTAATTGAGAATATGTCATTCTTGCAGTGTCAAATAATAACTGTCCAGAAAGTTTTGCTAATTGATATATCTGTGGTAAAATAAATTCTCCTAATCTTAGAGTTAGTTCAGAATCTTTTAAACAGTATTCAGCAAGTTTTCCTAATTTTTTTCCCTTTCTCCAAGATTCTAATATTTCTTCATACTCAATCTCAATTTTTTTATCACCTAACAATTCTGCTGAAACAGCATCTAAGGTCAATACTTCAGTTTGTAGTTGCGGAGAAAGGATATTATCTATGAATTCAAACAAATCAACATGAACCCTTCCTTTAAGTCTTGCAGAAGATATTCTTGCTCTTCTAGCAAATTTTAGTTTTGAATAATCTCTTGTTAATACCAAATCAACTTTTAATTCATCTGCTCTCTGTTGTATTATCTGAAAATCAAACATATCACTATTAAATCCTAGAATAATGTCAGGATCTTGTTTTTGGATTGTTTCAACAAATCTTTCTAATAACTCTTTCTCATTTTTAACAACCTCAACATATTTTTTATAACATTTATCTTTTTTGTATGTTAAAACTCTTTCAAAATTCTTAGATTTTATTGATAACATAACAATTTTCTGTTTTCCTCCTTTTTCTATAGTTTCAATGTCAAAAGATAGAAGTTTTAATTTTGGTGTTAAATCAGATTTTACAGGTTTTATCTTTTTGATTTTAATAATTTTATCAGCTTTGTATTTTCTTTTTATTTCCTCATTTTCCATATTTACCCATCCCATTCCTTCTATTTGATTATCAATCAAGTATCTTCTATAGAAATTTATAGAATATTCATATTCCTCTTCTACCAAGCCTTTCCACTCTTTTACCATGTCTCTAACTTTTGGAACATCAGTTGATAGAAAACAAAATACCTTTACAAACTTTCTTTTTTCTCCAGATAATATTTTTTCTTCTATTTCCACTTTTTTAATTTTTATTAATCTTATTGCTTCTGTCCTTTTCTTTATTTCTTTTTCTTTTCCTTTTTTTGGTAAGATATAGAAATAAGGTTCAAAGTTATAGTCTAAACAAACTATTGTTTTTCCATTTTTGTCTTTACAAAAAAGCCTTATTACAGATTGATTATTTTCATTAATGTAATCTGCATCTAAAAGACATAGTTTCATAATAATATTTTAAGAAGAAAATATAAGTTTAAGACTTTTTATACAAATCTTTAACAAAAAGATACAAACCATAGATAATCATAAAAAGGCCTAAAATTCCCATTATAAAACCAATATCACCTGTTAATACATCATGTATACTAGGAATATTTTCTAAAAATAAACCTATTGAATATAAAGGATTAGGTTGGTTTAATAAGTATTCAGTTATCCAACTTGGAATAACTTCATATAAAATATTTCCTATTATCAATATTATAAGACCTTTAAGCCAGTCTTTCATAATAATGATTTTTAGAAAGTAGAATATAAAATTAAAATTTTTACTGCCAGAATCTTTTGGTTTTAATAAATTCTCTTTCAGCTCTTAAAATTTCTCTGTAAAATTCATCCTCATTTCTATACATTTTAGCAAGAATTCTTTTAGCAGTTTCTGGTCCAACACCTCTTCCAGCAATTGCGATAACAGCTTTTTTCCCATAACTGATTGTCATGTCTGCAGATCTTTTAACACGTCTCAATTTTTCCTCTTCTTCATCAGTTAATTCTTTACCCTTTAACCATTTTTTAACAATTTTCTGAACTTCAGTTTGATGTGGTCTGAGAACTGCTATTAACTTTGATTGACACTTTCTACACCTTGGTTCTTTTTCAATGTTTTTAACATAATTAGTAATAGAATAATTCCCACAATTAATACACAGTAATCTAACTTTAGTGTTCATCAACCTTTTTTTAAACATGTTAAAGATTTCTTTTTCTGGTCTTTTCGGTTTAACAACATCTTGTAATTCATATCTAAATCCTAGTTCAGCTAATGGAGATAAACCTTCAGCTTCAATTAGTTTTATTTCTTTGTTTTGAATTTTTTCAATTATTTCCTTAGTTTTTTTTAGATCTAATTTTTCAGTAAACAATTCTTGTAAGGTTTCTTTGTAAATAGGAGAATTCCAGTAAACATCTATTATTCTGTCAATATTAATCATACCAAAACTTGCCTTTTTACTGATTGCTCCAAACCTTTTGGCAACATGAATGAATTTAAACTTAAACAAAGAAGATCTAGGCAAAGCCTTTTCTAATATCACTTCAACATCTTCAGGACTATAACTTTTTAAAATCTTTTTTATTTCTTGAATACTACAACCTTTGAATATTATTCTGTAAGGATCGCATTTGCTCATTATTAACTCTCCATGTTTAGCAGACAGAATTGTTGATATGAATCTTGACAGAGTTTCATTAACCTTGGTTCCAAACAAAGAATGTAAAATAACATAATTTTGAAATCCTTCAAAAACAATTTCATTGATTTTAGGTAAATGATATTTTTTAACTTGTTTTTTAATTAAATTAATCATCTTAGCTGCAGATTGAGAAGAAACAGGATACCTTTCTTTGATTTTTAATATTAATTCATTTTTTTTAAAATCTCTTTTAATCATTTTACTTATTTCTTTTCTAAGTTCTCCAACTTCTTGTGCAACCTCAAATGGAACAGGTATTAATTCTCCTTCCCAAGCAGGAATTGCAGATGTAATATCATCAACACCTTCAACATAAACCTTATCCTTTTCAACAGAAAGAATCTTCCAAGGCCTTCCCCTAACAATAAAACTTGAGCCAGTATTTCCATGAGAGGCAATGAACTCTTCATCCAAAGTTCCAACAAATGTGTTAGTTGTAGTATCAATTACTTTGTATCTTTTTTGATCTGGAATAACAGAAAGATTTTCAAAGTAATATTCAAAGACCTTTCTCTTTCTTTTTATCTCATTATCAAAGTAAATTAATCTTAGTTGTGTTGCTAAGAAGTTTAATAATGTTAAAAATTCACCTTCATTTAAATTCCTAAATGGATAGGCTTTTTTAAAAGTTTCATAAACTTCTTTTGGATTCATTTTATAGTTTTCTATTAATAATCCTATTATTTGATGAGTTAAAACATCCCAAGAATTTTCATGAATTTTTAATTCTTCTAATTCTCCTTTCAAAGCTTTTTTTCCAATTACAGCTGATTCAAATATATCATCACCATCGCTCGCAATTATGATTCCTTTAGAAATTCTTCCAACTCCATGTCCAGATCTACCAATTCTCTGAGTTATTTTTGTTACCTGTCTTGGAGACATATATTGCAAAACCAATTCAATGGAACCGATATCAATTCCAAGTTCCAATGAAGAAGTTGCTATCAATGCTTTCAACTCCTCTTTTTTAAAACCTTTTTCAGCTTTTATTCTAACATGTTTGCTTAATGATGAATGATGAATTTCATGAGGAAACTTTTCATCTAATAGTCTTAATCTCGATGATAAAATTTCTGCAGCCTCCCTGGTATTAGTAAAGGTTAAAGCTGATTTGTGTTCAGTTATTGAATCATAAATTTTTCTTAATCTTGCAACAACCGAACTTCCAATAAATATTTTTTCTGCAATCAATCTATCTTCTTTGTTAGGAAAAGGACTTTCTATTCTTAATTGAATGTCTTTTGGAGAAATTGCTTTAACAATTTCATATTTGTTATCAGAAAAAATGAATTTTGCAGCTAATTTTGGAGAACCAACTGTTGCAGATAGAGCAATTATTTGTGGGTTTCCACAATATTTTTTTAATCTTTCTAATGAAAGTGTTAACTGAATCCCTCTTTTGCTTGTAACCAATTCATGAATTTCATCAATTACAATATATTTAATATTTTTTAGATGTTCTCTTAATCTTTTACCAACTAACATTGCATTTATTTGCTCTGGTGTTGAGATCAAAATATGAGGAGGATGTTCTACTTGCAATTTTCTCTCATATTGAGTTGTGTCTCCATGTCTTACAGAAATATCAATATCAAGTTTGTTGCACCACCATAACAATCTATCCATTAAATCTCTGTTTAATGCTCGCATAGGAGTTAGATATAGTAAAGCAAATGGTTTGTGTTCTTTTTCAATTAGTTTATTAAATAAACCAAGCATCACAGATTCTGTTTTTCCAGAACCAGTTTCAGCTATTACAAGAATATTTTTTCCTTCTAGAACTTTTGGTAATGCTAATTCTTGAACATAAGTTGGTTTTTCAAATCTAGATACGGCTAGCTCTTTTATTCTATTATTTAATATGTTGAACACACTTGTCATATTTCCAGCCGTCTGATAAGAATCTATTCTTCAAAATATTTAAAAGTTAATAAATTAGAAAATATTCAAAAAAATAAATCTAGGTTTAATACTTCATCCTTACTAATGCAGAGACTATGAATCCCATGGCAAGACCTGCTAAAGCTCCCAAATCATATCTTCCATAAATTGCTCCACCAACCAGTCCTAGGAAGAAAAAACCAACAAAAACATATCCTGCCAATTCCTTGCTTTTCTTTTTCGATACTTTTTTTACCATGATTATTATTATACATTTTGACTTTAAAAATGTCACATAACTTCCATAAGATTATTTTTTCACTATCTTCAACAATTTCACAATTTTTTTCTCACCTATAAAAAATAGACTCTTCAAG
>JABAOF010007428.1_pt1 | contig 10406 bp, 6 predicted proteins | sample 7062171 | NCBI WGS metagenome assembly JABAOF01 (sample SAMN14538628, study PRJNA623070) | marine sediment metagenome | biome: marine biome [ENVO:00000428]; feature: marine pelagic biome [ENVO:01000023]; material: deep marine sediment [ENVO:00002113] | place: India: Gulf of Khambhat ... | reverse complement strand
CCATTTCCATGGCGGTCAACAACAAAATGCCGCTGCCCATTTTTCCAGCGGCACCCAGCACCGTTACGTTTTCCAATCTTTCTGTATAATTCATATAAAACTCCTATCCTTTAAAAATTTTTTCTATAATATTACTTCTTTCATAATCGGTTTCATTCCCAAATAGTAAGTATTATTGCCAATTGCCAACTGCCAACTGCCAACTTCTTACTACCTACCACCTGGGTTCGCGTTTTTCCAGGAAGGCGCGCATGCCTTCGGCACCTTCGTTGCCAAAGGGATCACCGAACTTTTCCGCTTCCAGGGCACTGCCCTGTTCAAAACCCGCCACCATGCCGTGGTGTGCCACCTGTTTAACCAGGCGGATGGCTTTGGGTCCTTTGGATGCAATCTTTTTGGCTGTGGCCATGACTTCTTCCATTAGTTTTTCCGGTTCCACTACTTTTTGCACCATTCCCATTCGCAGTGCTTCGTCAGCGGTAATCATATCACCGGTGAGCAGCAAGTGCAGGGCATTGCCCAGGCCTACCAGGCGGGGAAGCCTCTGGGTAGCAGCATATCCGGGGATGAGTCCGAGATTCACTTCAGGTTGTCCGAATCTTGCTTTGGTACTGGCGATGCGGAAATCACAGGCCATGGCCAGTTCGTTGCCGCCGCCCAGGGAAAAACCGTTGACAGCTGCAATTACCGGTATTTCCAACAATTCCAGGCTGCGGAAGGTATTTTGTCCGGTTCGTGAGAATTCCCTGGCCTGTTCTTGCGGCATGTCTACCATCTCGGCAATATCCGCACCTGCGGCAAAGGCCTTACCTTCACCAGTGATGATCATGACCTTGATGTCATCCCTGGCTTTAATATCTGCCACCATTTGGTCCATTTCCCGAAAAAACTGCAAATTTAAGGCATTTAATGCGTTGGGCCGACACAGCGTAACCGTAGCTATACCCTCGGCTACTTCAAGCTTTAATATTTCATATCCCATACCTACACCTCCATTATTTATTTGAAGCTTTTGAGTCTCTTCTATTTGGACTTAATTAACTGTGATGCGATGGCATTCCGCTGGATCTGGTTGGTACCTTCGTAAATCTGTGTCACTTTTGCATCTCGCATCATCTTTTCTACGGGATACTCTTTCATGTACCCGTACCCGCCAAATATTTGCACGGCATCAGTGGTTACCTTCATCGCCGTATCCGAGGCAAACAATTTGGACATGGATGAAATTTTGATCAGGTCTTTATCTCCGGCATCCACCATTCGTGCCGCCTGGTAAACCAGGAGCCGTGCCGCTTCAATGTGAGTGTCCATATCTGCCAGCATGTGCTGGATGGCCTGGAAGGAGCTAATCGGTTGACCAAATTGTTCCCTGGTATTGGCGTATTTTACGGCTTCGTCCAGGGCACCCTGGGCAATGCCTACCGATTGGGCACCGATGCCTATACGACTCCGGTTCAATAACTCCATGGCAATATAAAATCCCCGGCCTAATTCACCAATAACATTTCCCTCAGGCACTTCACACCCATCAAATATGAGTTCATTGGTAATAGACGACCGGATACCCATTTTGTCCTCTCTTTTGCCGGCGGAAAAACCATGGGTTCCTTTTTCCACGATAAAAGCGCTGTGACCTTTATGTCCCTTTTGCGGGTCAGTTATTGCAATCACCAGTACAATATCTGCCACTTCGCCGTTAGTAATAAACTGTTTCACGCCGTTCAGGATATATCTGTCTCCCTTTTTTACCGCCCGGGTTTTAATGGCTGCAGCATCGGAACCAGCTTCCGGCTCTGAGAATGCAAATGCAGTAATGATTTTACCATCTGCAATGCCGGGGAGATATTTTTTCTTTTGTTCCTCGTTTCCATGGAGAATAATTCCATTGGTGGCAATGGCATCAACCGCATAGGAAACCGCGATACCACCGTCACCTCTTGATAATTGTTCGATCCCCAGGATAAGCTGAAACTGTGATTCACCCATACCCCCATATTCTTCCGGGACCATGATCCGGAAAAAATCCTGCTGCGCCATCTCCCCAAAAATGTCATAGGCAAATACATGCCGTTCATCCAATTCTTTACGCATCGGAATGATCCGTTTATCCACGTATTCGCAAAATAGGTTCTTGAGTGCCTCCTCAAATTCCGATAAGAAATAGTTCATTAAATCCTCCTAACAGGCTCTATTTTCATTTTTTTGCCCCAAATTTATTTAAGACTAATTTTATCAGAATTGGAGGCAAGATTCAAATATTAGTTTAATGATAAATTATTTTTGATTTGCGCTTGACGCTGTGCGCTGCGTCTTGTGCCCCGCCCTGCTCCCTGCGCTAACACTCTGTTTCTATTGCAATTGTCTGTTGTTTAATCTCCTGGAATCCGCAGGCATTGATTTTGTCCATTAGCTCCATGATAAACTTATCTTCCACCATGCGATTGTTTTTACTTAGAATCATGATCATGTACGACCGCTGCTCCCATTCGATTTTTGTGAAATACCAGGTTACATCTTTTAATTTTGGTGCCAATCGACTCAATAATCGTTTGTTATTGATATAAGAAATAACCACCAGTGTCCGGTTTGATGTGGGAATATGTTTATACTTAAATAATACCTTTTCACTGGGTATTTCTCGTGATTCATTAATCGCCTCAACACATAAGTGAATAAGTTCCAGCAGCAAATTGGGTGAGACTTCAATCCGATAGAGTTCATCAATATTGAAATAAATCTCCCGCACCAGGGCAGCATCAACGTTTTTTAATTGCTCCAACAACTGATTCAAGATTTTAATATAAATGTCCCTGAATCCTTCATCAAAATCCCGGATATCTCCGTAATCCTTTTTTACAATCTCTTTAATGGCATTGAAAATTTGCTTAATGGAGCTGAACTCGGAGAGATTGACTCTTAGTCTCAGGATATTAATTTCAATTTTCTTACCATGAATTTTTGTGGGGATTGATGAATTGATACCGATTCCAGGCACCATGCTCAACCTGGAAATCAGGGAATATATGCGATTCTTTTTGGCTTTAAAGCTGACAATAATCAATTTGATATGGATTAAAAATTCGGTTTTATTGTCCACGTTAATGAATACCTGGGTTAGTTTTGTATTTTTGAGCTCTTCGCTTAAGAAAGGAATAATCGCACGTGCATAGTGTTCGATTCCACCGATGGATTTTAATTTGGTGAATTTTTTGCTGCAAGAGATGGTAATTAACTTATCCATATAAGCTTCAATGGATTTAATGATCTTTGCATCCAGGGGTCTGGCATTTCGGTCCACGATTTCAATACGGTAGACCAGGATTCCGTCCCGGGTGACATAACTCTTATGATGGCGGATAATATGTCCGGGGATAATATGTTCCAATGTTTTTAGGAAATCCTCAACGGAAAATAAATCCTCTTTGCAGACAAAAGAGAGTCCTGTTAATTCTTCGGATTTGGTTTCAAAGTTCTTAATTCTGATGACTTCTTCGGCTTCTCCGCACCTGATCATATTTTGAGCGATGTAGTTGTTCAATATTAAGTTGGCTAAATCTTTTATTTTTCGTTCTTCCAGGTATTCACGGGAACGAGAGGAAACGAATTTAAGTACTTCGCCGCTATCTTCGATGATTTTTACGAATTCGGAATTATGATGGACTTCCTTGATTCGTTTCAAAATTTTATTGTAAATTTCGGCTTTTACTGCTTCATCATCCAGCAGTCGATATTTACCGGTGGTGCCATGGGCAGCGTCTTTTATTTCTGTTATTAACTTCTTTTTTTCCTGGAGGAAGTTTTCGTATTCTTCCTGGCTGTTTAACTGGAAAGATAAGATGACAATGCCCAGGATTCGATCTCCTAAATCCAATGTGAAGCCTTTTATAAACAATACGTTTCGTTTCTTATGATGAACAATTCCCAGTATTGAATTGGACATTCCCGGCCAATCTTCTGCCAGTGCCCCCAATACAAAGGTAACAGGCATTCCTTTATTATTATCCGTATTATTTAACTCTTCCAGGAAAATAACTTCTTTTTTTTTGGTGGTGTCATAATTATACAGCAGGTGGATCAATAATGCCTGCTGCTCCAGTGTGGGAAATTTTTGTTGGGACGTTTCGATTTTATTTAATAGATCGTTGATTCTTCGAGAAGATATCCTTATGTTCTTCTGCCTCAGCGACTTTTTCAGCTCTTCAGCGTCAGCGATTCTCAGGTCTTTCACGGTTGTACCCATTCGTGTAATTTAAACGTTTTTATATCTAAAGGTGTATTTTATTCAATACCGGGGGAAAAGTCAACCTAAACCGGCGGATAAAAAAATATATTCTATCTTTTATCCTGCTATCTCCCCGGAATCCGGCAAAAAAGGGTAAAAACCTGCAATTATAAAGGCTTTTCAGCAAAACACCTGCTGCCGGAAAGCCAGCTAAAACAACAACAAAAAATATTTTTTTAAAAAAAAATCCTAAAAAAGCCTTTTATAGCTTGACATTTCAATACTGATTAAATAAAATAATACGCGGAGGTAAAAAATGAATAAAACTGAATTAGTCAAAGCCATTGCTGGTAAAGCAAAACTAAAGTTGTCCGATACTGAGAAATTGGTGAATGCCTTTATCGAAACAGTATCAGCGGAATTGAAAACAAAGGGTAAAGTGACCCTGGTGGGATTTGGAACTTTTGCTGTTGCTCACCGCAAGCAAAAAACCGGTGTGAATCCCAAAACCGGTCAAAAGATCACCATTTCAGCAAAAGATGTGCCGGTCTTTAAACCAGGCAAAGCTTTGAAAGAGATGGTGAAGTAAGTTACCTTTTTCGTGATTATTACTGGTTTTTGCCCTGTGGAGATGTACAATATTAATTAATATAGTAATATATTAATATTGTCCATACCACAGGGTAAACCAGTGATGTCGCCTTTATTTTCCACCGGCAGGCGGGGGCGGCGGAGAGGTTATCCCATACTTGTTCATCAGGGTGAAGAGGTACTGACGACTGATTTTAAGAGCAGAAGCAGCGTCTACTTTGTTCCAATTGTTTTCTAGCAAAGCCCTGCGGATCATTGACTTTTCCAGGTTATCCCGGGCAGCAGCCAGTCCCGAGCCCGAACCAGAATCCCGGGGAGAAGAGAAGGTTCCCATCTCAAAATCCGGATAATACGTGATCAACCGTTTGATATTGGATTCCAACTCGCGGATATTACCGATCCATTCCCAGGCTTGCCCAGAGAAATAGTCTATGATCCGCTGAAGTTCGTGTTTCTCCGGGAGGGGGAAATTGTATTTTTTTAAAAAATACCGAACCAGCAGGGGAATATCTTCCAATCTCTCCCGCAGCGGTGGTACCTCGATGGTTAAATCCTGGATCCTGTAATATAAATCATCGCGAAATTGCCGGGCCACGATTAATTCCTTTAAGTTCCTGTTCGTGGCACATATTAACCGAATATTCACTGCCCGTGTCTTATTTTCTCCCAGGCGCCGGATTTCATTTTCCTGGAGAACCCGCAGCAACTTGGCCTGGAGAAGGAGAGGGAGATCTGCAACTTCATCCAAAAACAGCGTACCCCCATTGGCCTCCTCGATGAGACCGGTCTTACTTTCATTGGCCCCGGTAAATGCCCCTTTTTTATAGCCGAATAATTCCGCTTCCAGCAGGTTCTCCGGGATAGCTGCGGCATTCACCGGGATAAAGGGCTTCGCAGACCTGCTGCTTAACAAGTGGACAGCTTTTGCCACCAGCTCTTTGCCGCTGCCGCTTTCTCCTGTTATTAAAACCCAAAAATCCTGTTTGCTGACTTTCAGGATCGTCTCCTTTAGCCGTTTAACAGCAAGTGATTCGCCGATTATAAAACCAAGTTTCCGGTTGAGTTTATAATCATTCTCGTAATACCTGTAAATCAGTGACCCGAATTTTTTAAGCAAGTCATCATGACGGCGGAAAAAATCATAATCGCGATATTCGCTGCGGGAAAAGGCCAATAAGAGAACCCCAAACAGTTTCTCTGCTATCTTCCAAAAATAGGCCTGGGTATTTTTGTAAAAATAAAAGGCTTTTTCACTGCTGGTGTATTGTTTAATCTCTTCCGGCCCAAGGTTTAACGGTTCCATGGTGACAGAAACGGCGGCTATGATCTCATCTGTCAGTGCTGCAAATTTCCCGGCAGCGGAAGTGGAAAAACAAAAGAGGGGGTTATTTTTAGTTTCATAGATCACCAGTTTTACCAGTTCAATGTCATTGGGAAAAATCGTGCGGATTTCATTCACCAGGCTGTTAAAAAAATCCTCAGGGATTTTCCAGTGCACGTAATCCCCTACCAACTCCGCACTTTTAAATATATCATACCGGGATGCTTTCTGATCCAGTAGTTGTTTGTATTTGCTGATGTTGGTATTTGCAGCGATATGCCGCTGATTTCTCCAAAAGAAATAGTACATGTCATTGAATCGTTCTGTTTCATTCTCTTGATCACCGGCAGCATTTCTCTCTGCCTGTTTTTGATCGAAAAAATAATTATAGTAAATATAGTAATATTCGTAATAGTAATAATCTTTTGTTTCTTTAGCGGAGGTAAGGGCCATGGATAATGATTTTAGCAGCTCCAACAATTCAACCCTCTTATAATGGGGAATAATGGCAGCAATGATTTCATATTGCTCTGTTTTGGATTTTATCCGGGATAAATTTTCAATGATACTGGTGATTGAACGGTTGTTGAGATTTAGCGAGTCATTTTTGATGGTGGCAAAGATGTCTGTTTTTGCCTTGTCGTCGTCATTCAGTTGTTGGTAGTGACGTTTTAAAAAATCCGTATCGATTTCGATTATATCCCCGCTGCCGGTGGTAGTATCGGTGTTGGCCCCGGACATTAATGCCAATTTTTGCTTTAAAATTTCACAGTCAATAAGATGGCTTATACTGTTCTTCTTTTCAAATAGTGAAATGGCCATTTGCAGGAATTTCCGGGCACCGGCAAAATTGTGTTTCAAATACTCCAGGTGGGCGATGTTGAAGTAATCAATGGCTGTGGAAGTGACGGCATTTTTTTGTTTATTGTAAGCCAATATGGATTCGAGATTTATTTTGGTTTCCTGCCAATTGCCTCTCGCTTTGTTGATGTCTAGCAGGTTTGAGATTACCAGGTAAATGCCGTTTTGGTTCTGTTGGTTTTGATATATTTTCAAGGCTTTTTTATACCATACTTCCGCTTGTTTGAAATTGTCTTGTACCTGGTAGAGATTACCCAGGTCCACGGAGATATTGGCCGATAGCAGCCGGTAATTTTTCATTTCGCTTTTGATAAACAGGTTTTGATATAACTTTTCCGCTTTTTTAAAGGCTTTCTGCTGGCGATATAACTTGGCTAATTGGCTCCCGGCCTCAATTTCTCCGCTTAAGGGGCCGTTCTTGCTTAAACAGTCAATGGACTCTTCCAGCAGGTTTTTGGCTGTGTTATAATCGCCTTCGTAAATATGCCGGTCACTTAACTGAACAGCGGCGCGTGCTCTATATGGTTTCCCTTTTATCTGTTTGAAGTGCCTGTCCGCCTGTTTTGTTTTGGATTCCTTCTCAAGGTGTATAAATTCCAGGTAGTGGTATTGGTCGTTCCCTCTTTTTGTCTTTATTTCGCTGCTGTTGAAATCTTCCTTGATTTCCTTTAATAGTTGGACCAATTTTTGATTCTCTTTTTCCCAATGGTAAATTTCAGCTAATATGAGTTTCAACGCCGTGGATTGACAGTTGGAATTGAAGATCAATTCTTTGGCAGCATCCAATTGCAGTTGGTCCAGCAGGAGTGCTGCAGAGTGTTCCAGCTGGTGAATGTCCATTTCCCGTGTTTCTTGTGTACCTGTTTCCGGCAGACGGCGATTTTCTCCGGGTTGGGTTTTTTCCGGCCCGTCATCTTTATTTATACGCTTATCCCCTGTATCGGCAGCGAATCCCAGGTATTTTTCCAATAAATTCGTGGGTCTCTCATTAAGTTCCAGGTCAAAATCGATAAAATCACCGTCCGGATCAAAACATACCAGGACAATGTTGACATCGATATTACCGATTTCCGGTGAGTCCAGCAGGTAGTTGATAAACCCGGCATCCTCTTTGCCGGTTAAATGATCCACCATCAACACCATGGATTTGAAGGAGGATTTTTTTAAAAATATATTTAAGCGGTGGATAATGGCAACAAAATCATCTTTATCCTGGCGATCCTCGGGTTTTTCTTTTTGGGCAAGGAGGGCGTCCAGCGAATAGGGGAGATGGCCGGATGCCGGGTGTGACACGCAGCCGGCCTGGAGGTCTGCAAAGAAAATATCTTCGGACTGAGAGATGTGGTTGTTGTATAAATTGAGTTTGATTATTTTTTTGGGGATGGGGGAACCGGTCTTGATTTTGATTTTAAGGTTGGTATCACTTTTCAGTTCAGCCAGGGGGTAGGCATTGAGAATATTGGAGGCAAAATCATCATACCTGTAAATATAGGCCTGGTTTGCAGGAAAGGTGTATTTATTTTTAAGGTGATTAAAAATGTCCCGGAAGTTTTTTTCATTTAGATTTAAATCTTTAAAATAACGGTTCCGGGTGAACCTTTTAAGAGTTTGTTCCAGGTGTGTGGGGTTTGTTTTTTTTTCTCCTGGTAATGTGATAGGGAATTGCAAACTGTAACCGGGAAGAACTTGGAATTTGTCCAAATGAATAAAATCCAGTTCCGTACCCATGGATTCGGCTGCCTGGTATACGGCGGCAAATTGCACAAACAACCGCTCGATGTGTTCCTTTTCCATTTCCATTTCCTGGGTTGAATCGTCACATGTCTCTGCCAGGATGCGGATTTCAAAGTTATTGTGGGTATAGAACACGATGTTCTGGAAAAAATTGGAATACCAGTTGGCAATTTTATTTATTTGTTTGAGGTTTGAGTTGGAAAAGGGAATGATATATTCGTTTAATTTATGGTGTCTGGCGGTTAACCTCTTGAGAAAGGGGGGGATGTGGATATCTGTGGGGTCGGCACTGTTGTTATCAGGTTGTTGAATCGTGGTTTTGGATTTCACTTATCAGCCATTCACAATAAACCATTTATTTTTTTTGACAATGGAAGATAATATTATACACATTTTGCCGGGTAAGTAAAGTTTTTTTGTTAAAGAAAATGTCACGGATTAACGCCGCGGCCTGGGTACTTGCGGTATGAGAGATAAGGTGCCCTTCGGGCAAATTTAAATCGCCTGCGGCGAGGTCATTAGCCACGAAGGCACACGAAGAAACACGAAGAAAAAGAAGGAATTATCTTCATTTACGCACCGGATGAGTCAAATAACCATAATTCTTTTATAAAAACCTGGATTTTGTGTTTAAAATACCGTTGATTATTATTAAATTATAGTCAAATATTAATGAATCATGGTAGATATAAAAAAATACCGGTTGAATATAATATAATCATGGTTTTTATCATGGAAACATGGTTAAATGCTTTCAAAGTATGGTAAAATGAAAACAAATGATGGTAAATTGTCGAAGAATTGAGCTTTTTGGTGTTAAAAATCGACGTGGGACGTGAGCGAACTGCTTTTTTTCTTCTCCCATTTGTCTCTTCTTCCTTTCTTCGTGTCCTTCGTGTAACTTCGTGTACCTTCGTGGCTAAAAATAAAAAGAAAAAAACCCTTCGCGTATCTTCGCGTATCTTCGCGGCTAAAAAATCTTCTTGACTTCTATTCTCTACTATGGTAAAAAATAATATTCAACAGGCAGAGGGATGGTCTGTTGAGATGGAGACCCGGATGAAAAAACAAATCTTCATTTCTCACAGCAGCAAGGATGATGAGTTTGTGAAAGAGCTTCGCAAAAGCCTGGAAATCCAGGGCTTTGACACCTGGGTGGATTCATGGAAATTGGCTGGCGGGGATAAATTGAAAACAAAAATAAAAAAGGCCATAGAAGAGGCTCGTGCGTTTATCGTTGTGCTCAGCACAAATGCCTTTAATTCGGAATGGATTCAAAAGGAAGTCAAGTATGCACTTGAAATAAGGAAATTGAAGGAACAGTCGGAGGATTATCCGGTAATCCCCCTGATGCTGGAGGGTATCAAGCCTGCTGCATTAAACCTATATTTTGAAGAAGAGCCGGTAGGCATAAAGGTTCAAATCGGTGCCGGGGGGATCCCTGAAGCCATGCCGCAAATACTGGCGGCATTGGGTGAGAGGCTGCCGGATGATATTCAACCCATGCTGAGACCGGAACCAGAATTCCTGGAAGAACTGGTGTTGGAGCTGACTGATCCCTGTATCATAGAAAAGGAGGGCACCCGCCGGGCACAGGCTGCGGCCAGCTTAAGCTATTTCCCTGCTGAAAAAGAAAAACCCGAAGTGGAGAGTAAAGAACGTTTCCTGTTTACTGCG
>JABAOF010005022.1_pt1 | contig 10407 bp, 9 predicted proteins | sample 7062171 | NCBI WGS metagenome assembly JABAOF01 (sample SAMN14538628, study PRJNA623070) | marine sediment metagenome | biome: marine biome [ENVO:00000428]; feature: marine pelagic biome [ENVO:01000023]; material: deep marine sediment [ENVO:00002113] | place: India: Gulf of Khambhat ... | reverse complement strand
CCGGCAAATATTCGCAGCGTATCCCCAAAAAGATAAGTTAACATTAGAGATACCCATGATGCTGAAAGGATTATCCTCACCGGTTCCATAATTCAATCTCCTCCATTATGAATGAAAATGAACAGTGTTACATATCTGCTGGGAGCTGAGCAGCCAGGTTGATACTGTGCGTTTAGTTCTTTATGAATCTCGCATATTATGCTGAAGCCATCCATCAGGATTCTTTGATATTCGATGTGGGGAATATCGGTATCCCTCAAGAGTTGGAAATTATTGGCTTGCGCCAACGAACAAATGAAAACCCCAACCTCATGCAAAGTCGGGCCTATTTGTTTCGATGTAAGTTCGTAGCTCTTAATCCCGCAGAGACCACAATTGGTATAAGTAGATTACATACAATCTTGGGGTTATTCAATAATCAGAACACCCCCACCATTTCTCAAAAAGGAGTTGGGACTTCACATGAGGTAGGGGATGAATAGGGGAAGAACACCTGGATGAAAGTTTTAATCGTTATCGGTTGAGATTGGGAGAAGCTATTGAAGACCGATTGTTGTAACCTTTGAGATTCATAGCATCAATGTTGAGGGAGATTCTGATCAATAATCTGAGGGGGATTTTTTGTAGACCAAGAGATATTTGTCGGGTAGGTTTAAATTTACTGCCGGCGGTGATTGGTTCCTATGGCTTAAAGTGCTAAATTTACAACTTCTAATTCTTTCTTAGCCTTATTCCCACATTTTTGACATAATCGGTTGTGGAAGTATTTGGGTTTAACTGTGCCTCCACATGACTCGCAAACCCAGATGTTTTCCTCCTCAATCCATCTGCCGATGACTTTCTCTTTGTACAATCTACAACTCCTATGTGTCGCAGGTATTTCTTTGTATCCACACTTTGGACAAACGATTTTCATAACCCGCACAGCTGATAGGGTGCCGCGTGAGTAGCGGATTTTTTTCTCCCATATATTCTTTGACACTTTTCCTGGAGCATGGTACTTCAAGTTTCGTTGTTGTGCGGTATCCTCAGCAACTTGAATAAATTTGTCGAACTCGCCACCTTCCTTATAAAAATCAAGAGCTAGTTTAGCCATCCACCTCTTTGGGAATGAAGTGTCAAATATCCATCCGCTTGCCTCACCTTCAACTAAGTAATTCTTCCCCCGTCGAGCAATAGTGACCTTATGTCCACGAAGCTTGTTGGTTCTCCTTACCGCTTTGTTGTACTCAGAAATGCTTCCACCATTTTTGTATACCTTAATCGCTAAATTGGCTCTCCATCTTCGAGAAAACACTTCGTTAGAGAGCCATCCAGGATTGTCTCCTTCGACTATATACTTCCCTTTATGTTGAATTACCTTCAACGGTTGAAGTTCTGATTCAATAGCATCAAGATCGTTATTTTCGATGAGTCTGCGAAGATGGTGTTTCGCACTTTGATTTTTAGGATTGAGTTTGAGGACTTCTTGAAGACAATAGATTGCATGCTCAGGTTTTTCAGCGACCTGGGCAAATAGAATGTAAACCTCTTCATTCTTAGGATACTGCTTATCAATCTTCCTAAGAATTGAGCGTGCTTTTTTTCTATTCCCTTGACTTGCGGCTTTCCTTGCCTCTTCAATTTCTTTTAGAATATTCACGGTTTGTGCTTCTATACCATGGAGAGAAAGTCGTCCATATATCAAAGTTTGGGTATATCAGTTCGTATAGCATGACTTACCCACCGATTTTATTTCCTTTCTCTCGATTGCATTGCTCACATAATAGTTGGATATTTCTCTTTGAGTTACTACCACCTTGAGATATTGGAATTATATGGTCAAACTCCAATTTTCTTTGATTACCACATTTGACACACTTGCCACCATCCCTTTTCCACACAAATATTTGGACATCATCAGGGATTGGATCACGTTGGCTCTTGCTACTTTTAGGTTGTCCTTTTAGTCTCTCGATTTGATGGCGCAACCTCACTTCTTTGCGCTTCTGTCGGCTTTCTAATAGTAATTGTCCATCATCTGCTGGCATATATGTATCCGAAATATACCAATCTCCTAACCAGTAATAGACGTAGCCTTCACCATGTCTTATATCACCTTGTCGTTTCCCGCATTCACTCTCTGGAAAGTAATCTTCTACCTCTCCGATATATATCATCTCGTCCACTCCCTTTTTCTCTAAACTCTTCCAATAATTGGGAGGTCGCACAATACTAAATTTCTCCCCTCTCCAAGTTATTTGAATACACCAGGGAGTATCTTCTCCCTCATGAAAGTATTCTGCTTTGATCTTCTTTATCACTTTAGTTCACCAAGATCTATCATAGCATTCATTATCGAGTCACGCTCACGGGTCATTATTCCCCCTCTTTGAGAATGCTAGTAATAAGGACAAGCAAAAGAGGATTCCAAATTTGCATTGAATATATCCTCTATTTACGAATAAAAGGCTCGTCAATCATTTGGAGGGCATCCTGTTGCGGGTTGGGATGAGGGGATATTTAATTGAATCGCAATGGACGTGATCAAAAGAGGGGATTTATTGGCAATAGGGTCAAGTGATTGAAATATCAAACTTAATGTATTTTATTATTTGACTTTGTTTGAACTCGCTATATGAGTGCTTATTCCAAATAAGGACAGGAATTGATCCCTTGGGATCCAATTCTTTTCTGAAAGCTGTCTCTTGTTAACTTTCCAGTGAGCCCGCTCTTGTGCTCCTTGTAGTGTAAGTTTCAGAAGTTCCTGATAACCACCAGTGAACCCAACAAAGTAGTCCTTATTCTCATTCTTTATCAGAAACTCAATCAGATCGCCTAGTTCATAAAATCGCATTGTGCCGCTTCGATCAGTTGGTTGAGTGGGCTTTTCGAACTCTTCAGAAAAACGCGAGATAGCCTTTTCAAGGCGTTCCTTGAAGTAGCCCAACTCAATATGATCTGGATATTGGCTTGTAATTTCATTGGCAAGTTCCATTATTTCTTCCTGCCAATAGATCACCTTATGAATACCAGGAATTTGATTTAGTGATGTGTCCGCTGTGAGGAATATATGGAAGATAGAGTAACCAGGAAACTCATCGTAGATCAACTCAATAAGCTTCTTCTGAAGCGAGACTTGTTCTTCGTAGTAAGATGCACTCTTTTTTTGGAAGAACTTACCTTCAATCACGATAATCGTGTGTCCATACTTTATGGCGATATCTGGGACAGCAAGTCTCCCAACATCCTTTAGTATGGTTTCGTACTTTTCATATAGATCGGATTCCTCTTGAATTTCTGCCCATTTTCGTAGATCTCGGACGAAATCGACCTCCGTAATTAGCTCTATTGAGCTCAACTCATCTTCAGAAAGGGGATTGGGTCCATCTAGAGCTGAGATGAATTCATCAATGTGCTTGAAACTATTGAAAGCAAGGAAATAAGGAAGAATTGTAGCTGTGAAGTAGCGTTCAGAACGATTCAAATCGTCAATTCTAATCACTTGTTATGCTCCTGGCGTATATTGCATACTCTATTTATCAATAATATTCGAAAGGTGTTGTACAGACCAAGAGAAGTAATTGTCTGTAATTGTTAATTCTTATCGGGTAGAAAAATTTGAGAACCTCTCTCGACGTATGTCAATGATTCCGAATTAACCAATAAGCCCAATAAGGAGAATGGGAACAGTGAATACTGGATAGAAATTGTCTAGATACCATCTTGTTCTCTCATAAGTTACCATTGATGACCCATCTCTTGGTGATACCTCTTTGGCGAATGTCTTTATTGGGCAGATGTAAATACCTACCTTAATAATATCTTTGACTTCAGCTGCAGCCTGAAGCCTCAATAAATCGCCTCCAATAAATGACCTATGTGCGAAAGCGACATCTATACCCACATTTCTCTTCCAAAAATCAATGACCAGATCATTGTCAGGATCGTTGAACACATTCTTCTCGATTTCCCACTCATTTCTCCCAAATTCTTCCCTGAACAATGTGTTGATTGTGGATTGCTTCCCTATCGCTAATTTCTTGCCCTCGGCTTGGCGTTTTTCATTGAGCTTCTCAAAACGCTTGAGAACAGTGTCATACTCAATGGTTCTGATCACTCCCTCGACTTCTTTTTTCAATTCATAATCGGAATTCAGGATGATGTCTGCGAACCGATGAGGATAGGATTCGTATTGCATTCTTTGCCTTCCAATGGTTCAGTGTGTTTTACTAATGTAGGTAATTTGTTAGCTCTTGAAAGCAGGTAGGTTGTAAAGCACGTGCAAGAATTGCTCTCTCAAACGGGTTTTTCTGTCTCAAATAATATCTTTAACTCATTTATACAGCCATCAATTCTGACCACTTTCGAGGTACTCCATATACTCTTGAATGTCTCCTGAAACCAATTCCTCCCATTCTTGACGTTTATATATCCTCATACGCCCTGTCCATGTACCGCCAGGCGTTAAGACATTTGCTACGAAAAATGTCCGCTTCGGTCCCATATGCATGAAGCGTTTTCCTCTATAGAAAAATGAAATCCATAGGCCATGAATTGGGCGAATTTCTACCCCCTTCATTTCAAGTTCACTCAATGCTTCAACAAATAAGTTACGGACCTTCTCGTCCTTGAACCACTCAAGCTTCTTCTCAATCGTTGGTATTGATGGCGGCTCAGGAGCTTGACCAAAGTCGATTTCTGTACAGATGATCCCACGTTCGCCTTGCTCATTCTCGAAGGCATGGTATTCAATCAATTGAAGCTCAACATCAACATACTTCGCAATACGCTTGACTGTATCGGTATAAGATGGAGCGATTAGTATCAGCCTGGGAGGTGATTCTGGGTTAATAGTTGCCTTGCCTTTATATGCATCGGCAATCCACGAAATGTTTTGCCTACACCAATCGTAATAACGCAGCCCTTGATCTAGGTGGCCGTCAGATGCTTCATTCTTTAGCTCAACTACAACCAATGTCTCTTCACTATCAAATGCAAGGATATCCAAAGGCCCTGTATCAGTTGGATGTTGATGAAAAATGATTTGAAGCCCGTCTTCAATGACTTCCGGATTGGCTATCAACATTGGTTCCAACTCATCACGCTCACGTAATGTGATGGGCTTTACCTTCAGGCTCATATTAACCTCCGACTTACAAACTTAATACTGAAGTGTTTCTGCGGGAAGCTGAGTGTAGCCATAAGAAACAAATCCCGACCTCAAGCGAAGTCGGGCAAGTGTGTTTTGATGAGAGTACCTCGCTTCCCAGTACGCCGAGGCTTCAATCAGCATTTCAAATTTACAGTGTGTTTTAGATATGTGCAAATACAAATCGCCCCAGCATACCGGAGGGGGGCCGGCATGATGAGGCGGTTGTTATTTCTATTCTACTATGATGTTCGAGAGATAGATTTATTGAATGTCAATATCTTGTCAATACTTCTGCTTATTGAATTAATGATTGTGAGAAGAGCGAGTGGAATAAAATGGAGATTCTGAATAGTTTAATATAAGGAACCTCGCATGCAATCAAAAATTTTATATCGGGAATCACAAAAGTGGTTACCTCAGAGAGTGGTCATTCGGCAAATTTCCCAACACATATAGTCTCTTTTGATTGACAAAGTCAATCACCATAGATCGAATCGGCACGGTCGTAAGCTTCTCTATTCGTTGGATAAAGAGTTGAGATTGTTTTCCAAGTAATTAGAGCATCGAAATTGTTAAGGGTCGACTTCTTCGGTCTGTACTTAGATGAGTGTAAGGCAATCAAATATATATCATTTCCCGAAAATCGCTTATTTCGCGAAATTAATTCTCGAGCACGAATAAGCATTTCCAATTGTTTCGTGTGGAATCCTTGTTGAGCCTTTGCTTCGATGATAGCTAGGGAGCCATTAGAAAGAGTAAGTACTAAATCAAATGTCTGCTTCTTTAACTTGGGAAAATCTTCAATAAGATTTATCTTTGCGACATCACGAAAAAAACATAGTTCAAAACTATGATCGATTGAACACACACCGGATGACAATCCAAGCAAATCCCTCAGTCGTGAAACAAAAGGTTCAGATTCATTATGCAAATCGTGGAATAGGAGACTAGTAAAGAAGCGTTCCTCACGAGTGATCTCGGACCATTTTGGCTAAACTGCAGACATACGTATTCACTCCAGTAGATTTCGTTAGATACTAATCGCCAATAGAAAATGCAAGTTGAACAGTGTAAATAAATACTAAAAGCTTTACTTAATTCTAGCTCTCGCTGCAAGCCGAGTGAGAACTGATAAACATTACTTGATACTTCAAATGCTCTCCTCTGAAATATAACGCGACAAAATCTCGTGCGGTTTTATTATTCCCTCGAGGTTAGTAATAGTGAGGGATTAAGTAGATTAAATATTTGATTAAGAACACAGATAAATCTTAACGAGTATTAGTTCAATGCTCCTCCATACTTATCAAATTTCAACTCATAGGTTTCTTTACCGCCTTCAAGGTATTTCATAACTTCTTCGCTAAGGGGATCATGATCCATTGACCCTAAATAAACCAACCTGCCATGTGACGCATCGCCTTCTAAGATTAAATAGCAATCGGTATCTGAGGCGACAGCTAAACTGGAATTATGCGTAGTGAAAATGAATTGCCTATTTTCCTTCCCTGTCCTTAATTTGGTGCACATATCATCCCACACAGAGCGGATGTCTATAGAATCCTCGGGTTGGTCTATTACGATAGGCATCAAGCCATCACTAAGTGCCATTAAAAGCATCGCAGTACATTTCTGACCAACAGAAATTGATGTTAGAGGTTGGTAATCTCCATCTCCTATATCGTAAAGTATCTTGGGTCGATCCTGCGGTTGAGCTCGATATTGAAGTGATAATAATTCCTCGAACGGTATGGCACTTAGAAGAAAATCAGCAAGTATTTTCATCCTACTGATACCAATTAAAGAGGCTTCAGATATTCCCTTTAAGTGTTTAGATTCTTTTGTTGCTTCATAGCGTAATAATGAAATAATAAAGTCACGTGGATTGACATGCATTGTGATAGTACTGATCTCGTCATCTCTCAAATATGATCCTCTCTTCAATGAGAGGAGGTTTTCTCGAAATTGATCTACATTCAGTTGGTCAAGAATACTAAGTTTAAGTTTCCCTGCAGAATCTTCCTGAAACTTTTCGCACTTTGACTTCCGCTCATCAGTATATGCTTTGTAAACCTCTTGTAGCCGATCAAGGAGTCCGTTTCTTTTATTTGATGTTTCAGGAACATCGTTTTTTTTCGCACCAACAATTTCCAAACGCTTTTGTAGATCGGTTCTTTGTTTGACTAATCGTTCACGGGAGAGAGCAATTCCTTTGTAGTCACCACCAATCTCTTGAACGTAGTCCTCATATTTCTTCTTGCCTGCTTTATATTTTGGATGCCACGCCCTATACTCATCTTCTGCGATTCCACTGGATTTAGAAACCTCACGAGTAAGATTAGCGAGGCTCTCAGCGATTGTTTCATGAGCTTTGGTGATGAGATCAATATTTCTTAGGAGTGCCGGGTCTTTTCTTAGCGCATTTGGAATCTCAGGTTTTACTATTGACAATATTGCATCCTTGGATTTTTCGATACTATCTACTAAGTCTATAAGGAAATCACGCTGGTCGCGAAGAACTCCTTCTTTCTCCTCGATCCTTTGAAACTCTTCGAAAATTGGATTCTTAAGAGCTTCATCTAACTTTGATATTTCTTTATCAAGTGTACTTATCTTGACTGAGATTTCGTCAAACTCGGAATACGCCCTCAATCCATCAGCCATAATCTTATCAAGACGTTCAAGTTCCTTCTCGATTGAGCTTATCTCAGCCCTATAAGCGTGAAAATCGAAAAATTGGTCAATAAAGTTCAATTGCTCAATCTCATTTTCTGCTATCTTGATTATTTCATTCTGACTTAAAAACAATACCGGGAATATTTGTGCGGGATCGTATGGAACACTATCATCATAGGGGCTACCGTCTAACTCTCGGAAAGTTCGTGTGATATTGCTCTCTTTGGCATTTTCATCAACAAATACGATTTCCACTGATCCATATTCCCCTAATCGTGAACGTAACTTCGCAATATGGTCCTGATAAATTGTTGGATTCGAGGACTCCTGATTAAGCGCAAAGCGCATGAATTCGATCAGCAATGACTTGCCTGCCCCCTTGCCCCCCAAGATTGATGTTAACCCAGGATGAAATTCCAATTTCTGCCCATCAAGGAACCCAGAATTAATTCGTACACTTTTTATTCTTGGGAAAACGAAAGATGGAACCTCATCAACCTGTCGAATTCGTACATCGGGGTCGATGAAGCATTGCCGCAAGCTTTCAAGATTGATTATCTCCATTTTGAAATATGAGAATCGAGAGCCAATGCCTTCTAAACAATGACGACCAGAATCATCGGGGCAAGGATTATCTGATGCCTGATATACTGCTAGTCTGCGTCTATAGTCAGGATCGTTGCCATTGAGCAGATCAATTACGCGCTTACCTTTTTGTTTCTTCTCCTCATCGGCAAAATCTGTGCCTTCTGCAGCTAGAAGCTCAGGGCATTGCACAATCCTAATCCGTCCCTGCCCGCTCATATCAGACAATACCCCATGGCTAGAATTTGCATGAGCAAGTACTGCTAACCCGCCTTGACTATCGATAATCTCAATTACCTCAATAGGACTCTTGTTTGTAATTGCTTCCTGCAATCCATAGTTATCCGGTTGGATGCCTATGACATTGAGAATAGCCTCGATATGCTTTGAATTACATGAAATATCTAGGAGACCGATAACATGAATTCCCTGCTTACCGCCAGTACATGAGATTTCAACACCAGGAAATACTACTAATGGTTTGTCAACTGCCGCTTCCTTAACTTGATCCACCCATTCTGCCGTGTTGTGATCAGTTATGGCGATACCATCGAGTTCTAAATCAATTGCCGCTTGGACGATTTCTTCAGGAGTACAATCACCCTTAAAGCATCGCGAAGCTGGTGTATGTATATGCAAATCTAGCTTCTTGTAGGCTAATCCATAAAGGCTTGTTGAATCTGACATTACAAACCCTCCACATTTTCATCAGTGATTACAAATCAGTCGGTGAAATATGAGAGATGTAAATTTCCCAAAGAATCCTGTTTATTTGTGTGAATAGAAATGACTTACACAACCTCTAATTAATAGTAGTTGTGTGGAAATCGAGATGGTAATTGGATTTATAGAAATGATTGAGGTGTGGCATGGATGTGGATTAATTACCTCAAACCACATTTCTTTATTCTAGCCATGTGGAGGGAGGTACGCAAGCGATGTCAGAAGTGTTGCTTACTTGGAGATTGATTATTGTTTAGAAAAACTCCCAGCTACTTTTGAAAGGGATATTAGGGCATTTCTACTTGTTCAGGAAAGTATCAATAGGTCCGTGTGATCTATGAGCTTCCGATAAATCATCCTTCACCATTTGTACATATCTACGAGTCATTTCTAAACTTGAATGACCTAATAAACTCTGTAAGTGGAGCACATTCATTCCTGCCTTCAGACTCAATGTAGCAAAAGTCCTCCGTAAATCATGAGCAGAGAAAGAGATACCGGACTTTTCGCTCATTCTCCTAATTACTTGTCTAAGCCCTGAAGGTTTTAATCTTGTGTCGGCTTGAGTCTGAAAGACAGGATCAATATCATCGTGTGAAATTGTCCTGCGATAACGAAGCAAAGCACGCCTAGTCTTAACTCCAATAAAAACTGAACGTGCTTTCTTGTTTTTTGATCTGCGAATATTAACAACTCCTGAGGGTATATCAACATCTATCCAATTGAGCGAACAAGCCTCAGACCTTCTTAAGCCGCTGTCAATTAAGAAGAGGATAAGGGCTTTATCTCTTGGCTTCTTGCATACCTTTAGAATCTGTTTCATTTCATCAGGAGAGAGAACCCTCATTTTCTTCTGCTCAACACAAGGCATTTTAATATTGATGGGTGTTGAGATATACCCATCCTCATTTAAGAAGCTTAGAAAAGCTCTGGTTCCCCTTGCGTGGGCGTGTACTGTAGCATCAGCGACGCCACGGTTATTAACCTCAATAAGATAAGCTCTCACGAGGTTTGTAGATATTTCTTCCGGCTCAAACACACCCTGGGAGATAATGTAGTCCACAAAGAAGCCGGCAGTATATTTGTAGAATTCAATCGTTGAGGGTGAGAGCAGAGCGGCTTGTCTACTCAATATGAAATCAATAAAGGCTTCACGAATCAAGTGGTTTTCTTTGGGAACTAAACGTAAAGAGCACACAGCATTTCTCCTTGAACTAGTGCTGTATGCTCTCTTCTTAATAGGAAACCCCTAGATATAGGGGTTAGGTGCCGAGGACCAGAATCGAACT